>OIDB01000512.1_pt1 | contig 11767 bp, 7 predicted proteins | sample 1581471 | NCBI WGS metagenome assembly OIDB01 (sample SAMEA3882539, study PRJEB24775) | human gut metagenome | biome: human-associated habitat; feature: intestine environment; material: feces | place: Netherlands | collected 2009/2010 | reverse complement strand
CCGTCAATATGGTACTCTTTGGCCCAGTACACACAGGAATCCACCAGATACTTGCGCACCATCGTGCGCTCGCTGGCAAGGTCACATCCGCAGCCGGAGCCGTTGGTCAGGCTTCCGTTTTCCCACCGGCGGTTCCAGTAGCCGGGCACGGTGCGCTCCAGATTGCTCTCGCCGTGGTAGGTGTGGTTGTAGACGACGTCCATCACGACGCCCAGCCCCGCGCGGTGCAGCGCGGCGACCATGGCGCGGCACTCTTTGACGCGCACCTCGCCGTGGAACGGGTCGGTGGCAAAGCTGCCCTCGGGCACGTTGTAGTTCTGCGGGTCGTAGCCCCAGTTGTAGCCGCCGTCGGGGCGGGACTCGTCCACCGTGGCGTAGTCGTAGATGGGCTGTAATTGCACATGGCTGATGCCCAGATTTTTCAGATAATTCAGGCAGGTCGGGTGTTCGCCGTCGTTGTCCAGTGTGGTGTCATCGGGCGTGAAGCCCATGAACTTGCCGCGCCACTCCGGGCGCACACCGCTGTGCTCGTCAGCGGAAAAGTCCGCCACATGCACCTCCCACACGCTGCGGGCGTGGGCCGGGATGTCGGGGCGCCGGTCCTGCTCCCAGCCGTCGGGGGCGGCCTGTGTCAGGTCCACCACCATGCCGCGGGTGCCGTTGGCCCCAGCGCTGCGGGCGTAGGGGTCCACGACCTCATGCACGCGGCCATCCGGGAAGTAGATGCGGTAGATGTAATACGTCCCGTGCAGGTTGCCGGGCAGCGCAATGGCCCAGACGCCGCTATCGCCGCGGCGCATTTCGTGTACGCCCAGCTCTTTCGCGCCCGGCTCGGTGTCGGTGCCGGTGGCATACAGGCAGACCACAACCCCGCAGGCGGTGGGAGCCCACAGCTTGAAGGTGGTTTCCTCCGCCGTTGGATTTGCGCCGAGGTCGCCGCCGTGATAATAGGGCAGCTCACAGGCCTGATGCCAGTTCATGGGTAATCGCTCCTTACAAATAGTCTGCATTTATTGTAGCAGGTGGAGCGACAGTTTGCAAGGGAAACGTTTCACCGCCCAGCGGAAACCTTTGCACCCGGTATCCCATGTAAAGAAGCCATACACAAGCAAAAATCCCCTGCCCGTGCGGACAGGGGATGCGGTTGCTTATAGAGGTGGATCACTCGCCCAGATGCCAGATGTCCTTGTTGTACTCAGCGATGGTTCTGTCTGATGAGAAGAAACCAGCCTTGCTGATGTTGACAAGGGCCTTCTTTGCCCAAGTCTTACGGTCCTCGTAATCTGCAAGTACGCCTTCCTTGGTCTTGATATAATCCTCAACATCCAGGAGTGTCATGAACCAGTCCTTTACGATAAGTTCGTTGTGAAGTCTCTCAAGGCTTTCCTTCTGTCCGATCTCAAGGAGCTCATCGCTCACGATGAAATCAACAAGCTTCTTGATCTCTGGCTGCTCGTAGTAATCCTTTGACACATAATCAGCCTTTGCATAGTGGTCGATAACTGCCTCGCTTGACTCGCCGAAGAAGTAAATGTTGTCCTCTCCAACCAGTTCTCCGATCTCCACATTTGCACCGTCTCTTGTACCAAGTGTAAGCGCACCGTTCAGCATGAACTTCATGTTTCCGGTACCTGATGCCTCCTTTGAAGCAAGGGAGATCTGCTCTGAGATATCACATGCAGGTATGATCTTTGCTGCCTTTGACACATTGTAGTTCTCGATCATGACAACCTTGAGGTATGGACTTACCTCTGGGTCATTATCGATGAGCTGCTGCAGGCAGAGGATAAGATGGATGATATCCTTTGCGATGGTGTATGCAGGAGCTGCCTTTGCGCCAAATATTACAGTCACAGGAGTCTTTGGAAGATTTCCTGCCTTGATATCGAAGTACTTGTGGATAACCCAGAGTGCATTCATCTGCTGACGCTTGTACTCATGGAGTCTCTTAACCTGTATGTCAAAGATAGAATTCTCATCTATGTCAATGTTCTGTGTCTCCTTAAGGTAATCCTTGAGAACGAGCTTGTTCTGCTTCTTGATATCCATGATCTTGCCAAGGACTGCATCATCATCATAGAACTTAGCGAGGTCATTCAGTTTCTCTGCATCCTTCTTGTAGCCGTCACCGATGAGCTCTGTGATATATGCTGCAAGCTGCTCGTTGCAGTGGAGAAGCCATCTTATGAATGTGATACCATTTGTCTTGTTGTTGAACTTCTCAGGATAGATCTTGTAGAAGTTGTTCAGCTCAGAATCCTTGAGGATCTCTGTGTGAAGGTATGCAACACCGTTTACGCTGTGGCTATAGTGTATATCAATGTGTGCCATGTGCACTCTCTGATCCTTGTCGATGATATATACGCTCTCATCCTTATATCTGTTACGAACCTTCTCATCCAGTTTCTTGATGATAGGAACAAGCTGTGGAACAACCTTCTCAAGGTAAGCAAGCGGCCACTTCTCAAGAGCCTCTGCAAGGATAGTGTGGTTGGTGTATGCGCACACCTCTGTCACGATCTCTGTAGCCTCGTCAAATGATATTCCCTCAGCGGTAAGAAGTCTGATGAACTCAGGGATCACCATTGAAGGGTGTGTATCATTGATCTGAACTGCTGCATAATCAGCCAGGTCGTGAAGATTTGAACCCTTTGCCTTAGCCTCATCAAGAATGAGCTTTGCACCATTTGCCACCATGAAATACTGCTGGTAGATACGGAGAAGATTTCCAGCCTCATCGCTGTCGTCCGGGTACAGGCAGAGTGTCAGGTTCTTTGCAATGTCTGTCTTGTCGAAGTTAATTCCGCCCGGCTCCATGATGGACTCGTCAACGCTCTCGATATCGAAGAGGTGGAGCTTATTTGTTCTGTTCTCGTATCCGGTTACATCTATATCGTACATTCTTGACTGGACTTTCAGATTGCCAAATGTGATCGTGTTGGTAACGTCTGTCTTCTCGAGCCAGCTGTCTGCCTCAATCCAAGGATTTGCAGTCTCCTTCTGGTAGTTGTTCTCAAATACCTGCTTGAACAGACCCATGTGGTAGTTAAGTCCAATTCCATCTCCGTGAAGTCCGAGGGTTGCCATGGAATCAAGGAAGCATGCTGCAAGTCTTCCAAGTCCGCCATTTCCAAGTGATGGTTCCGGCTCAACCTCCTCTATATCATAGATACTCTTGCCATTCTCAGCAAGCACCTGTTTAACCTCGTCAAATACACCAAGGTTGATGAGATTGTTCGAGAGAAGCTTTCCTATGAGGAACTCTGCTGAGATGTAATAAACCTTCTTCTGTCCCTCCTCTGAAACCTTTCCGTCTGCGAGCTTCTTTGTCATATCAAGGAGTGCGAAGTATATCTCCTCATTTGTACAATCCTTGATCTCCTTGTTGTATTTCTTCATGCAAATGTCCTTTAACATAATATCCTCCTTACAAATATACGTCTTCACCCTGTTTCTTCCATACAGTCTGGTGAGATCCCTTAATTTATCTATATGTTCCTGTGTAAATTCCCATGTTGCGCCCTTGGTAAGCCTCCACTTCCAGTTGCCGCCAAGCGTTGATGGATAGTTCATTCTGGCACTGTTGTCCTTGCCCAGAATATCCTGCATCTGAAGTATGACCGTGTCCGCTGAGCTCATGTAAAGTGCATGTATCATCTTCTCTGCCACATCATCCAGGCTGTTCGCCATGAGGTACTTCATCATATATTCCTGAAGCTCCTCACTCTGTCCGCTGATATAACTTTTCAGCATATCATTGTCGTGGGTTCCGATATACGCTACGTAGTTCTTTGCGTGATTGTGCGGCAGATATTCATTTGCCGTATTGCCGTCAAATGCAAATTCCAACACCTTCATGCCCGGATAACCGGATTCCTTTACAAGTTTCTGAACCTCTGGCACGACCACGCCGAGGTCCTCTGCTATAACCTTGGATGAACCTATGGCACTGTCTATAGCATCGATGAGTTTCTTTCCCGGTCCCTGTCTGTAGTAGCCATCCTTCGGCTCGCCATTTGCCGGGATGCTGTAGTATCTGACTATTCCGATAAAATGATCTATACGGATCACGTCGTAGAGCTTTGCAGATGCAGCAATTCTCTTCTTCCACCACGCAAAATCATCCTTCTCCATGACATCCCAGTCATAGATCGGGTTACCCCACTTCTGTCCGTAGCTTGAGAACATGTCTGGTGGGCATCCTGCCACAACCGCCGGTGCAAGGCTTCCGGACAGCTGGAACTGGTCTGTGTTAGCCCACACATCAGCACTGTCCAGTGCCACATAGATTGGAATATCTCCAATAATGCTTATGCCGTTTCTGTTGGCATACCCTTTTAATGGCATCCACTGCTCGTAGAACTTGAACTGAAGGAATTTGTAGAATTCCACGTCTTCACCAAGCTTTTCTCTGTAAGCTGCCATAGCCTCCGGCTTTCTCTTCTTGATCGCCGGTTCCCACGCAAGCCATTCTCTATTGTTATGATCAGCCTTGATCGCCATATACAGCGCATAGTCATCTATCCACTGTTCATTTTCCTCTATGAAATCTACGTAATCCCTGCTGTCTTTGTGCTCTGATCTGCCAAATGCTTTTCTGAGAACTTCAAATCTCTGTCTGTATATTCTGGCGTAGTCGATCTCGTCATCACTGTCAGCCCATTTGTAGGATTCTACCTCCTCTTTCTTGATAAGCCCTTCAGCTATCAATGTATCCAGATCGATAAAATACGGATTGCCCGCAAATGCTGAAAACGACTGATAAGGACTGTCACCGAAGCTTGTTGGTCCTATCGGAAGCACCTGCCAGTACTTCTGCCCTGCTCTTTTCAACATATCAACAAAATCATAAGCATCTCTTCCCATGGTTCCAATTCCATATGGTGATGGGAGGCTGCTTATCGGCAGGAGTATTCCTGCGCCACGCTCCAACGCTTTACTCATATATGATACCTCCTGAACAGTTCCTGTTATGGCTTGTATTTTATTAGCATTTTCCCTTTTATGCTTGCATTATATAAGCAATTAATTGTACAATTCTATCATCTTGATGATGTACAATATGTAAAAGATGTAAAAAATCGTCGAATTTATGAACAAAAAGGAGGCACATGGTTATATGAACAGTCTTGAATACGAAAATCTTCTGGAGAATAAGACCCATGCGGACCCAATGTTTCCGTACAATACTTACCTGTGCTCCATACCACTTGACTTCAATTCTGTGTCTCTGCACTGGCATGAATTTATGGAGATTATCTATATCAAAAAAGGCAAGGGAAATGTGACTGTGGACTTCACAACTCACTATGTTGAGGAGGGTGACATAGTCATTATCCTGCCAGGACACATTCACGGAATCTCCCAGCACGAAGGCTATTCAATGGAATATGAGAATATTCTTTTCTCCGTCGACATGTTCAGATCCAGAAATCACGACTCACTGGACAGCGAGTTTTTCCTGCCTCTGCTGGCGGGCGACGTGGATATCAAGAGTATTTATGACAGGGACGACCCATTATATCCGTCTCTTTCCGCGTGTCTTAACAGGGTAGACAAGCTCTGCTCAGAGACGCCAAAGGGATACCACCTTGCACTTAAGGGATGCTATTTTGAATTCTTCTACATTCTCTATGCCAACTCCACCGCAAGGGATGAGGCAGACAGGAAGAACCGAGCCAGGGATCTGGAGAGAACAAAACTCATCCTCTCCTACATAGACGGAAATTACAAAGAGGCCATATCCATAACGGATATAGCCTCCTACTGTGGATTCTCTGAATCCCATTTTATGCGATTTTTCAAGAACACCATGGGGGTGTCATTTGTATCATATCTGAACGACTTCAGGCTGAATGTTGCCGCAAGACTTCTCTCCTCCAATGACGAGAGCATACTCTCTGTCGCGGAGAACTGCGGCTTCTTCAACCTGTCCTACTTCAACAGGATGTTTAAGAAGAAATACGGCGTGACTCCGGGTAAATATAGGGATAATCATAACCTGTAAGCGGCCACTCATTGCCTACTACGCATCAGATCTTGAATACGAGTTCTTCATCTGATTGCTGAGTTCATAGAGGACCCTGCCAAGGGTTGCATTTGCCTCACGTCTCACCATGTCTGTGATCTCCTGGTTGGCCTGCTGGCGGAGTTTCTCGCCCAATGGCTGTTCATTCATAATATCATCATATCTGTATATTATCTCATGCGCCTTGGACATGACTTTCTCCTCGTACCTTTCGATATGGAACACCGACTTCGCATAAGATGCGTCCGCCATCGCCGCGATCATACGGCTGGTCCAGTAGAAGTTGTCCGTGGAAATATCCGCCCCTGTATTTGCCAGATACTCAGGAGTCGTGTCTACATTTGCATAGAAAGGAACCATGACATTGAATGCATTCGATGCAAATGCTATCCACTGTACAGCGCAGATATCCTCTCCAACATATGGTCTCATCTGGATCGCCGACATGAAATCCGTCCTGTTCACACCTATCGATCTATATGCCCCGCGCATCTTATTGTCGCCGTAATTGCCGTACGGATCATACGGAGTTCCCTGATAATGCGAAGAAAGCACATACTTCACATCCTCCATGGTTATCTTCTTCTCTGGTATCATGCACCATGGAATGTCATCCGAAACCGGCGTAAAGTCCGCATCCGGTCCGTCCCAGACTGCCGAATTCGGGTTGAGCGTCCGCTCCATGAACCATGCCCTCGGGGTGTTGTACACGTGATCCGCATCGTCGTGGCTACCGAATATATCCCGTGGACAGATCGTGTCCTCCATATTCTCCACGTTCAGATGATACTTCTCTATAAATGCTGGAAGATCTGCCGAGCACATGAACTCGCTCTGCGCTCCCATTGCGTCTGCCATATCAAATTCGTCCATACCAAACTGGTTTGGCATGACAACATACACATCATCAGGAACTTTTCTCGCGATCCAATGATGTCCTCCGATGGTCTCAAGCCACCAGATCTCGTCTACATCCTGAAATGCAATTCCGTTCATCTCATAGGTTCCATATCGCTCAAGCAGGCTGCCAAGTCTCTTCACGCCCTCTCTTGCGCTCTTTATATATGGAAGTGTAATGCTGACTATATCCTCCTCGCCGATACCTCCAGTCTTCTCAGGCTTATCTCCCTCCGCAGGCTCATAGCACACCAGTGGATCCGCGCCGAGCACTCTTGGATTTGAGGTTATGGTCTCCGTCGCCGTCATAGCCACATTTGCAGAATTCACTCCGCTTGCCGCCCAGATTCCTTCGCCCGCCAGCGCATTTGGAACACAGGTGTAACGCATCGGATCATCCGGAAGTTCAATCTCCACATGGGATATCTCCGACTTGTATATTCTTGGCTGCTCCTCCGGCTTCACAACCACATATTTCTTCGGCGTGTACGAACCGGCACCCGAATCGTCATTTCTCGCTATTATTGTTGAACCGTCATAAGACGCATTTTTTCCTACCAGTATTGTTGTACATGGCATGATCTATTCCTCCATTTTTTTAATATTTTTCATCTTTTTTATAATTAAAAATATAATATATCCCGCAAGGCTTCCGAGGGTATTCATAACTACATCATCGAGCTGGCAGTAACCGCGCTCCGTTATAAGCTGAACCGTCTCTATGCAGACACTGCACAGAAATCCAAACAGTACAGTGCATTTGGACAACCTGTCTACCACCCTGCCATCGCCATTCTTACTTCCAGCCACCGCCAGCGGAAAAAGCACGCCGAACGGCACAAAGAGCAATATATTTTCTATGACAAATGCGTGCTCCTGGGGCGTCACTCCCCACGTCTGAAACAGCGTCATGTCAATGCCTTGCCTTGAGCCCGGCTCTCTGGACAGGAACACAGTAACTGCCATCACCACCAGATACACCACCAGCAGAAACCACACTATCGACTTTCTCACGCGTCCTCCGGCACTAACATTTTTTCCTGCAGGACTCACTGTATACACGAGATAAACCACGACTGCTATGCATCCGCACAAAATGCCTATCGGAAGGTAGCCTGCGACCTCCATTATATCTTTTATAATAAGTTCAAACATAAATTCCCCTCAGTAATTTTACATTTATTCTATTGAAACCAAATACGATTTCTCGACAGTGTACTTTTCCAACTTCATTGGTTTTCCACCATTTATCCATTCCATATAATTCTTTGCATATGCATAATATGTATATTTCCCTAACTCGAATATAGCCGGCATACACTTTTCACATGGAGCCCATCTTGAATATATCGTTATACCATTAAAATCCGATAAATATGACATGATCTTTCTTTCGCAGCATCCATATGTAAGTCCAATCTTTCTCAAATAATCATCTTTCCTTTTATCGATTCTTCTCGTCTTCAGATCGTCCCCCAGCTTCTCTTTTTTACTCACATACTTTATCTTGCTGTTACTATCAGGCTCTATTACCTCTGTATAACGCATAGTTTTCTTCCTAATAGGACAGTATCTGATGCCATGATTTTTTGTATAAATATTGGTAACATGATGCCATCCAAACGTGTTATCAAATATGTATTTTACCAGCATCTCCATCTGCAATCTTTTGTTTCTATCCCACGAATCTGTCCCACTCAATGCCCAATACTTTTCTCCATTTGGCAATACAAATATTGTATAACAGCCTTGTTTTTTACCCGAATATTTATTAACCAGATTAAAATCCTTTTTTAATTTCAACGCTGACTTTATTTTTGCAATCTCTTCCGTAAACTGTTTTGTCATACTTTCAAAATTGTTTGATCCCGTTGACACTAATTCATCATTTGTATTTATTTGAGACAGAGAAATAAAAAAATGTCTATATATTTCTGTTAATTTATCTTTCCAAATACAAGCTTCAAAAATAGCACTGTCATCTTTGGCATATCATGTGTTTCGATGTTAAACGCATGGGCTATATTAGAAATAAACCTAATATATCTCTTTTTTAACGTCACTTTCTCTCCGCTACTTTTCAAAATTTCTTTTTTTATAATATTAAGCGTCTTTGTATAGTAGCCTATTTTCTCTTCCTGTCCAATATCTGAGACCATACTTTTCATTATGGAATCCGCTCTTTCCAGTACAAACTCTAAATTTTCATTCCAGCTCGTAGCAGTAAATTTATTATAACTTGTTAGGAACTTCTCGTGTATATCATCTATTTCTCCTATATCATGCACCTTACATTTGCTCGCCCTATCTATCAATCTGTATATATCTGTCAATATAGTTTTTTTATTTTCACTAAAATCTACGTAGTCTTCATGCACATATCTCTCTGTATAAATCATAATAGAGATTGCGATACGCCTGTAATCATATTTTATCCTGCTGGCAAATGTCTGCAGTGCTTCCATATTTAGTGCTTCAACGCTATCACTATTATCCTGCATGACCGTATCATTAATAAGTGTCACATCTGCCAGATAATCCCACATATTATTTTCACTTAAATTGTACTCATCATTTATCCAGGCACCTTCATCCTCCACTGATTCCAAATTTAAGTCAAGCGCTTCTAATGATTTCGATTTCGCATACTCTTCAAAACTACCATATTTACTTGCCACTATATCCAATTCTTCACGTACCAATTTACTTTTAACAATTTTCTGTAAGACATCAGGTTTATATGGCACGAAATATTCTGCTATCGGATAATCTGAATTTCGCAACCTATGTGTTATTCTAATAGATTTCTTCATATGTATCACCCACTCCCAAAACAATTCTCCCGCCCCTGCGGTAATTACGTTAAGTTCCACTAATTATTATATCACAGTTGCAACTGACAGTCATTTTACACATTGTTTACATACACCGCGTCTGATATACTTTACATGTCAGTCCAACTAACCATTTGGACGGACTGAACAAACATAGAACAGGAAATATCCAACATGATAATAGCAAAAAAAATTCTAAAAATAACTTGTATTGTCCTCGGTGTGATCCTTGTGGCCGCCATAATATTTGTGGGAGTTCTCACTATAACAGAATACAAGCCAGACGATTCCGAATCCCTTGAGGTCGCATCCGGAAGCACATTTGGCAAAAATGCAACCGGCTCAGCCAAGCTTTCACCATCTGTCGGCGACTCCATATCCATCGTGACATGGAATCTCGGCTACGGATCCCTCGGTGCAAATGCTGACTTTTTCATGGACGGAGGAGACAGTGTGTACACTTCCACAGCCAAGCAGGTAAACGACAATATGGAGGCCATCACATCAGAGCTGAATTCACTTGCCGCTGACATCTTTCTTCTCCAGGAGGTCGATGAACGATCATCCAGAAGCCACAAGATAAACGAAGCCGATATTTTGAGGGAAAAGCTGCCGTCATATACAAGCTCATACGCCTACAACTACAAAACACTCATGGTTCCATATCCACTTCCACCGATCGGCAGAGTGACATCAGGAATAATGACTCTCAGCTCATTTGAAGTATCGGATGCAGAAAGAATACAGCTTCCATGTCCATTTTCCTACCCGATCAGACTGTGCAACCTGAAAAGATGCCTGATCGTGTCCAGAATACCGATTGCCGGAAGTGAACACGAACTCGTCATAGTAAATCTCCACCTGGAGGCTTATGACTCAGGCGAGGGCAAAGCCGCCCAGACCAGGATGCTCGCCGACATTCTCCAAAATGAGGCTGCAGCAGGGAACTACGTTATCGCAGGAGGCGACTTCAACCAGACTTTTTCAAATGTGGATCTGTCCGCATACCCTCAGCAGTCCGCTGACCTGTGGGCACCAGGAAATATAGATGTATCTGAATTTGGAGATTCCTTCACCTGCATCACCGATTCCTCAGCTCCGACATGCCGGTCCCTGGATAAACCATACGAAGGACATGACCATGAGAGTTTCCAATATTATGTCATCGACGGATTCATAGTATCGAGCAATTTGCAGATTAACTCCACAGAGACCATAAATCTGGATTTTAAAAACAGCGATCACAATCCGATAAGACTCGATGTTGCGTTGAAATAAACTATATTTTCAGTTGTTTTATGTATGTTATTTTAATTAACATTAATTATGTATAATTTTATGTTTAAAATACATTTTTCTCTTGATTTATGCCGTTTTTACATGTATTATGGCATTGTAAATGTTATAAATATTAACATTTGTTGCTAGTTTTGAATAATACTTCTAAGAATAATAGAGAATACTCATCAGAGAAAGGAATTTTGATCATGAAGAAATTATCACAGTCACGTCTCGCCGACACTGTCATGAACGGAAGAAAAGAAAAGGGTATGACCCAGGCTCAGCTCGCCGATGCAACCGGTATCAACAGAGCACTCATTTCCAGAATAGAGCAGAAGGATTTTGTTCCTTCTATAGAGCAGCTCGAAAGTTTGTCAGAGGTTTTGAACTTCGACCTCACAGAAATGTTCATCAATGCTGGCGCACACAAGCTCGAGTCTCCATCCCCACTGAACATTGCAGTGGCAGGAACCGGTTACGTTGGTCTGTCCATTGCGACCCTGCTGGCACAGCACAACCATGTAACGGCAGTTGACATCATCCCTGAAAAGGTTGATCTCATCAACAACAAGAAATCCCCTATACAGGACGACTATATTGAGAAATATCTCGCCGAGAAGGAGCTTGATCTCACAGCAACTCTCGATGGCAAATCAGCATACAAGGATGCAGATTTCGTAATCATAGCTGCCCCGACAAACTACGACAGCAACAAGAACTATTTCGA
>OIDB01000509.1_pt1 | contig 11840 bp, 11 predicted proteins | sample 1581471 | NCBI WGS metagenome assembly OIDB01 (sample SAMEA3882539, study PRJEB24775) | human gut metagenome | biome: human-associated habitat; feature: intestine environment; material: feces | place: Netherlands | collected 2009/2010 | reverse complement strand
GACCTACACCTTCCCCGTCAAGAGCGCCGGCTACGTCAAGCTCTGCGACGACGAGGATCTGTTCGGCTGATTTGACCTGCGGGGCTGGCTTGTAGGGGCCGGGCATGCCCGGCCCGCGGCTTTCCCGCAAACTCGATTTTGCCCTTCTGTGCAGGGCCGGACATGTCCGGCCCCTACGGAGGCAAACCCTTTAAAGGGGAGACAGAGCGATTGTAACTACTGTATTGCGTGTACTTGAAATATAATTGGGAGGAAACCAGAAACATGGCTACTGCGAACAACGAATTTTTTGAGGCCCTTTCTGCACTGGAAAAGGAGCGCGGCCTGCCCGAGGACTACCTGATCGACAAGATCAAGGCGGCCATCGTCATTGCGGTCAAGAAGGACTACGAGGTCGAGGACGACAATGTCGTTGTGGACATTGACCCCGAGCTCGGCGCGTTCCGTGCCAGCCTGCTGCGTGACATCGTGGAGGAGGTCGAGAACCCCCACACCCAGGTCAGCCTGGAGGATGCCCAGAAGGTCCGCAAGAGCTACAAGGTCGGCCAGCGCATGGTCACGCCCCTCAAGACCAAGGAATTTGGCCGCATTGCTGCCCAGACCGCAAAGCACGTCATCCGTCAGGGCATCCGCGAGGCCGAGCGCAACCAGCAGCTCAGCGAGATCCAGTCCCGCGCACATGACATCGTGCAGGCCACCGTTACCCGCGTGGATACCGAGAAGGGCATCGTTGCGCTGGATCTGGGCAAGGGCGGCGAGGCTGTTCTGCCCCGCAACGAGCAGGTGCCCGGCGAGGTGTACACCGAGGGCGAGACCCTGCAGGTCTACATCGTGGACGTGGTCAGCACCGAGCGTGGCCCCCGCGTGATGATCAGCCGCACCCATCCCGGCCTTGTCAAGCGCCTGTTTGAGCTGGAAGTGCCCGAGATCTTTGACGGCACTGTGGAGGTAAAGGCCATCAGCCGCGAGGCCGGTGCCCGCACCAAGATGGCTGTCTGGTCTAAGGACCCCAACGTGAACCCTGTTTCCGCCTGCATTGGCGAGCACGGCGCCCGCGTGGCCGCTGTTGTGGAAAAGCTGGGCGGCGAGAAGATCGATATCGTCAAGTGGAGCGAGGATATCTCGGAGTTCATCTCCGCAGCCCTGAGCCCCGCCAAGGTGGTCAAGGTGGAGCTGCTGCCCGGCGAGACCCGCTCCTGCCGCGTCACCGTGCCTGACCAGCAGCTGAGCCTTGCCATTGGCAACAAGGGTCAGAACGCCCGCCTGTGCGCACGCCTGACCGGCTACAACATTGATATCCGTCCCGAGAGCGGCTACTACGGCGAGGACGAGGAGCCCAAGAAGGACGCAGCAGACGCTGAATAAGCCCGGCACCATCTGCCGAAGGAGGGAAACCGGATGGCACAAAAAAAGATCCCTGCCCGCCAGTGCATCGGCTGCATGACCAGCCGCCCCAAAAAGGAGCTGGTGCGCGTGGTGCGCGCACCCAGCGGGGAGATCAGCATCGATCTGGTAGGCAAAAAGCCGGGGCGTGGCGCATATCTCTGCCCGGACCCGGACTGCCTGACTAAGGCAAAAAAGAAAAAGGCGCTGGAACGCTGCTTTGAGCAGCCGGTTCCCGCCGAGGTATACGACGCGCTGGCTGTACAGCTGGCCGCAGCCGCAAAGGAGGCAGCAGCCGATGGCAAAAAAGAATAACGCCCCCGCAAAACCCAAGCTGCCCCCGGAGGAGGCACTGTACCAGGCCGTGAGCCTGTGCCGCAAGGCCGGTGCGCTGACCATGGGCTTTGATGCCGTGGAGGAAGCCTGTGTCAAAAGCAAGGCATGGCTGGTGATGACCGCATCGGACATCAGCCCTAAGACTTTGCAGCGTTTGAACTACGCCGTGGGGGACTTGGTGGACGTGTTCACCATGCCGCTGACACAGGATAAGCTAGCCGATATCAGCCACAAGCCCGTGGCTGTTTACGCGGTGACCGACCGCAACCTCGCAAAGCTCTGCTTCGACCGCCTGTCGGACTGCGGAGCAATCAAAAATGAGGAGGATATGAGCGAATGATCGTAAAATATAAAGTGAGTGACTTTGCAAAGGATCTGAACCTTTCTGCAAAGAAGGTACTGGACGAACTGGCCGCTATGGGCAGCACCGGCAAGAAGAACAGCTCCAATCTGGAGGAGAACGAGCTGAACTACCTGCTGGAAAAGTTCAGCAAGGCAGGCAGCGTGGCAAATCTGGACGAGTTTTTGAACAGCGCCAAGGCTCCCAAGGAGGAGCCCAAGGCTGAGAAGAAGGCCGAGAAGAAGGCTGAAAAGAAGCCCGAGGCTCCCAAGGCTGACAAAAAGCCCCAGCAGCCCGCCGCAAAGGCCGAGCAGCCCAAGGCAAACAATAATAATAACAATAACGGCAAGCACGGCGACAAGAAGCCCGAGCAGCATAAGAAGCGCGAGGAAAAGACCGTTTCCTTCAGCGAACTGGCACGTGAGACCGGCGCAAAGGCTACTGCTGCCCCCGCACAGGCTGTTTCTGTCCGCCGCGAGGACAATCAGGTCACCGTGGATACCCGCACTGTGGATATGAACGTGGATCGCTTTGATGCCCGTTACGATGATCTGGCCTCTACCAAGAACACCGAGAACCGCCGCAAGCCCACTCCGCAGGGCAACAAGCAGAAGTTCACCCAGCGTGGTCAGCGTCAGCGCCAGCAGTTCCAGAAGGGCAAGCGCGAGACTGAGTTCGAGCGTCTGCAGCGCATCCAGCTGGAAAAGGCCCGCAACGCCCAGCTGAAGGTGATGATCCCTGACGAGATCACCGTGGGCGAGCTGGCTGCCCGTCTGAAGCAGCAGGCCGGTAAGGTCATTGCCAAGTTCATGCAGATGGGCGAGATGCACGCCATCAACGACGTGATCGATTTCGACACCGCAGCTCTGCTGGCAGAGGAGTTCCACGCAAAGGTCGAGCACGAGGTGCACGTTACCATCGAGGAGCGCCTGTTCACGCAGGAAGAGGACGCACAGGAGGATCTGGTGGAGCGTCCCCCGGTGGTCTGCGTTATGGGCCACGTTGACCACGGCAAGACCAGTATTCTGGATGCCATCCGCAAGACCAACGTCACCGCAGGCGAGGCCGGCGGCATCACGCAGGCCATCGGTGCATATCAGGTCAAGGTCAACGACAGCCTCATCACCTTCCTGGATACCCCGGGCCACGAGGCATTCACCTCCATGCGTGCCCGCGGTGCCAACATGACCGATATTGCAGTTCTGGTGGTTGCTGCCGACGACGGCATCATGCCCCAGACCATTGAGTCCATCAACCACGCCAAGGCTGCAAATGTCAAGATTATCGTGGCAATGAACAAGATGGATAAGCCCACCGCAAACCCCGAGCGCGTGATGGAAGGCCTGACCAAGTACGGCATCATCACCGAGGACTGGGGCGGCGATGTGGCCTGCATCCCGGTGTCTGCCCTGACCGGAATGGGCATCAACGACCTGCTGGAGCGCATTGCTCTGGAAGCTGAGGTCATGGAGCTGAAGGCAAACCCCAACCGTCGCGCCAAGGGTGCGGTCGTCGAGGCCCGTCTGGACAAGGGCCAGGGCCCCATTGCCACCATTCTGGTGCAGAACGGCACCCTGCACTCCGGCGATGTCATCATTGCCGGTACCGCTGTGGGCCGCGTGCGTACCATGCGCAGCGACAAGGGTCAGCTGCTGAGCGATGCCGGCCCCTCTACCCCTGTGGAGATCACCGGCCTGACCGCAGTGCCGGAAGCAGGCGACCTGTTCGAGGCTGTTGAGGACGAGCGTCTGGCCCGTGAACTGGCCGAGCAGCGCATCGCTGCCGCCAAGGAGAAGCAGTTCTCCTCCTTCCAGAAGGTCACGCTGGATAACCTGTTCAGCCAGATGGCACAGAACGACATGAAGGAACTGGCCATCGTGGTCAAGGCCGACGTGCAGGGCTCTGCCGAGGCTGTGAAGCAGAGTTTGGAGAAGATCTCCAACGACGAGGTGCGTGTGCGCGTCATCCACGCCGGTGTCGGCGCCATCAGCAAGTCCGACGTGGATCTGGCCGATGCCTCCAACGCCATCATCATCGGCTTCAACGTCCGCCCGGACAACGTGGCCAAGGAAGAAGCTGCTGCCACCAAGGTGGAAATGCGTATGTACCGCGTCATCTACGATGCCATCAACGATGTCACCGACGCTATGAAGGGTATGCTGGCACCCAAGTTCCGCGAGGTCTCTCTGGGCGAACTGCAGGTGCGTCAGGTGTACAAGATCTCCAACGTGGGTACCGTTGCAGGCTGCCGCGTGACCAGCGGCAAGATCACCCGCGACAGCAAGGTGCGTGTGGTGCGTGACGGCATCGTCATCGCCGAGGACGAGATCGCATCCCTGAAGCGCTTCAAGGACGACGCCAAGGAAGTGGCCGAGGGCTACGAGTGCGGCGTGACGCTGGAGAAGTTTGCGGACGTCAAGGAAGGCGACGTGTACGAGGCCTTCAAGATGGAAGAGTACCGCGACTAAGCAAAAACCGAATATATAACAGCTTCCCGGCAGAAAAGGCTTCCCCCGTCCGGGGGAAGCTGTCGAACGAAGTGAGACTGATGAGGGCGTATCTTTCGCAGGTGTGGAGCGTGCGCCCTCATCCGTCGTTTTGGCAGACAAATGCCGCCTTGCCCCGGCCGGGGCAAGGCTTTGGGAAGCTGCCGGACAGAATTTGGAGAAAACTATGTCTCAGAAAAATATGGGCCGTCTTGCGCAGGATATGAAGCGCGAGGTCATTGCCATCATCGGCCGGCTGAAGGACCCGCGGCTGGAGGGCGGTCTGCTGACCGTCACCCGTCTGGATGTGACGCCGGATCTGGATGTGGCAAAAGTGTATGTAAGCGTGATGGGCCGCGCAGACGGCCCCAAGCCCGCAATCGAAGCGCTGAACCGTGCCGCAGGCCATGTGCGCACCGAGGTCAGCAAAAAAATGCACATCCGCAAGGCACCCCGCTTCATCTTTGTGGAGGATGACGGTGCCGCCTACGCCGCCCACATCAACGAGCTGCTGCGCAGCCTGAACGTGAACGGCGAGGAAGAAGCACAGCCTGCTGATACCGAACAGACCGAGGACTGACTGCCTTTGCGGAAAGGATGGATCATTGGATGACAGAACAACTGGATGTGCAGCAGATGGCGCAGCGCCTGCTGGCTGCGGACAACATTTTGATTCTGTGCCACAAAAACCCGGACGGTGACACCATCGGCTGCGGCAGCGCCCTGTACTATGCGCTCAAAGCGCTGGAAAAAACAACGGCGGTGCTCTGCTCCGATGACATTCCGTCCCGCTACGCCTTTACGAACCCACGGCTGTTCAAGGGCGAGTTCGAGCCCCGCACTGTGATCGCGGTGGACGTGGCCGGTTTGCAGCTGTTTGGCGAAAATAACGGTGTGCCGCAGTACGCACGCCATGTAGACCTGTGCATCGACCACCACGCAGGCAACAACGGCTATGCCGATTTTACCCTTCTGGATGCCGGTGCCGCTGCGGCAGCGGAACTGCTGTATCAGGTCATCGTGGAGATGGGGGTGACTATCACCCCCCACATTGCCGACTGCCTGTACACCGGCATTGCCACCGACACCGGCTGCTTCAAGTTCTCCTCCACCACCGCCAACACCCACACGGTTGCTGCAAAGCTTATTGAAGCCGGCTGCCATGTGGAGGAGCTGAACACCCTGCTCTTCGACACAAAGCCCCGTGCCCGCATGGAGGCCGAGCGCATCGCCCGCAACCATCTGGAGTACTATCTGGACGGCCGCTGCGCCCTGATCTACCTGACGAGGGACGAGATCCGGCAGAGCGGGGTAGACCCCGCAGATCTGGAGGAACTGACCAGTCTGCCCATCAGCATCGAGGGAGTCAAGGTGGGTCTGACCCTGCGCCAGCAGCCCGGCGGCAGCTACCGCATCAGCGTGCGCACCGCAAAGGGCGTGGACGCCTGTGCCATCGCCCGGCGTCTGGGCGGCGGCGGCCACACCCGCGCAGCGGGCTGTGAACTGCTGGGCGACCTTGAAAACGCCAAAAACGCGATCCTTGCAGAGGTGGAAGCCGAGCTGGACGCACCGCAGGAGGAAGCATGATGCAGGGCATCCTGATCGTAGACAAGCCCATGGACTGGACCAGCTTTGACGTGGTGGCAAAGCTGCGCGGTGTGCTGGGCACCCGCAAGCTGGGCCACAGCGGCACGCTGGACCCCATGGCCACCGGCGTGCTGCCGGTGTTCGTGGGAAACGCCACGCGGGCGGTGTCCTACGCCGAGGGCGGGGACAAGGAGTACGTCGCGGGGCTGCGGCTGGGGCTGACGACCAACACCCAGGATACCACCGGCGAGGTGGTGGCGGAGCGCCCTGTGTCCGTGACGCGGGCGCAGCTGGAGGACGTGCTGGCGCGGTTCACCGGGGAGATCGACCAGGTGCCGCCCATGTACTCGGCTATCAAGATCAACGGGCAGAAGCTGTATCAGCTGGCCCGGAAGGGGCAGGAGATCGAACGGCCCCCACGGCGGGTGACCATACACGAACTGGCGCTGCTGGAGCCGGAGGACGGCGACTGGCGGCTGCGGATACGGTGCAGCAAGGGCACGTATGTGCGGGCGCTGTGCCACGACATCGGGCAGGCGCTGGGCTGCGGCGGATGCATGAGCTCTCTGCGGCGGACCATGGCCGCCGGGTTTACGCTGGCGGAGAGCCGCAGCATTGAGGACGTACAGGCGCAGGGCGAGGCCCTGCTCTCCCCTACCGACTCGCTGTTCCGGCAGTACCCGGCCTATCACATCGCCGGTGAACGGGACCACAGACGGTGCCTGTGCGGCAATCCGCTGGCGGCGGAGGGCTTGCAGCCGGGGCTGTACCGGGTGTACGGCCCGGACGGGGCGTTTCTGTGCCTGAGCCGCTGGGAAGCGGGTGTTCTGACATCAGAGAAAAACTTTTTCGGAGCGTGAACAACTTGGAAAAGACAGTTATCGCCCTGGGCTTCTTCGACGGCGTGCACCGGGGCCACGGCGCACTGCTGCGGAAGACGGCGGAGCGCGCCCGGGAGCTGGGAGCCGTCCCCGCGGCATTCACCTTTGACCGGCCGCCGAAGGAGGTGGTCACGGGGCAGCCCGTGTACCTGATCAACTCCAACCGGGACCGGCAGGGGCTGATGGAGCGTCTGTACGGCATCGAGCGGGTCATTTTCGCGCCCTTTGACCGGGAGATGATGACCATGCCGTGGGAGGCCTATCTGGAAATGCTGATCGGGACATACGGCGCGGTGCACTTCGTGGCCGGGCACGACCACCGGTTCGGCCATAAAAACGCCGGGAACGTGCAGCTTTTGCGGCAGAAGTGCGCGGAGATGGGCATAGGGTGCGACATCATCCCGCCGGTACAGCGGGAGGGCATCACGGTCAGCTCCACGTACATCCGGACGCTGGTGGAGGCGGGCGACATGGAGCGCGCGGCGGACTTTCTGGGCCACCGGCACTGCCTGAGCCAGACGGTGCAGCACGGACAGCGGATCGGGCGGACCATCGGCATCCCCACGGTAAACCTGGCGGTGCCGGAGCACGTGCTGGCCCCGGCGCACGGGGTGTACGTGACGGAGGTATTTCTGCCGGACGGACGGCGGTGCGCCGGCGTGACCAACGTGGGCACGCGGCCCACGGTGTCCGACAGCGATCGGGTGTCCGTGGAGACGTACCTGCTGGGCTTCGAGGGCGACCTGTACGGGCAGGAGCTCCGGGTGGAGTTCTGCCGCCGGCTGCGGGGCGAGCAGAGGTTCGACACGCTGGAGGCGCTGCGGCAGGAGATACAGCGGAATATTCAGCAGGCAGAAGCCTATTTTGAGGCATGAGAAAAGGCACCCCTGACGGGGTGCCTCTTCTGTTATTTCACACGGCGCCGGGGTAAGACACCGCAGGAAATGCGGGTCAGTCCTCGCGCTTTTTAGCGGTCCAGGCCATGCCGGTAACGCTGAGAACAGCGGTCACGGCGTAGATACCCACGCCCGCGTCGAAGGTCTTGGGGCTGCCCTTGGCGTCGTCCGCCTTGGTGTCGGTGGTAGTAGTGGTGGAGTTGTAGTAGTAGCGGGGCGGCTGCTCGGGAGTGGGGTCAGGGGTCGGCGTAGGCACATCGGCCTGCTTTTCGCCATCGTTCCATGTAGTCACGTTATCGACTTCGACCTTTACGCCATTGTTTGCGTTAATACCCTCATTGCTACCCGAGCCATACAGATTGCTGCCTGTTTTCTCATCCACCGCAGCCTTAGCCGCGGTCGTATTTGCCTTAGTGACCGTAATATCCCATGCATTGCCATTGCCAATCTTCAGAATCGGCTTATCGGGCACTACGGTATTCCCCTCCACCTCGGTCGTGACAAAGGTGCACTCGTTCAGTGTCAGGGTCACCTTTTCTTTCGTGCTGCCCTGGCTGTAGACATTCACAAACTTTCCGTGGCCGGGATTCTGTTCATTTCCGCCACCCAGCTTCGTATTAAAAGTGCATCCCTCAAAGTTGAACACCTTTCCGGTGTATGTCCACAGGTTATATGTCCATTTATTATACTGGTCGGGATATTCAAAGTCGCAGTTAGTGAATGTGACCGTACCGGTTCCCCAGTGAGAGCCCATGCCCTTAATGGTGACATTTTCAAAAGTCATGTCACCGGCACGGATGAAGCCGTCATAATCTGATGCAGACCCAAAATCGATGGTCAGGTCTTTGAAGGTCACACTCTTGCCGCCATCAAAGAAATACGTTCCGCTCGACTCTCCGGGTGTAATTCCGCTCACGTTTATGACCGTCTTGCCCGCACCGGCACCGCTGATAGTCAGTCCAGTCGGAACCGTGCTTCCGGTCGCAACGCCGGAGGGGATCGTAAAGTTCCCCGCATCAAGAGTGATGTCTCCGTTTGCATTTGCGGCGTACACTTTTTGTTCAAGTGTGTCGTCAGCCCACGCCATCGTGGTGACGCCCAGCGCCATGACCAGGGCCAGAATGGTTGCCAATACTTTTTTCATTGCTCATTCCCCTTATGGTAGTAGATTTCCGCAGGGGCGCTCGTTTTAATACCCATTAAAACGCTAATGCAGAGGTACCTCTGCGGATAGTCAAATTATAGCACAGTTACACCGTTTGTCCAGCCTTTTTATGGAAATTTTACACATTTTTTCTGTTACCGGAAATAAAAACAGGAAAATTTGGCAGGAAATGGAAGTTGGGGCGGAGAAAATGCCGCCTGCGGCGGGACGGGGAGTTCTACGCCGCTGCGCGGCAGCAGGGAGGATTTCGCGCCTGCGGGCGCGAGCTGCTTTCTTTTCGTGTCGAAAGAAAGCAGCCAAAGAACGCCACTTAAGGAAAGGGGGATTTCGAATTTCCCCCTTTCCTTAAGGATCCTATCCCCTTGAAACGACAAAGGAGGGGGCTCCGGCCCCCTCCTTTTGAAACCACCCCCCAGGGGGAAGGCTTTGGGGGTCAGACCTTCAGATCAGTGGCGGCGGCGCTGGTGTGCTCACGCATGGCCTGTTTGGCGGCCGCGTCATCCTGCCGGTGGATAGCGCTCAGTATCTCCCGGTGGCGCGCCAGAATACGGCGTTCCAGAGCCAGACACGCGCTGTCGTTCAGCGTCTCCATCTTTTTCAGCAGGGTATGCTGCTCCACCTGGCCCAGGACATCGGTGACGATCATGGCCACCTGGTTGCCGGTGGCGCGGGAGAGCAGACTGTGGAAACGGACGTCCAGCTCGGCGAAGCGGCGGTAATCGCCCAGGGCCTGCTCCGCCGCCGTGAGGCAGCTGTCCAGCGCCGCCAGATCCTCGTCGGTGCGGCGCCGGGCCGCCCAGCCGGCGATGGTGCCGTCGTTGACGGCGCGGTACTCGCCCAGCTCCTCCAGAGATATCTGGTTCAGCTGGAGCATGGCCGACAGCGGCTGCTCCACGCCGTCGATGGTCAGCTCCTGCACCACGGCGCCGCTGGCGCCGTGGGTGGAGGCCACATAGCCGCCCTGCTCCAGCATACGCAGGGCCTCGCGGATGGTGGGACGGGAACGGTGGAGCTGCTCCATCATGGCACGCTCGGAGGGCAGGCGGTCGCCGGGCTTCAGCACTCCGGAGGTGATAAGCTCCCGCAGCTGGTCATAGATGGCCTCGCTGGCCCGCCCGCCGCCGATGGGCTGCCAGGGGATATGTACGGCTTCCGGCATGGAAGGGCCTCCTTTCACAGAAAATACCCGGACAGTATAGCGCATCCCGGGGAAAATAGCAAGGGCAGGATGCAGGAAAGCCCGGAGGACGGCGCCTTCGGGCTTTCCCGCTGTGGGGAGGGGGATATTACTTCTTCAGGGCTTTCATTTCCTCGATCATCATGGGGACCACCTTGAACAGGTCGCCGCAGATGCCGTAATCCGCCACCTCGAAGATGGGGGCCACGTCGCTCTTGTTGACGGCGATGATGCACTCGGAGTCCTGCATGCCGGCCTTGTGCTGGATGGCACCGGAGATGCCCAGCGCCACGTAGATGCGGGGATGGACGGTCTTGCCGGTCTGGCCCACCTGATGGTCGGCAGACAGCCAGCCGGAGTCGATGGTCGCACGGGAGCCGCCCACGACGCCGCCCAGGACGTCCGCCAGCTCCTCAGCCAGCTTGATGCCGCCCTCGACATCCTTGCTGATGCCGCGGCCAACGGACACGATGTAATCGGCGCCGATCAGGTCAACGAGCTTCTCGGCGCTCTTCTTGATGTCGAGCACCTGAACATGGATGTCGTCCGCGGTCAGAGCGGGAGTGACGTTCTCGACGACGACCTTGTCAGCACCGGCCTGATCGAACGCCTGCATCTGCATGACGCCGGGGCGGACGGTGGACATCTGCGGGCGGAAGCGCGGGCAGATGATGGTAGCCATCAGGTGGCCGCCGAAAGCGGGGCGGGTCATCTTCAGGTTGGTGTTCTCCTCAAACTTGGTGTTGTCCACATCAATGTTGGAGGTGGTGCGCAGGAAGTTCTTGTACTTCTCGACATCGACGTCCAGATGGGTGCAGTCGGCGGTCAGACCGGTGTGCAGACGGGCTGCGCAGCGGGGGCCGAGGTCGCGGCCCAGGTTGGTCGCGCCGATCAGCATGATCTCGGGCTTCTTGTCCATGATGAGGTCGCACAGCGCCTTGGCATAGCCATCGGTGGTGTAGTCCTTCAGCAGGGGGCTGTCGATGTTGTAAACGCGGTCAGCGCCGTAGCCGCCCAGCGTCTTGAGGTCAGCCTCGGCCAGGCCGCTGCCCATGACAACGCCTGCCAGCTCAACGCCCAGGTCATTGGCCAGCTTGCGGCCCTCGCTCAGCAGCTGATAGCTGATGGACTGGATCTCGCCCTCGCGCTGCTCGCAGAATACCCACACGCCCTTGAAGGCGGCGGTGTCCATTGCATTGAATTCAGCCATTGTTCGTTTCTCCTTCCTCAAATCAGGTGCTTGTCGTTCAGGATGCCGACCAGCTGGGCAGCGTCCTCGACCTTCATGCCGGCGCCCTTGACCGGAGGAGCAAAGGACTTGTAAACGTTCGTCGGGGAGCCCTTCAGACCGATGGTGTCGGTCTCGATGAGCGGATCGTCCTTCAGAGCGTTGTAATCAAAGACCTCAAGCGGCTTGTCGTAGCACTCGAAGATACCGGAAACGCTCATGTAACGCGGGGTGTTCAGCTCCTTGATGCAGGTCAGCAGGCAGGGAGTCTGGACCTTCAGCTCCATGTAGCCGTCCTCGAGCTGACGCTTGACGGTCAGGCTGTTTCCGTCCTTCTGAATGTCGGTGACATAGGTGACCT
>OIDB01000497.1_pt1 | contig 12115 bp, 5 predicted proteins | sample 1581471 | NCBI WGS metagenome assembly OIDB01 (sample SAMEA3882539, study PRJEB24775) | human gut metagenome | biome: human-associated habitat; feature: intestine environment; material: feces | place: Netherlands | collected 2009/2010 | reverse complement strand
GCCTATCTTCATGATACCAAGCCACAAGGCCAATACGCCCGTGAGGCCCAAGGCGGTCTCAAAAGCGGTCTTGGAAGAGTCGAAGGTGGCCTGTACCATGTTGGTGAATACCTCCGTGTTGCCCATGAAGCACAATTCCACCAGCCCGAAAAGGAAGGCTATGACGAAAAAGGCTATCCAAATGTAATTTAATACCATAGTCGTTTTGTCCTTTAAGATTTGAATTTTAAGATTTGTATTTTAAGTTGCATTTAATCACTGCAAAAGTAGGAAAAAAAATAATACGACGGGCAAAATCTGGCGTATTTTTTGGTCTTCTCCTATATTTTTTATGGCAATGGCCCCAAGACTGTGGTTTGAAGGCAAGTAGAAGCGCTGGAAAGGACAAAAAATCCCGGCGACTTGTCTCAAGCCACCGGGAAAGTCTATGAAACCTGAACCATCGGGATGGTTCAGCAAGTATTCACTTCCAAATAATCTAACAACACTTTGTCAATCAACTAACTCTTATGTGGAAAACCAGTCCATTTTGTTCACTAATGCTATACTATTATCTTTGTTACACTTCAATAAAGGCAAGCAACGTGCCATGACCGCAAACATGACAAGTTGTCCAGTACTATATGACACCTTGTCTATTGCAATACAAAGCCAGGACACCATGGAAAGGAGAAAAAGAACATCCGGACTATTGTCTTAGGCGATTCTTCGCCCCAGACGACAGTCCGGATAAAAGGTATGATCAGCCTCATCCTGCCTTTCTCCTTATATATTATAGAGGGACAAGCCTACTTATATACAAGGCTCGACATTACTTATGTATCAAGCTGGCCTTAACTTACGTACAAGCCTTGACCTAACTTAGGTACAAAAGACAGCCTATCCCAAGGAGCTTAGGCACGGGAGGAAGAGAGAGACTACAGTCTTCTCAGTTTAACCGTGAAGTGGCGCATCAGCGGAGCCTCCCATTCGATGGCAACACCACGGGTCACCTGCTCGCGGCGGTCATAGACATTCTTGAGCGCAGCGGCGATGACGTCCATGTGGTTGTCGGTATAGACGCGACGAGGGATGGCAAGACGCAACAGGTCGAGGCCTCCGAAGCGGTTCTCATGCGTCACGGGGTCACGGTCGGCCAGCATATAGCCAATCTCACAGCCACGGATGCCAGCCTCCAAGTAAAGCTCACAGGTCAGGGTCTGTGCCGGGAACTCCTCCTTGGGCACGTGCGTGAGTACCTTGTCAGCATCGATGAAAACACCATGACCACCCACGGGACGCTGGTAGGGGATGCCATACTCGTCAAGTTTCTTAGCCAGATACTGCACCTGGTGGATGCGGGTCTCCAGCATGTCAAACTCCGTATTCTCGTCAAGACCAACGGCTACGGCATTGAGGTCGCGACCGTTGAGGCCACCATAAGTCAGGTAGCCTTCGTAAGGAATGCAGAAGCTCTTTGCTCCCTCATACCAGTCCTCTTTTCTCGTGGCGATAAATCCACCCATATTGACGATGGCGTCCTTCTTGCAGGACATGGTGGCAGCATCGGCGTCGGCATACATCTCCAGGACAATCTCCTTGATGGTCTTGTCGGCGTAGCCCGGCTCACGGGTCTTGATGAAATAGGCGTTCTCGGCAAAGCGGGCAGAGTCCATGACGACAGGCACGCCATAACGATGGCAGAGGGCGCAGGTAGCCTTGATATTCTCCATGCTCACGGGCTGACCACCGACGGTATTGTTGGTGACGGTCAAGACCATGAAAGGCACGTTGCCCGGATTCTCCTTCAGCACCTTCTCCAGTTTCTCCAAAGAGACGTTACCCTTGAAGGGAACTTCGAGCTGGGCATCCTTGGCATCGTCGGTCGTCACGTCGATAGCAAAAGCCTTGCGGGCCTCGATATGACCCTTGGTCGTGTCGAAGTGGGCGTTGCCCGGAATGACGTTGCCTTCCTTGACAAGGAAGGAGAAGAGCACGTTCTCAGCGGCACGTCCCTGGTGGGTCGGGATGACATAGTGGAGGCCGAGAATCCTGCGGACCGTCTCCTCAAACTTATAGAAACTCGTCGCACCTGCGTAGCTCTCGTCGCCCAGCATCATGGCGGACCACTGGCGGTCGCTCATCGATCCCGTACCACTATCGGTAAGGCAGTCGATATAGACCTGCTCGGCCCTCAGCTGGAACACATTATAATTGGCGGCCTTCAGCCACTCCTCACGCTCTGCGCGCGTACTCTTACGGATGGGTTCAACCATCTTGATCTTCCATGATTCTGCGAAAGGTATTTCCATTATGCTTATGGATTTAGGTTATAAAAATGACATATCAAATGTCTGTTAACGATGCAAATGTACAAAAAAGAATCGAGAATAGACTCAAAGGGAGAGAAAATTTTGAGAAACATTTGCATTTTATTATCTTTTACCACACTTACCAACTCTTGTGGCAAATACCCGACGAGTCCACACGAGCGGAAGAATGACTTCCCTGGGCTTTCCTCCCCTCTGTTTCCGTCCCTCTCCTCCTATAATAAATGGTTAAAAACGACAAAACATAGTGCTGTTAGGCATTTATTCCGTAATTTTGCACCTTCAAAGCTCATGAGAAAGAATACGGTTATCATCCTCTTGATGGCGGCAGTCGCATTGGCGGCAGCCCAATGGGTCATGCCTCTCACCTTGGGGGCGAGTTATTCGCTCTCCGCAGGATCAGGCCAGGACACTACCCTCCACAACGCGCTACCCGTGGAGGGTATAGCCGATGGACAGTCAGGAGCCAACGCCGCAACCGACTCCCTCACCCTTCCTACAGACACTCTGGTCCTGGACAGTCTCGAAAGAGCCATCCGGGCCTTCAACCAGCATATCGACGATTCGCTCCGTGCCGACAGCATCATGAAGGCCAGTCGCAAGGGCATTGACGCCCCCGTGAAGTTCTCCGCCGAAGACTCCATTGTCTATGACGCCATAGGCGGTTCCGCACGCCTTTTCGGTGATTCGAAGGTCGATTATCAGAACATGAAGCTCACCTCCGACAAGGTCTATATGCACCTCGACAGTTCCTTGGTGCGCGCCACGGGCACCAAGGACAGCACGGCGGAGAACGGCATCAAGGGAAGCCCCGTCTTCTCTCTGGGCAACACGGAGTATGAGAGCGACACGATGGCCTACAACTTCAAGACGCAGAAGGGTCTCATTCGTGGCGTCTATACCGCTCAGGATGACGGCTTTATGCGAGGCGAGATCGGCAAGCGCGACTCCACGGGCACCGTCTATCTCAAGCACGGACGCTACACGACGTGCGACGATCCACACCCCGACTTCTACATCGCCCTCTCTCGAGCCAAGGTGCGCCCGGGCAAGGACGTGGTCTTTGGTCCCGCCTATCTGGTCGTGGCCGACGTGCCCCTGCCCCTCGCCATCCCCTACGGCTTCTTCCCGTTCTCCAAGAAATACAGTTCGGGTTTCATCATGCCCTCCTATGGCGAGGAGAATGACCGCGGCTTCTATCTCCGCGACGGAGGCTACTACTTCGCCATCAGCGACAAGTGGGACCTGAAGTTGCTCGGCGAGATCTACACGGAGGGCAGCTGGGGTCTGAGCGCGGCCAGCAACTACCGCAGGAGATACCGTCACAACGGATCGTTCTACTTCAGTTATCAGAACACGAAGACAGGCGACAAGGGAATGCCTGACTACACCAAGCAGGAGAGCTTCAAGATCCAATGGAACCATCGCCAGGACCCGAAGGCCAGTCCCTTCAGCCAACTCTCGGCGAGCGTCAACTTCGCCACATCGAGTTATGAGCGCAACAACCTCAACTCGATGTACAACCCGCAGACGCTGACCCAGTCGACCCGCACCTCTTCCGTCAGCTACAGCACGGGCTTCTCCTCCATCGGCATGTCGCTCAGCACCACGGCCAACCTCTCGCAGAACATGCGCGACAGCGTCATCTCGCTCACCCTGCCAGACCTCAATGTGAGCATCGCCCGATTCTACCCCTTCCGCCGCAAGAACAGAGCTGGCAAGGAACGCTGGTACGAGAAGATCTCCGTCAGCTACACGGGCCAGATGAGCAACAGCATCACCACGAAGGAGGACCAGCTGCTCCACTCCAACCTCATCGACGACTGGCGCAACGGACTGCAGCACACCATCCCCGTGCAGGCCAACTTCACGCTCTTCGACGTCATCAACATCACGCCCTCGCTGAGCTTCACCGACCGCATGTACACCAAGAAGATCAACCGGTCCTGGGACGACGCGGCCTCCAAGGAGCGCACCGATACCATCCACGGCTTCTACAACGTCTATAACTGGAGCCTGTCGCTGGCAGCCAGTTCGAAGATATATGGATTCTGGACACCGAGCAAGAAGATCTTCGGCGACAAGATCCAGGCCATCCGCCATGTCATCACGCCGCAGGTGACGCTCTCCTATGCGCCTAACTTTGGCGCGCGCCGCTACGGCTACTACGATAGTTACCAATACACCGACGCCAACGGCGAGGTGCATCTCGTGGAGTACTCCCCCTACCAGAACGAACTCTACAGCGTCCCTGGACGCAACAAGACGGAGATGATCGCCTGGGACGTGAGCAACAACATCGAGATGAAGGTCAAGAGCGACAAAGACTCCACAGGCTACCGCAAGATCAGCATCATCGACGAACTGGGCTTCAACATGAGCTACAATGCGGCCACCGACTACCATCGCTGGAGCGATCTGGGCATGAGGCTGCGCCTGAAGTGGTGGAAGAACTACACCTTCTCCGTCAACGCCCAGTTTGCCACCTACGCCTACGAGCTGGACGAACACGGCAAACCCTACGTCGGCAACCATACCGAGTGGGGCTACGGCCGTCTGCCCCGCTTCCAAGGTATGAGCCAGAACTTCTCGTTCACGATCAATCCCGAGAAACTCAAGAAGTGGTTCGGAGGCGGCAGCAGCAAAGACAGTAAGGAGGAAGACAAGGACGACGAGGGACTGGACACCGACATTGAGTCGAACGTCGATGACGACATGGAGCGCGGCAAGCACGGCGCAAAGAAGCGTGGAAGCGGCGTGGCCGAAACCGACGCCGACGGCTACATGCGCTTCAACATGCCTTGGTCGCTCACCATCGGCTATGGCATCACCATGCGCGAGAACACAGAAGGCAAGTTCAACTACAACCGGATGCGCTACCCCTACAAGTTCTCGCAGACGCTCAACCTCAGCGGAAACATCCGCATCTCCGACGGGTGGAACATCAACTTCTCGTCGGGCTACGACTTCGACAATCACAAGATGAGCATGACCACGGCAAGCCTCTCGCGCGACCTCCATTGCTTCAACATGAGCGCCTCGGTCGTCCTCTCGCCCTACACGTCATACAACTTCACGTTCCGTTGCAACGCGGCCACGCTGACCGACGCACTCAAGTATGACAAACGCTCGGGCGTAAGCAACGCCATCCAGTGGTACTAAGCTACCGACAGCCCAGCCCCTCACTGCCGCATCCCGAACGATTCCCGAAGGCATCCCGAAGGTAAACAGGGGGGAAACAGGGGGAAAGCAGGAGAAAGGCAGAGGACAACGACAAGCAAGGCCAAAACTGCGGGAAAAGTTTCTCAGAAAGAAAAAAAGTAGCTATCTTTGCAACAAATTAGAAAAAGAAGAGTTATTATCTATAAAGAAAAAATAACAACTACGTGATGACAACGGATTTTGTTCGCGGTAATCTTAAGAAAGTTTTGCTTCTCCTGATGCTGACATTCTGTGCGGCAGGAGTTTATGCGCAGTCGAGTATGTCCGACTCGCAAGTGATGGAATATATTGCCAAGGAATATCAGAAAGGCACTTCCCAGGCACAGATTGTCACCAAACTCATGCAAAACGGTGTGCAAATATCGCAGATACGGCGCGTCCGCGACCAGTATCAGCGCATGAAGAAGAACACCAGCATGGGTGCTGCAGACGGCGTGGAGCAAGGCGACGACCGCAGCCGTACGAACAACGGACAGGTCACGCCGGGCAAGGACAAACTCTCGCGCCAGCAGGTGGCCGAGCAGACGATGCAGGACTACAACCAGGCGCAGATGGAGTCGAACCAGTATTCCACCCAGCGACTGAAGGACCTGCGCGACCAGAAGACCGCCAACAAGAAATATGATGAGACCGATCCCGAGTTTATCCTGATGCAACAGGAACTCAACGGCATCCTGCCGGGCGACACGGCCCAGATGTACGAGGAACTGGTCGAGGCCCTGAAACGCAAGAAGAAGCAGGTATTCGGCCGCGACATCTTCAGCAACGAGAACCTCTCCTTCGAGCCCAATGTCAACATGGCCCTGCCCAAGAACTACCGCCTCGGCCCTGGCGACAACGTCTTCATCGACATCTATGGCGCCTCACAGAAGTCCATCCAGGCCACCGTGGCCCCGGACGGTGTCCTCACCATCGAGGGCTTCGGCCCCGTTCAGGTGAGCGGCCTGACCGTGGCCCAGGCCAACGCCCGCGTCAAGCAGCAGTTGGGCCGCCGCTACAGCAGTTCGAGCATCCGCCTCTCAGTGGGTCAGACCCACACCATCTTGGTCAATGTGATGGGTGAGGTCAACACGCCGGGCACCTATACTGTCTCTTCCTTTGCCACCGTATTCAACGCCCTCTACCTGGCTGGTGGCATCAGCGACCTGGGTACGCTCCGCAATATCAAGGTCTATCGCAACAACAAGCTTATCTCCGTCATCGATGTCTATGACTACATCCTCAACGGTCAGCAGCGTGGCAACGTCCACCTGGCCGACAACGATGTGATCGTGGTCGGAGCCTACGACTGCCTTGTCAACATCACGGGCAAGGTGAAGCGTCCGATGTACTACGAGATGAAACGCAACGAGAGCCTCGCCTCCCTCATCCGCTACGCAGGCGGTTTCTCTGGCGACGCCTATACGAAGTCCGTGCGCGTCTTCCGCAAGACGGGACGCGAATGGTCCATCTACAACGTCAACGAGTTTGACACCTCCAGCTTCGGCATGTCGGATGCCGACTCCGTGGATGTCGATTCCGTCATCGCCCGCTACGACAATATGGTGGAGGTGCGCGGCGCCGTGTTCCGCCCCGGTCAGTACGAGGTGGGCGGCGACATCAATACCGTTAAGTCGTTGCTGCAGGCTGCCGAAGGCGTGACCGAGGAGGCATTTACCGCCCGAGCCGTCATGCACCGTCTCAAGGCCGACCGCACCCTGGAAGTCGTCTCTGTCGATGTGGAGGGCATTCTGACGGGTCGTGCAGCCGACATCCCGCTGCAGAATGGCGACATTCTCTTCATACCAACACGTACGGACATGCAAGAGGAACGGACGCTGACCATAGACGGAGAGGTGCAATATCCCGGTATATATCAATATGCAGACAACGAGACGCTGGAGGACTTCATCCTTCAGGCAGGCGGACTGACAATGAAGGCCTCGACCGTACGTGTGGACGTGAGCCGCAGAATCATCAATCCCCGCGCCCTGGAGACGGACTCCATCCTCGCCCAGACCTACACCTTCGCCCTGAAGGATGGCTTTGTCATCGACGGCGAACCGGGCTTCGTGCTCCAGCCATTCGACCAGGTGTTCGTACACCGCAGCCCTGGCTACAACGAGCAGCAGAACGTGGAGGTGAGCGGTCAGGTACTGTTTGCCGGGACCTATACGCTCAAGACACGCAACGCCCGCCTCTCCGACATCATGCGCCGTTGTGGTGGCCCGACCAATATGGCCTACGTCGCGGGTGCACACCTGGAGAGAAAGACCAACGAGACGGAGCGCATCCGTATGCAGGAGATTCAGCGCATGGCGCGTGAGCAGCAGCAGAAGAACCTCCTGGAGATAGCCACCAGAAGTTCCAACGCAGCTGGTGCCACTACCGTGATGAAGCAAGCCAACGACGTGGAGATGCAACGCTACACCATCCCCGACTACTACCCCGTGGGTATCCGTCTGGACGAAGCCATGCGCAATCCTGGTGGCAACGCTGACATCATCCTCCGCGACGGCGACCGCCTGGTCATCCCCGAGTACAATGGTACGGTGAAAATCAACGGTGCCGTGCTCCACTCCAACACCGTGGGCTACGTAGCTGGCAAGAAGGTCTCCTACTACATCGATCAGGCAGGTGGCTTTGCGAGCGACGCGAAAAAGCGCCAGACCTATATCCTTTATATGAATGGTAGTGTGGCCCGTGTGGGCCATGACGCCAAGGTGGAGCCAGGATGTGAGATCTTCGTTCCGACCAAGGCCCAGAGCAAGATGTCGCTGGCTGAGACGCTGAGCATTGGCTCAAGCGCGGCATCCATCGCCGCCGTGATTGCCACCATCGCCAACCTCTTGAAGTAAACGATAGCAAGGAGCGAGCCGCACATGTCAGATCCATCAACAAGGACACTTTGAAAAATCATGAACAGATTCGATATCAAGCGTAAATGGGAAGAGTTTCAGAAGAAGCGGGAGCAGAAGAAGGCAACCGCCTCTTCTGACAGCGAATCCAAAGACACGATAGAGGAATCCACCTTGGAGACCTCTACGGAGGAGCAAGTGGACACACAGGCTGAAAGCCCATCCACTCCTTCCGCCCCCACCATGACCAAGGACTCCACAACGACCAAGGACACCGCAACGACCAAGGACACCGCAACGACCGACGAGGACGACACCATCGACCTGAGGGAGATAGGCCGCCGCCTGTGGAAGAAGAAATGGTGGTTTGTGGCCCTGCTGCCCGTAGCGGCGGTAGTCTCTGCCATCATCATCGTGGACGTGCCCCGCACCTACACGACCAGCACGACCATGGCGCCAGAGATAGAAAATCCTGTCAGCTCGGGTGGTGCTCTCAGTTCCATCGCAGCCTCCTTTGGCTTCGATATGTCAGCCGTCCAGAGTACAGACGCCATCTCTCCGACGCTCTATCCTGACTTGATGGAGGACAACGGCTTCGTGGCAAGCCTCTTCAACATCCGCGTCGTAACGGCGGACAAATCGGTCGATACGACCTACTACGCCTACATGCGCTACCATCAGGACCAGTCTTGGCTCTCGCAGCAGGGCGACACGATCATGAAGAAGATCGAGAAGATGTTTCCCAAGTCCAACAACGAATTCAAGGGCAACACCTCCAAGAGTCAGTTCAACCCCTACTTCCTCTCCAAAAAAGACGACGGCATCGTCAACAAGATGCGCGACGACATAGGCATCAGCGTGGACAAGAAAACGGGCGTCATCTCTATCACCGCCACGGCACAGGACCCGCTGGTCTGCCAGACGCTTGCCGACTCCGTGCGCGAACGCCTGCAGAACTTCATCATCAAGTATCGTACCAACAAGGCACGCCGCGACGTGGAGTACTACGAGAAACTCGCCGACGACGCCCGCGCGGAATATGAGAAGACGCGCCGCCTCTATGCCAAGACGGCAGACGAGAATCTCGATGTGATCCTGGAGAGCGAGAAGTCGAAGATCGAGGATCTGGAGAACACGATGCAGATGCAATACAACACCTATACCGCAATGAACACGCAGCTGGAAGCAGCACGTGCGAAACTGCGCCAGTACACGCCCGTCTTCACCATGGTCAAGGGTGCCGACGTGCCTATCAAGGCCACGAGCCCGAAGCGCATGATCTTTGTTGCCTTCTGTGTGTTCCTGACCTTCTTCATTATTGCATTCTTCAGCGTCAAGGACCTGCTCTTCAAAAGCAAGCGATAAAGGACGAAGACCGTAAGCGCATCAATGGAAGCCAACAAGCGAATCATCCTCAACACATCCGTACAATATATCAAGGCAATAGTGACAACGATCTTGTCACTATTTTCCATGCGTATTGTACTGGAGGCTATCGGTGTCTCCGACTACGGCATCTTCTCCGTCGTCGGAGGCGTCATCGCCATGCTTGGCTTCATCACCAACGCCTTGGTCATCACGACCCAGCGCTATGTCTCCTACTATTATGGTCGCCACCGCACCAGCCAGGTGAAGCGCTTCTTCACCAACAGCTTGTTCCTCCACATCATCCTCGGTCTTCTCATTGGCTTGGCCCTCCTTGCCATCAAAGGACTGTTGATGAACGATTTCCTCAAGATCGACCCCGACCGCCTCGATGCGGCGAAGTCTGTCTATGACATCACGGTGGCGATACTCCTTATCACCGTCGTCACCGCTCCTTTCAAAGCACTCTTCATAGCCAAAGAGAATATCGTCTTCATCTCTCTGATCGAGATGGTCGATGCGATCCTAAAGTTGGCCTTAGCCTACCTACTACTTTACATCCAGGCCGACAAGCTGCTGCTCTACGTCTTCATCCTCGCGGGCATCCAACTCCTCAACCTGCTGGCATTCGCTCTCTATGCCAACTGGCAGTTTCCGGAGTGTTCGCTCCTGATTCGCAAACGGGATATTAGCCGGATATACATCGGTCAACTGCTGGGCTTCGCAGGCTGGACCACCTACGGCATGGGAGCTGTGGCGGCACGCAACCAAGGCATGGCCATCATTCTCAACATCTGTTTCAGTACAACGGTCAACGCTGCCTATGGCATCGCCAACCAGGTATTTGGAGCCATTTCCTTCTTGTCCACCTCGATCCTCAACGCGATGAATCCTCAGATCATGAAAGCGGAAGGCAACAAGGATCGCAAAAAGGTATTTGCCCTAGCGGAGAAAGAGAGCAAATACTCCACCATGCTGCTCATCATCATCCTCGTGCCGCTGATGTTTGAGATGCCTTCCATTCTCAATGTGTGGCTCACAAAGGTGCCAGATTACTGCGCCTTGTTCTGCAACGCCATCCTGCTGAGTTTCATCTGCGACCAACTGACAGCGGGCCTCAACACCATCAACCAGGCCATCGGCAAGATAAGAACCTATACGCTACTGATGTACACGCCGAAACTGGTCTACCTTCCCATCAGCTACATCCTTTTCCAAAACGGAGGTACAATAGCTGAGGCGATGGGCGTGTTCGTCGCTATCGAACTGCTGGTGGCCTTGGCGCGTATTCCATACATACATTGGAAAACCCAGATGAGCATGAAGGATTTCTTCCTCCATGTGATAGTCCCACTACTGCCCCTGGCCCTTTTGGCCTGTGCCACGAACGGCGGCTGCCAATTGCTATTCCATTTCAAGTACCGCTTCCTGCTGACGGGAGTACTCTCCGTTTCCGTCTCCTTCTTGGTAAGCTGGTTCACGGTCCTGGATCGCAACGAGCGCGGATATTTCAAAGAGCAAATCCTCAAACGAATCATTGGTAAGTGCGCAGTATGAGACTTAAGAAACTTGACATTCAAACCATCAAGAAAGAGAAGTTAGTCCAAATATGCTTCTACGCAGGCATACTTCTGGCTTTCTTTGGCTCCCTGCACCCTTGGTTCTTGTGGCCTTTGGGCACACTGTACCCCTTGCCCTCGGGCTTGCTCATCGGTACGGCAATGCTGATATCGAAAACCACCAAGGACAACTGGTTCACCAACGACCATTTTCTGACTCCCGTCATGGGCTATGTAGCCATTTCCACCTATATGCTCGTCATCAACGAGACCAATATCAACGGCTACATCGTGAACGTCTTCCACACGGCCATTTTCTACTCTATCTTCCGCCTCAAAACGGAGAAAATGGAAGCTTTTATGACCTTCCTGTGCAAGGTTATGGGCGGTCTTCTTCTGGTTTCGATCCCCGCATTCTTCCTATACCTCGTTGGTTTCCCCTTTGTAGGTGTCGACGCTGTCTATGGAGACGATCTCTATTCATATACGAACTATTTCCTCTTTATGATTGACGATCGTACACTGTGGGCGTTTTTCCCTCGCTTTAGTTCGGTGTTCCTTGAACCAGGCCACCTTGGAACAGCTGCAACCTTGTTGCTCTCCACGCAATTTGGTAAGTGGAAAAAATGGTATAATATAGTCCTCCTCGTAGCCCTGCTGCTCACGTTCTCCCTTGCAGCCTACGTCATCTACGTGGTAGTCATCTTCCTGAAGTTATGGGTTCAGCGCAAACAGTTTATCGGCAAACTGATCATGATGGTTGCTTTTATCAGCACCATCGTCGTGGGTTCTTTCTTTTATAATAATGGAGAGAATCTACTCC
>OIDB01000472.1_pt1 | contig 12650 bp, 7 predicted proteins | sample 1581471 | NCBI WGS metagenome assembly OIDB01 (sample SAMEA3882539, study PRJEB24775) | human gut metagenome | biome: human-associated habitat; feature: intestine environment; material: feces | place: Netherlands | collected 2009/2010 | reverse complement strand
CCCGGTGCTGCTGGCAGTTTCCGTGCTGGCCTGGGCGGCGAGCCTGCTGGGGTTTGCCGAGATCATCGGCACTGTCTATCCCATCTTTGGCTATATCAGTATTGCGTTCCTGGTATTTCTGGTCATTCATTTCTTCCGTGCCAAAAAGATGAAGCAGCCGCAGCAGGCATAATATAATAAGATATAACAAAAGCGTCTATCAAGCGCCCTCTGCCGCAGGCAGGGGGCGCTTTTCAGCAGAAGCCCGCCTTGCCCGGCGGGCTTTTGTGCATATTCCGGGACGAGCTTTCATACGTTGGGGTCAAGACCAACAAAGGAGGGCGTCATCATGGAGATCGGAGAGGCGGTCGGACGCTATGAGCAGGCGGCTGCATTGCTGCCCAGCCGCTGGCAGCAGGCTGCCCGGCGTGTGCCGGAGCACCGCAAGGCCCAGGCGGAGGAGTTCCGCCTGCGGGCAGGACGACCGATGACACTGCTAACATGTGAAGGGGAACTACTTGTCAGCGATGAACTGCCGCGCCAAAGTGTTACTCAGGCGGACTTGGAACAGCTGTGCGACGCGGTAACGGGCTATTCCCGCTACGCGGCGGCGGAGACGATGGGCAAGGGCTATCTTATCGGCCGGGGCGGCTTCCGCATCGGCCTGTGCGGCACCGTAGCGGTCAGGGGGGACGGCGGCACAGCCCTGCGGGATATCTCCTCCGCCGTGGTACGGATCAGCCGCCAGGTCCGTGGGTTGTGGCAGGAGGTCCCGGAATGGTCAGCAGGCGGCTTTGACAGTACGCTGATCGCAGCGCCGCCTGGTGGCGGCAAGACCACGCTCCTGCGCTGTATCGCCGGGTTGGAGATGCCGGACAGCGGCACCGTCACCGGCGTGCCGGAGCGATTGGGTTTCGTGTTTCAGGAGGACCGTCTGTGCCCACAGCTGGACGCCGTGGAGAACGTGCGTCTGGTCACGGGCCGGGCCATGTCCCGGCCGGATATCGAGGCGCACCTGCGGGAGCTGGGATTGGCGGATTGCCTGCACCAGCGGGCGGCGGAACTGTCCGGCGGACAGCGGCGGCGGGTGTCCATTGCCCGGGCCCTGGCCAAAAACCCCAAGCTCCTGCTGTGCGACGAGCCCACCGGTGCCCTGGACTACAAGACCGGCAAACAGGTGCTGGGGCTTTTGCAGGAGACCTGCCGCAAGACCGGACGCACCGTCATTGTTATTACCCACAACACGGCACTGACCGGTATGGCCGACCGCATCATTCAGGTGCGCAGCGGCCGCATCGTGTCCAATCAGGTCAACGAGCACCCGGTGCCGGTGGAACAGATCGAGTGGTGAGAACTGTGCAGAAAAGTTACCGCAAAAATATCCTGCGCGAGATGAAAAGCAGCATCAGCCGGGTGGTGTCCCTGTTTGGCATCGTGGCGCTGGGAGTGATGATGCTCACCGGCCTGATGTGCATTGCCCCCGATATGCGCACCGCTGCCCAGAAGTACTATGTGCAGCAGAATGTGTTCGACCTGCGGGTGCTGTCCACCCTTGGCCTCAGTCAGGGCGATATCAGCGCGATTGCCGCTGTGGACGGGGTAGACGCCGTGCAGGCGGTGAAGTATCAGGACGTGGAAGGCCACTGGACAGAGAACGAGCAGACCACGGTGGCGCGGCTGTATCAGCTGCCTGCCGACCCGCAGGCCGATACGCCGGAGAACATGAACCGCCCGGTGCTGCTGTCCGGCCGGATGCCGGAAGCTGCCGGGGAGTGCGTGGTGCACGTGATGGGGCACGGCAGTCCGGTGGAGCTGGGCACCCAGTTGACCCTGCCGGAAGAGACCGAAGGGGTCAGCGGGCAGGTGTTCACGGTGGTGGGCACGGTGCAGGACCCGCTGCATTTTTCCTCCGATTCCGAGAGCAGCACTGTGGGCGATGGCCAGCTGGACTGCATCCTGTTTGTGCCGGAGGGCACTTTGACCGCAGATTATTATACGGTGTGCTATATCAAGGCGGAAAACGCCGGATTGTATGATAATTATTCCGATGAATATCAGGCCGCAGTGGATGCCGTAGCGGAAAACCTCAAGGCCATCCAGAGCGTGCAGTGCACCGCCCGGCGGGAAGAGCTGATGGACACCGCCAACGACAAGCTGACCGAAGCGCGCGCGGAGTACGACAGCCAGAAGGCCGAAGCCGAGCGCCAGTTCGCCGAGGCGGAGGCAAAGCTGGCGGACGCACAGCAGCAGCTGGATGCCGCCAAGGCGCAGCTGGAAGCCGGGGAAAAGGAGCTTGCCGCCCAGAAGACTGCCCTGCCGGACAACATGCAGAGCGGTGCCGACAAGCTGGTGAGCAGCGAGGAGCAGGTGCTGGAATTTGAGGAACAGTTACAGCAAATCGAGATGCTGGTCAACCTGAAAAAGGTGGCAGACCCCCTGCTGAGCTACGCGGAAGCTGCCCTGCGCAACGCCGAAAAGGCGCTGGACGAAGCCGAGCCGGAGGACGAAGACTACATTGAGCTGCGGGATGCGCTGGCCAAGGCGCAGGCCGCTTACGACAACATCTATAACCAGCTGCAGGGCTATCAGCAGCAGCTGGACGCGGGCAAGCGGCAGATGTACAAGCAGGGGCTCATCTCTTCGCCGAACCTCTCCAACGACCAGCTGGTGACCGAAGCCAAGGCTGCGCTGCGCAAGATGAAATTGCAGCTTTTGCAGGGACAATTGCAGCTGACCACCGGCACCGCCAGCGCCTACACCCAGTTCGATGCCGCACAAAAGCAGCTGGAAGAGGGCTGGGCAGAATATAACGCCGGGCAGACCCAGCTGGAAGAATCCCGCACCGAGTACGAGAGCCGGAAAGCCGAGGCAGAGCAGAAGCTGGCGGACGGCCTTGCCCAGCTGAACGATGCCGAGGAGCAGGTGAGCCAGATCAAAAAGGGCGAGTGGTATGTGCTGGACCGCACCTCCACCATGAGCTGCGTCACTTTTGCCCAGTACGCCGACCGCATGGACGCCATTGCCCGGGTGTTCCCGGTGTTCTTCTTCCTTGTGGCGGCGCTGGTGGCTACCACTACCATGACCCGCATGGTGGACGAGAACCGCCTGCAAATGGGCACCTTAAAGGCGCTGGGCTATTCCAACTTCAGCATCGCGGGCAAGTATCTGTTCTACGCGATGCTGGCCACCATTCTGGGCAGCATCGTCGGCATGGTGGTGGGCTTTGTGGTATTCCCCATCATTATCTGGAACGCCTATCAGCTGGTGTTCAGCCTGCCCACCTTCACCCTGCACTTCTACCCGGGCATGGCAGCCGCCAGCGTGGGCATCAGCGCCGCCGTCATCGGCTTTGCCACATGGTACGCCTGCCGTTCCAGTCTGGCCGAAAAGACCGCAGCTTTGCTGCTGCCCCGGGCTCCCGTGGCGGGCAAGCGCATCCTGATGGAGCGCATCACCCCGCTGTGGTCCCGGATGTCCTTCTCCCAAAAGACCACCGCCCGCAACCTGTTCCGGTATAAAAAGCGGTTCTTCATGACCGTGCTGGGCGTGGCGGGCTGTACCGCGCTGCTGCTTATCGGCTTCGGCATACAGGATTCCCTGCTGCCCATCGTCACAAAGCAGTCTACGGAGCTGACCCACAACGATATGTCCATCACCCTCAGCGACCCCAAAGCCCTGACCATGGAGCAGGGGCTGGCAGAGGAGCTGGACAGCAACAGCGCCGTGCAGAACTGGGGCGCGGTGTATACCAAATCCACCACCATCTACAATGCCGAAGGCGAGAGCGCCAGCGTGAGCATCGTGGCGGCGGCAAAGGACAGCGACCTGACCCGGTATGTTACCTTCCGCACCCGCAAGGGGCACAAGGCCATCAGCTTTGACAGCGGCAGCGTCATCCTGACCGAAAAGACCGCCGAGAACTTGGGCCTGCACACCGGCGATACCTTCTGGGTGGAAAATGCCGAGGGCACCCGGGTGGAGCTGACCCTGACCGGCATTACGGAAAACTATATGTTCACCCGGCTGTACCTCCCACGCGCACAGCTGGAAAGCCTGCTGGGCACGGAGGAGATCCCGTGGAACACGGTCTATGGCCAGACCACCTGCACCGATGCTGCCGGGTACAACGCCCTGCGCACCGACCTGCTGGACTGCAACTATGTCAGCGGCATCAGCTTTACCGAGGACACCACCGAACTGTTCGATAACCTCATCGTCAGTCTGGGCTATGTGGTGGTGCTGATCATCATCTGCGCGGCGGCGCTGGCGGCTGTGGTGTTGTATAACCTCATCAGCGTCAACCTTGGAGAGCGCAAAAAGGAGCTGGCGACCATCAAGGTGCTGGGCTTCTACGATCAGGAAGTGTACCGCTACATCTTCCGCGAGATCGAGCTGCTGGCGCTTATCGGCTCCGGCGTGGGTCTGGCACTGGGGGTGCCGCTGCACAAGTTCATTGTGTTGACCGTGGAGATGGATCAGCTCATGTTCATCCGCACCATCGCCCCCCGCAGCTACCTGCTGGCGGTGGCGCTGACCATGGTGTTTACCGTGGTGGTCTGCTTTGTCATGCGGCGGCACGTCCGGCGCATCAGCATGGTGGAAAGCATGAAAGCCCCGGAGTAATTACAAAGCAAAAGCATAAAAAGCACCCCCTGCGGCCTGTACGGGCAGACCGCAGGGGGTGCTTGGCTTTTTTAGACGCTCAGGGAATTAAAGGCACACGTACTTGAGGATGAACAGCACGGTGAGCACATACATCAGCGGGCTGATCTTCTTCTCCTTGGCCTTGCCGGTGATTACATTGATGATGGTCCAGGAGATGATGCCGATGGCAATACCCTCGGAGATGCTGTAAGCGGTGGGCATAGCCAGAATGGTCAGGAAGGCGGGGATGCCCTCGCTGGGATCATTGAAGTCGATCTTGATGGCAGAGCCCATCATGTAGAAGCCCACGATGATCAGAGCCGGAGCGGTAGCAAAGCTGGGGATGGTGAGGAACAGCGGGCTGAAGATGGTAGCCAGCAGGAACAGCACGCCGGTGGTCATAGCGGTCAGACCGGTGCGGCCGCCCTCGGTAACGCCGGAGGCGCTCTCCACGAAGGTGGTGGTGGTGGAAGTACCCAGCACAGCGCCCACGCAGGTGCCGATGGAGTCTGCCATCAGTGCGCCCTTGATGTTGGGCAGACGGCCGTCCTCGTCCAGCATATCAGCCTTGGAGGCCACGCCGATCAGGGTGCCCAGCGTGTCGAACAGGTCCACGAAGAGGAAGGAGAACATCACGGCGAAGAAGTTCAGCAGGCCGACACCGGAGAAGTCGGTCTTGAACACCTGACCAAAGGTCTCGCCCAGTGCGGAGAAGTCAAAGCTGACAAAGGCGGTGGGGATGACGGAGTACATACCGGCCTCCACATCGGGGACGTAGATACCGGTCAGCTCGCACACGATGCCCAGCAGCCAAGTGATCAGGATGCCGTACAGGATGCCGCCCTTGACCTTTTTGACCAGCAGAATGGCGGTGATGACCACGCCCAGCAGAGCCAGAATAGCGCCCACGCCCACGCTGTGGAAGGTTGCGCCCTTGAAGTGCTGGTAGGTGACCAGCGTGGAATCGCTGTTGACGATCAGCTTGGCGTTCTGCAGGCCGACAAAGGCCACGAACAGGCCGATGCCCACGCTGACGGCGCTCTTCAGGGTCATGGGAATGGCGTTGAAGATGCCCTCGCGCACATTGGTCAGGGACAGTGCAATGAAGATGACGCCCTCAACAAAGACGGCCATCAGAGCCAGCTGCCAGCTGTAACCCATGGTCAGCACGACCGTGTAGGCAAAGTAGGCGTTCAGGCCCATGCCGGGAGCCAGGGCAAAGGGGTAGTTGGCCAGCACAGCCATCAGTGCGGTGGCAATAAAGGATGCCAGCGCGGTGGCGATCAGCACAGCCTTGGAATCCATGCCCGCTGCGGACAGGATGTTGGGGTTGACGGCAAGGATGTAAGCCATGGTCATGAAGGTGGTGATACCGGCCATGATCTCGGTCTTTACATCGGTGTGGTTTTCTTTCAGGTGAAAGAACTTTTCTAACATGAGAAACCTCCTGCTTCCAATAAAACACTCCGCCGGTTGCGGACGGCGGAGAAAGAACAGTTCCCATTCTATCAGCTGAAAACGTTTTTGTCCACACCAGAAACACACAAATTTCGCAATTTGTTCAAATTTTCTTAAATGAGTATGACTTATCTCACAAAAAATCCGGCTTTTTTTGGTAGTTTGGACGGAATGCAGGCACCTTATGCAGAAAAAATGTGTGCGGAAAAAAGTAGTTCCGAAACACCCTACGGGTGTTTCGGAACTACAAATAAAATATTTTTTACAAATTACCGGCGCTTACAGCGTTTTTACCCGGTCGAACAGATCCTTTGCGGCTTCCACGGCGTCCTTGCTTCCAAAGGCCACCCGCACGCCGCCGGACAACACATCAGACAGGGCAGCGGCCTGCTCTTTCAGCAGGGCGGTGTCCACGCTGCACAGCGCCTTGCGGTCGGCGGCGCGCATCTCGTCCGTGATGCCGCAGAAGTACCGGTGATCCAGTTCCCGGGCAGCGGCGCGTGCCTTGCGGGGTGTGTCCAGCTTGGCGGCGGTGCCCACGATGAACTCGTCCAGATCCCGGGCGGTGTAGTCCCGTGCGGCAAGGGCGGCGGGGGCGCCTGCAAAGGTCTCGTAGCTTTCCCGCAGGTGGGGGTCCCGGTAGGTGTACAAAAACTCGATGCCGTCGGCACAGAGCATTCCGGTGCCGTAGGCACCGCCCACCTCCCGGATGGCGTGCCACAGGTATTCGTAGCTCATCACCCGCGCCAGCACCCGGCGGCGGCTGTCCAGGGGCATGGGCCAAGCCAACACATCGTAGTTCACGCCGCCGTCAATGATAAAGGCTTCGTTCACCGGGGGCGTCAGGGGCTGGGTATAGGGCTGCGCCGGGGCGCGCCGGGCGGCGGCAAAGCGGCTTTCCGGCAGCAGGGTGCGCAGTTTTTCCAGTGCGTCCTCGGAGCCGTGCAGGCTGACGGTCAGGGCGGCAGTTTGCAGCACCCGGCGGCGCAGCGCGTCCAGCTTTGCGCCCAGTGCGGACCAGTCGGCCTTTTCCAGCAGACTGCACAGGAAGTGGTAATAACTCACGCCGGTGCAGGCTTCGTCCGCAGCGCCCTCTACATAATAATGGGCGCGGGCGCGGGTGGAGGCAAACTCGTTGCCCTGCTGGATAAACAGCTGCTCCATGCGCAGCTTCAGCTGACTGACCACCCGGGCATAGGCCGCTTCGGCGGCAGCGCCGGTAAGGACGGTATCGTACAGCCACTCGCCGCCGATCTCCACCGCCTTTTCTAGGCTGCGTTCTAGCAGGCTCAGGCAGAGGGAGAGCTTCGCGTGGCAGGGAGCGCCCTCCTGCCGCCCGGTCCAGAGATCCAGCTGGGCGCGGCTGTCGCCCAGCCATGTGCTGCGCAGGGTGTTCAGCTGCTGGGCGGTGTGGGCGGGGGTGTCCAGCTCGTCCAGCACATCGGTGAGCAGGTTCAGGTATTGCAGCTCCTCCGGGGTGACAGTGCCAAGATCATAGTAGAAATTCAGGTACAGGCTGCCGGCAGAGGGGTGGCGCAGCAGGGTGGCACCGGCCAGCTGCTCGGCGCTGCCCTGCGGGGTGGCATCGCCCGCGCCAAGGTCGGCGGCGGTGAGGGGGTGTTCCAGCACCAGCTTGCCGTCGGTGCGCACCGGGGCGGCGGCTTCCTCGGTTTTGGATGCGGTGGGAATTTGCACCACCTGCACCGGGGCGGGGGCAAACAGCTCCCGCAGCAGGGTGTCGAACCATCCCTCTTCCAGCTTGCTGCGCAGGGCGGCAAAGAGCTTATCGGTGTGCAGCAGCAGGGCGGCATCGCCGGTGTGCAGCCAGCCGGTGGCGGCGTTGATGGCGTCCAGTACGCCGTCCGGCAGGCTGCCCGGGCGCTCCAGAGAGGCAAACTCGGCTTCGTTCAAAGCGGCCAGCAGCAGGTCGCGAGGAATGCCGGTCTTTAGCAGCTCGTCCACAGCCTTGCGCACGGCGGGGGCAAACTTGCGGGCAGAATCCACCGTAGCACCGCGCAGCAGCAGCTCCAAGGTGGGCTGCAGGGTGCTGTCGTCAAAGCCGATGTCGATATCTGCGCCCAGCTGCTCGGCCAGCAGCGCGGCCTTGAGGGGAGAGCTGTTGGTGCTCAGCAGCGCACCCAGCAAAATCTCCACACCCAGCTGCCGCTCACGGTCGGCAAATGCGCCGGTGTACCATGCCAGTGCGCACTGCACCTCATCCGGCTTGGGTTGGTCGGTGTAGTAGGGCAGCTCCACGAATGCGCCGGGCTGCTCGTCCTGCATGGTCAGGCGGGGACGGGCAGCGGCCTTGGGCATCTTGGACAGGTAGTCCTTATCCAGCCGCGCCAGCTTATCGGCCATGTCCATCTTGCCGTACAGGGTGATGCAGCAGTTGTCGGCGCTGTAATGGCGGCGGTACACCCGCTGGTATTTCTCATAGGTCAGAGCGGGGATGGACGCCGGGTCGCCGCCGGACACAAAGCCGTAAGCGGTATCCGGGAACATCGCCCGCTGCAGGGCGTTTTGCAGCTGAGCATCCGGGGAGGCCAGCGCACCCTGCATCTCGTTGTAGACCACACCGCTGACCGTGCCGTCTGCATCCCGGTGCCAGCCCTCCTGCTCGAACACCGCAGAGTCCACCATAGCCAGCGGGCAGAACACCGCGTTCAGGTAAACGTCCATCAGGTTGCAGAAATCGGTCTCGTTGGGGGTGGCAAAGGGGTAGACCGTTTTGTCCGGGAAGGTCATCGCATTGAGGAAGGAAGCCATGCTGCTTTTGAGCAGCTGCACGAAGGGGGAGCTGACGGGGTATTTTTCGCTGCCCGCCAGCACGGAGTGCTCCAGAATGTGGAACACGCCGGTGTCATCGGAGGGGAAGGTGCCGAAGCCGATGCCGAAGGCCTTGTTGACGTCCTCGTTTTCCACCAGCAGCACGGCTGCGCCGCTGACGTCATGGGTGAGCAGGGTCAAAGTACCGTGCTGCTCGGGGCAGTCCTCGGTGCGCAGGACGGTATAACCGGGATAGTGTGCCATTTTTATTCTCCTTTACGGGATGTTTTTCACAGAGGATGCGCCTGCGGCTCAGCCGCCGAACAGGCCGAAAAAGCTGGTGTGGGTCACGCCCAGCACAAGGAAAAGAGCAATCAAAGCGAACAGCACGCCGATGATGATGTCCATCTGGTGCACCGTGAGCGGAAATTTATCGTAAAGCTTTTCCTTGGGGTTTACAAAGTCCTTGCGGCCGTTGTCCAGCAGGCGCTTTTTGCCCTGCTCAAAATCGGCCTTCTGCGCCTGCAATTCAGCCTGCTGGCGGGCAAGTTCTGCCTCGCGGGCGGCCAGTGCGGCCTCGCGGCGTTCAAGCTCGGTCTGGGTATCCGGGGTGGGCTGTGCCATGGAAAGTCCCTCCTGTAAGCATAAAATGTTTTCCTTATGATACCACAAAAATGTGGACAAAAAAAGCACCCGCAGTACAAAGACTGCGGGTGCAAAGGGGGATGATGAGGAGATTACTTCTTAGCCAGATACTTGCGGATATCAATGGCGACAGCCACGATAATGACAAGGCCCTGAACGATGTAGGTGTAGGAGGAGTTGACGTTCATGAACTGCAGAGCGACCTTCATCAGCTCAAAGACCAGAACGCCGACCAGAACGCCGGGCACAGTACCAACGCCGCCGGTGGTGGAAACACCGCCGATGGTGCAGGCTGCGATGGCGTCCAGCTCATAACCCATTGCAGTGTTGACGGATGCGCCGCCGGACTTTGCAGCCAGCAGGCAGCCTGCCAGACCGAACATGCAGGAGGCCAGGATGTAGATGCGGATCTTGGTGGCGTTGACGTTGACACCAGCCACCTCGGCAGCAGCTTCGTTGCCGCCGATGGCGTACATATACTTGCCGTGGCGGGTCTTATTGTACAGGAACCAGAAGCAGACAGCCACGATCAGGGCGATCCAGATCAGCACGGGGATGGCGAGGAAGGTGTCCTTTGCCAGTGCGGTGAAGTTGGAGTTCAGAGAGCCGATGGGGGTACCGCCGGTGTACACCAGACAGATACCGTAGACCACCTGCTGCATACCCAAGGTAGCAATGAAGGGCTGCACCTTCAGGTAGCTGACCACCAGGCCGTTGCACAGACCCACGATGGCGCAGATAGCAATGACCAGAACGAATACCAGCGGGGTGGAGATGGTGGGCATGTTGGGGTAGAACTTGCCGGAAGCGCCTTCGGTCTGCGCAAAGATGCAGGCCAGGCAGGCGGCAAAACCGGCCAGACGGCCAGCAGACAGGTCGTTACCGGTGGTGATCAGGCAGCCGGAAATGCCCAGCGCAATGATGTAGCGGATGGACACGTTCTTGAACAGGTTGATCATGTTGGTGCCGGAGAAGAAGTTGGGGTGAATGATGCCAACGATCAGAGTGACGGCCAGCATCATTATGATAATGGCGTTGTTGCTGAGCCACTTGCCCACAGCCTTGCCATTCAATTTTTTGGTAGCTTCCACGATAGACAGCCTCCTTAATTACTGATTTGCCGCAGCTGCGTCAGGTGCGGTCTCGAACTGGGTAGCCAGCGCCATGATGTTCTCCTGCGTGGCATCCTTACCGTTGATAAAGCCGGTGATGCGGCCATCGCACATGACCATGACACGGTTGGACATACCAATGATCTCGCTCATTTCAGAGGAGATCATGATAATGCTCTTGCCCTGCTTGGCCAGATCGGCGATGATGCAGTAAATTTCATACTTTGCACCGACGTCGATGCCGCGGGTAGGCTCGTCCAGAATGAGCACATCGGGGTTGTTGGCAAGCCAGCGGGCGATCAGCACCTTCTGCTGGTTGCCGCCGGAAAGGCTCTTGATCTGGGTCTTGGGGCTGGGTACCTTGATGGCCATCTTTTCCTTGTTGGTAGCCACCAGATCGAGGATCTTTTTGTTGTCCAGCATGATGGGGCCCTTGCGCAGGGCATCCAGAGAAGCGATGGAGATGTTATCGGCAACGCTCAGCACGCCCAGAATGCCGGTAGCACGGCGGTCCTCGGTCAGCAGAGCAACGCTCTTGCGGATGGCATCGCGGGGCTGCTTGATGTTGACCTCTTCGCCCTTGATCCACACCTTACCGGAGGTATGGGCACGCAGGCCGAAGATGCCTTCCATCAGCTCGGTGCGCTGTGCGCCCACCAGACCGGCAACGCCCAGAATTTCGCCCTTTTTCAGCTCAAAGCTGCAATGGCGGAAGGAGCGGGGATGGATGGAGGTGAAGTCCTCCACCTTCATCATGACCTCGTCCGAGGGCACGTTCTCCAGCGGGGGGAACAGGTTGGACAGCTCACGGCCGACCATCTTTGCAATGATCTCTTCCTTGGTCATGTTGGCAACGTCCCACTTACCGATGTACTGGCCATCGCGCATGATGGTGACTTCGTCCGCGATGACCTTGATCTCGTCCATCTTGTGGCTGATGTAGACCAGAGCAACGCCCTGCTCCTTCAGCTCCCGCATGATGCGGAACAGGCTCTCGACCTCGTTTGCGGTCAGAGAGGAGGTGGGCTCGTCCAGGATCAGCACCTTGCAGTTGGCGGAAACAGCTTTAGCAATTTCCACCATCTGCATCTGGGCGATGCTCAAAGAGCCCAGCTTTGCATGGGGGTCGATGTCCAGCTTCAGTTTCTTCAGCAGTTCATCAGTATCTTTGTACATTTTGGCATGGTCCACAACAGTGACGATGCCGTATTTCTTGGTGGGGTAGCGCCCCAGCCAGATATTCTCAGCCACGGTACGGGCCGGAATGGGCTGCAGCTCCTGATGCACCATGGCGATGCCGCGGTCCAGTGCATCCAGCGGGGTGGGGATGGTTACCTTCTGCCCCTCGTATTCGATCTCGCCCTCGTCCATCTTGTAAATGCCGAACATACATTTCATCAGAGTGGACTTACCGGCGCCGTTTTCGCCCATCAGAGCCATGACTTTGCCGGGACGGAGCTCCAGCTGAGCATGATCCAGGGCTTTGACACCGGGGAAGGTCTTGACCACGCCTTTCATTACCAGACGGTATTCTGACATTCCGCAAAAGCCTCCTTTATGGTTGTTTACAGGCGGGCAGTTTTTTCTAAAATAAGGCGCGTGCGCGGAGAAGATTTCTCGCACGCACGCGCTTTTTAGCTTTCGTTCAAGCCGTTAAGGCCTGCTGCGCACCTTGCATTGGTTCCGGGAAACTTTAGTCTTCCTTCAGGTACTGAGAAGCGTTGTCCTTGGTGACCTTGACGTAGTCGACCCAGTAGTACTTCTCAACATCCTTGCCCTCGACGAACAGCTTGGTAGCCTCGGCAGCCTTGGTAGCCTGACCAACGTCGTCGTTCAGAACGGTACCGGTCATGTTGCCATCGACAACGTTCTGCACAGCCTCTACCAGAGCATCGACGCCGACCAGGTAGACGTCCTTGCCAACGGTGCGGCCGGCCTGCTGGATGGACTGCAGAGCGCCCAGTGCCATTGCGTCGTTGTTGCAGAACACAACTTCGATCTTGTCGCCGTACTGAGACAGAGCGTTTGCAACGTCCTGCTGAG
>OIDB01000469.1_pt1 | contig 12758 bp, 16 predicted proteins | sample 1581471 | NCBI WGS metagenome assembly OIDB01 (sample SAMEA3882539, study PRJEB24775) | human gut metagenome | biome: human-associated habitat; feature: intestine environment; material: feces | place: Netherlands | collected 2009/2010 | reverse complement strand
GCTGAGCAAGTGCTTTTTCGCCTGCGTGGTGGTGGTCGCCATTGCGCTGCTGCCCAGCCTGTACGCCTGGCTGAATATCTACTCCAACTGGGACCCCTACGGCAACACCGGGGGGATATCCATCGCGGTGGCGTCGCTGGACGAGGGCTATACCGATGAGGACGGCACCTACGAGAACAAGGGCGACGACGTGGTGGCCGACCTGCGGGAGGCTACGTCCATCAACTGGGTCATCGTGGACACCGAGGAGGAGGCCAAGGGCGGCGTGGAGTCCGGGGACTACTACGCGGCGGTGGTCATCGACAAGCAGTTCAGCCGGAATATGTACCGGATGCTGACGGACTGGACGGGAAAGCCGGCCATCACCTACTACGAAAACGCCAAGAAGAACGCCGTGGCCACCAAGATCACCGACACGGCGGTGGAGACGCTGAAGCGCTCCATCAGTGAAAACTATCTGGAGGTGGTCATCGGCGGCATCATGGAGCAGAGCAATCTGCTGGCGGCGGACCTGACCGCCGACGATCCGGAGGCCGCTGTGAAGGGCGTGCTGTACCAGGCCCAGGACCTGCTGCACGCCTGCGGACGGATGATGGACGCCTTTGAGGCGGCGGGCGGCAGCGGCGTGTCGGAGAGCAGCGCGGCGGCGCTGGAGGCGGCCGTGGCCAATATCAACAAGAACCTGCCGGACGGCGCACAGCTGCAGCAGACGGCGGCGGAGATACAGCTGCGGCTGAACACGGCCCTGGCCCGGGTGGAACGGGCGCTGGACCGGCTGAGCAGCGCCATTGGGAACGCGCCGGAGTTGCCGTCGGCACAGCAGCAGCTGCGAGATGCGGCGGCGCAGCTGGAAAAGGCGGCGGACACGTTGGATCGGTGGGCGGAGGATATCGAGATGGAGGCGCCGGCCGCGGCAGAGCAGGCGCGAGCCATTTCCGCCGAGTGTACGCGTCTGGCGGCGAAGCTGCAGGCGCTGGCTGACAAGCCCACCGCCAGCGACCTGCTGGCGGACTGCGACGCATTGGTGAAGTCCATCCGGACGATGGTGGATAAGATCCCCGTGACTTCAAAGGCGCTGCAAAAGGAACTGGACACCGTGGCCGGTCAGGTGGCGGACACCATGGAGGGCATGGCTGCGCTGGCTGGAGACGCCAAGGCCATGAAGACCGCGCTGGCGGAGACCGCTGACGCTGTGGGCGACACCATGGCGCTGCTGCGGCCGGCTACGGAGAAGCTGCTGACCTCGCTGGAGAGCACCATAGACGACCTGGAGGGGCTGACCACAGACGAATACATGGATACGCTGGTGGATATCCTGGGCGGCGACCCGGCGGTGTACGGTCAGTATTTCCCGGAAATGGTGCAGACCAGCGTGAACGCGGTGTATCCCATCGCCAACTACGGCTCGGCCATGACACCGTTCTACACGGTGCTGGCCATCTGGGTGGGCGGCGTGATATTGTCGTCCCTCATCAAGATACACGCCCGGACGGAGGGCCTGATCGACCCGAAGCCGGCGGAGCTGTACTTCGGGCGGTACCTGTTCTTTTTCGTGCTGAGCCAGATACAGGCGGCGGTCATCGTTACCGGCGACCTGTACATACTGAAGGTCCAGTGCCTGCACCCGGGGATGCTGTATCTCACGGGCGCGCTGACGGCCTTTACCTTCAGCCTGCTGATCTATTCGCTGGCGCTGTCCTTCGGCGATGTGGGCAAGGCCATCGTGGTGGTCATCATGGTCATGCAGATCGCAGGCTCCTCCGGCACGTTCCCCATCGAGCTGCTGCCGGCCATCTATCAGAAGATCTATCGCTTCTTCCCCTTCCCCTATGCCATCGACGCTATGCGCGAGTGCATCTGCGGGATGTACGGGAATTACTACTGGCAGCAGATCGGCTTCCTGCTGCTGTTCGCCGCGGCGGCGCTGCTGATCGGCCTGCTGGTGCGGCGGCCCTTCATGGGACTGAACCACTTTATGGAGGAGAAGCTGGAGGAGACGGAGCTGCTGTGAAAGGAGGTGTTGACCGATGACAAAAGAACGGGACTATCAGGAGTTGTATGACCGCCTGCTGGAGGAGGTCAGCACCCTGCACCGGAACAACCGGCGGCGGATACGCGTCGGTATGCGGATGCTGCTGGCGGTGACGCTGGGATTGATGCTGCTGATGTTTCTGGCGGGGGGGAACAAGGTGTTCACCCTGATGCTGTGGATACTGTCCATGTTCGCAGTGGCGGCATATCTGATCGCCGTGGAGTACGCGGACTATGAGCTGCAAAAGAAGCTGGAGAACATCACCCAGATGGAGCAGGAGAGCCTGGGCACACTGCTGGAGCTGCCGGAGCTGCCCAAGGTGCCACGGATGGGTCTGCTGCTGCGCCACGGCACCCGGGAGGAACAGGAGACGCCGGAGACGGAGGCAACGGCGGCGGAAGCGGCACCTGCGCCGGAGGAGATGCCGGTCACAAAGGCACCGGCAGCGCCGGAGCCGGAGGCATATTCCGTGGACGAGATACTGCGGGAGGTGCACGGCGGAGCGCCGCAGGCAGACAGCGCGCCGACGCCTGCCGCGCCGGTATACAGCGGCGCGCGGGTGCTGGAACGGCTGCTGGACGACCCGGAGAAGCTGGCGTCCGATCTGGACGCGCTGACCCGGGCGCTGCAGGGGCTGTCCGATGACCTGCGGCGCGGTGCGGCGGAGAGCCGGGAAGGGCAGGTGGACCGATGAAGAACATCTGGAATATCTTTCGCGCCGACTGGCGGCGGCTGACGGCCAGTGTGGTGGCGGTGGTGGTGCTGCTGGGGTTGTGCCTGGTACCGTGCCTGTACGCCTGGTTCAACATCCTGTCCAACTGGGATCCCTACGGCACGGCGTCCACCAGCCGCATCAGCGTGGCGGTGGCCAGCGAGGACGCGGGCTGCGAGGTTCTGGGTCTGGAGGTGAACATCGGCGCGCTGGTGCTGCAGGGACTGGAGAGCAACGACCAGATGGGCTGGGTGTTCGTGGACAGCCGGGCGGAGGCTCTGGACGAGGTAGAGTCCGGCGACTACTACGCGGCGTTGATCGTGCCGGAGGAATTTACCGAGGATTTTGTGAGTATTCTGTCCGGCGATCTGCGCCACCCGCAGATACAGTATTACGAGAACGAGAAGAAGAACGCCATCGCCCCCAAGATCACCAGCAAGGCCAAGACCGCCGTGCAGGAGCAGATCATCCTGCCGCTCCGTGCGCAGAATTACGCCACGCTCGTGCCGGGCAAAAAGAGCGAGCGCACGGTCTTCACGATGGCGAAGTTCACCATCCCCGATGACAAGTGCCTCGTGGTGGAATTGAACGAGAAGAACGGCGGCCGTCACCAGTCCTTCGTGATTGAGAACGAGGATTTGGTACGCGCGGGTACCATCAACGAACTTCAAGTACGCTGACCATGAGAAAGTACATCGCAATAATCATCGCGTCGCTTGCCCTTTTTACAGGGCAGGCGCACGCCCAGCGGTGTCTGCCGAAGATGCAGGGCATCGAGGTGAGGGCGGACATGGCGGACGGCTTCAATCTCGGCGGCAAGGACGGCGGGTACAGCTTCGGGGCGGCTCTCTCCACCTACACGAAGAAGGGGAACAAGTGGGTGTTCGGTGGCGAATACCTGTTGAAGAACAATCCCTACAAGGACACCAAGATACCCGTGGCGCAGTTCACGGCGGAGGGCGGCTATTACTTCAAGATACTGTCGGACGCCCGAAAGATTGTTTTCGTCTATGCCGGGGCTTCGGCTCTCGCCGGATATGAGGCGGTAAATTGGGGGAAGAAGGTGCTGCATGACGGCTCCACGCTGCACGACCGGGACGCCTTCATCTACGGCGGTGCGCTGACGCTCGATGTGGAGTGTTACGTGGCAGACCGTATCGCCCTGCTTGCCAACCTGCGGGAGCGTTGCCTTTGGGGTGGCGACACACGGAAGTTCCACACGCAGTTCGGGGTCGGTATCAAGTTCATCATCAACTGACACGGGCATGGAAAGGACGGAAATAGATGCTGTCAGAAGGATGCCGCTTGCGGATTTTCTCGCACGGCTGGGGCATGAGCCTGTCAGAAGGAGCGGTAACGAGCTGTGGTATCTTGCCCCGTACAGGGGCGAGCGCACATCCTCTTTCCGTGTGAACGTGGCGAAACAGCTCTGGTACGACTTCGGTTTGGGCAAGGGCGGCGACATCTTCACGCTTGCCGGGGAGTTTCTGCAAAGCGATGACTTCATGAAGCAAGCGAAGTTCATAGCGGAAGCCGCCAATATGACGGTTGCCGGATGGGAAAAGCCCGTCTATCTCTCGAAGCCGACCGAATCCGTTTTTGAGGATGTGGAGGTCGCTCCGCTGCTCCGCTCACTGCTGACGGAGTATTTAGAGGAACGGGGCATCCCTTACGCCATCGCATCCCGTCACTGCTGCCGCTTGAACTACGGTGTGCGTGGGAAACGGTATTTTGCCGTTGGCTTTCCGAACATGGCAGGTGGCTATGAAGTCAGAAGCCGATATTTCAAGGGTTGCATACCTCCGAAGTCTGTATCACTGGTAAAGGCGAATGACATCCCGGCTGACGAGTGCCTCGTGTTCGAGGGCTTCATGGACTTTCTCTCTGCCGTGACGCTTGGTGTAACCGGTAACGCTGACTGTCTTGTGCTGAACTCAGTCGCCAACGTGGAGAAGGCGGCGGGATTGCTGGACGGATACGGGCGCATCGGCTGCTTCCTCGACCGTGACGAAGCCGGACGGCGGACGCTTGCCGCACTTACCATGCGATACGGGGAACGTGTCACCGACCGTTCCTCCCTCTATGACGGTTGCAAGGACTTGAACGAGTACCTGCAACTGACAACGAAAAAACAGAAAAACAACCATCTAAAAATCGAAGAACAATGAACATACTGAACAACAGAAACAAGAGAACATCAATATTCAAGGCAGTGGCGTTATGCCTGATAGCCGCCATGTCATTCACCCTCGTGTCATGTGACGATGACATGGACATCCAGCAGTCCTATCCCTTCACGGTGGAGGTCATGCCCGTGCCGAACAAGGTAGTAAAGGGGCAGACAGTGGAAATCCGCTGTGAACTGAAAAAGGAGGGCGACTTTTCGGGTACGCTCTATACCATCCGCTATTTCCAGTTCGAGGGGGAAGGCTCGCTCAAAATGGATAACGGCATCACCTTCCTGCCTAACGACCGCTACCTGCTGGAGAACGAAAAATTCCGCCTGTACTACACGGCGGCGGGTGATGAGGCGCATAATTTCATCGTGGTGGTGGAGGATAACTTTAGCAACTCCTACGAACTGGAATTTGACTTCAACAACAGGAATGTAAAGGACGACGATCTTACCATCGTTCCCATCGGCAACTTCAGCCCCTTGTTGAAATGATGCGTGTATTCATGACAATGCTCTGTTCACTTCTGACGGTCTGTTCTGTGTCCGCGCAGATCAGCCGCCAAGAGGGAACGGACGGGCAGGCGGCAATCTACCGACTGCCGCTTATGGAACGTGCTTTTTTATGCTGCCGCTACTTTGAAGGCTGGCACTCAGAAAAACACTACCCATACGTCGGTTGGGGTCACAAACTTTTGCCAAACGAGAAGTATTCGGCACGAACCATGACAAAACGGGATGCGGATGAACTTTTGCGGAAAGACCTGCGCAAATTTGTCGCCATGTTCCGTAAATTCGGGGTTGATTCGATTTTGCTTGGCACGTTAGCTTACAATGTGGGACCGGCGAAGCTGTTAGGCAGCAAAACAATCCCCAAAAGCACCTTAATCAAGAAGCTGGAAGCTGGTGACAGGAACATCTACCGTGAGTATATAGCCTTCTGCAACTACAAAGGAAAACGCCACGCCATGCTGCTCAAACGGAGAAAGGCGGAGTTTGCGCTGTTGTATATCCCATAAAAGGACTGACAAAACTGGCAAAAGACGTGCCATATTTAACTTGGCACGTCTTTTGCTCTATCACTTGATAGATTATCGTAGGATTTTCTCGTTAATTGACATCGTTGAGCCATTTTTGCCTATCGGTTTCCAAATAACACTTCAAGTTGTAAGTGTTGTGAGAGCAATACAAAACATAGTTATTAACCATAAAAAGTATAGCGAAATTATGAAGAAAGTATTTAGGAAAATTCAGAAAGGAACAACAAAAATGATTGAACGTATCAAATCGTTGGGGGAAATGGAGACGAAGCAGAAATGTGTAGTTCAACGGTTCGAGATTATCATTCCCCTCCACCAAAAAATAACGACCCAATATATAGCCTCCGCAAGTTTTACTTGCGGATTTTTTAGTTATCGCAGATTGGACAAAGGTTTCTTTGCTACTTTCTTTGTCCGCCATCATGCTCACTGAAAGAAAGTAGGGCGGCTCTCGCCGCCCCGCCACTCAAAAGCGTGTGTAAAGTCCCGTCACCATCGTGAACATTTCCTCCAGCATATCAAAATAGATACCCTCGTGTACGGCAATGTCCTTTGTCTTGCACTCAAAGGTCTTTTTGCTGAACGTCCTGCGGTAGAAGCGCATATTGTAGAGGTCTGCCCCTTCGTCATAGATGATGTCAAGGCGGTTGGCACTTGTTTTGTTCCTTGCAAGGCTCATCCGTAAGCCGTTGCCCATATCTATGAAATCACGGCTACCTGTCATGGCGGTGAAGCGTTTTCCGCCTATCTGCTGTAATATCGTCTTGGCTATCATATCTTTTGTTTTTAGGGTTTTAAGTATTGGCGGTGCGGACACCGCCATCCCGTTCAAAATTCTCGCATTTCGGAAATGGGGGTCTGCCGTTGTAGCCACTCTTTCACACATTCCATATTGTACTCGCTCGTGATGACTGCCGTATGGCTGTCGGTGGCGGTGAAACGTGTGCTTTCGTAATCATCTATCCACCCCTTGAGGGTGTCCGTTCCCCACGCTCCGGTATCGTCAAAGATACCGTCCAATGCCGTGATAGGTTCGCTGAACTTGACTATCAGCGTTTGATAGGTCGTGTTCATAGTCTGTCCTCCTTTCCCTTCTTTGCGTTCAGCCACTTGTCCCGTGCGGCTCGGCACTCGTCCAACGTGGGTTTGACACAAGAGAACAATTCTCTGTCTATGGGGTGGCGGTAGTCGTACTGCACAAGTGTCCGCCTGCGTCTTCCGATACCCGATTGGAAACGCTCGTATTTCTCCGTACCTGCTTCCGCGCAGGTGCTTACTCCGTTGATGGTCATTCGTGTTGTCATAATGTTGCTTTTTAGATGGTTAAAAATGTACTGACAGAACTCTGTTCTTCATCACCATTTCGGGGTTGCTTGTGTAGCGTTGGTGCAGGTAGAAATGGTGTGAGCCGAAGCCGTAAAGGAAAAACTTGTCAAGTTCGTGCTTCTCGGCAAACTCCTTTACGCTCTTTCTCAATTCCCCCTCACTCGTTGTGAGAGTGAGGAGGTTCACAAATTCAAGGAACATCGTGGGGATTGCATCATCCCACACACAAATCATACTTTCAATTCTTACTTCCATATCAATGTTGTTTTAGGGGTTATGCTATGCCGCTTTCATCCGCTCACGGATAAGGTTGGCGTTCTTGTTCACAAGGTCTATGATGCGCTCGTGATATTCGGTGTCCTGGTTGTGCTTGCCGTGGCACTGCACCACTTCGAGGGTTCGCAAGTCCACCTCTACGGTTTCAATAATCTCATCGCCAATCCTTGCCGATAGTATGAGGGTGTCGGCTTTCTTGTAGTATCCACTGCCAAACACGCAGATGCCCTGCGTCTTGCCCTCGTTGTAATACTCGTCTATGCTTTCAAGCACCTTGACGATTATTTCCTCGTCCGTGATTACCAAGCCGAAGAATTTGGATTTGTTGGCGATGAAATCCTCCGCATCTTTCTTTCGTTGGAGTTGTCGCTGTTGCTCACGCTCACGCCTTTCAATCTCCCAACGGCGTTGCTCTGCGGCTCTTTCCTTCTCGTGTATGGCTTCAATTTTTCGGGTTGCGTTGTCGTGTGCCGCCATGAAATCTTCGGGACAGATGTTCTTCGGGTTACGGAGGTCTTGACCGAGTTTTTTGAGCATACGCAGATAGTCGCACCACATTGAGAGGTTGTCTATCTGATACTTGTGACGCTTGGCAATCAGATATGATGCCCAACATTCATCGGCAGTACGGGTATTGAAAAGAAAGTGTTTCATGACCTCAATCTCACCGCCTTTCATAAGGGTTTCAATTCTTGGGTCTGAAAGCAAGGCTTTGAAAAGACGCACGGGGGAGATGCCGTGGAAATCGCCCTTGAAGCCGTTACGTCTGAGTTGGGGCAATATCCTCATCTTTGGATATGCACAGCTTCTTGCCACCACATCATCGTATAGGCTGTTGTGCGGTCTTACCTCCATATCGCTGCCTAATGCCCACACATCGCAATAGCAGAAAAGGAAGCCACGGAGCAACGCCATGTCCGTAACCTTGCCGTCGGGTGAAATCCAACGCTGCACGACCTCGTGGCAGTAGAAACGCATCGGTTCGCCTTTCCTGCTCTCGCATCTGACCTGCGCCACGCGGATTACCTGATACCCTTTGCAGGTGGTTATCACGCTGAAATTCTGCGTTTCCTTGTAGATGCGTCTGCGTGTGTCCTGCACTTTGAGTTCGGCATGGCATTTGGGGCAGGTGCAGCCTTCAAGGGTGTCGCATAGTCCGCTGTCGCTGTGCCACTCGTGACCGCAGTCGGAACAGGTGATGTTCCCTTTCTTGGTGCGGTAGCCGATATGCTCAACGCAGTGGCGGTATGCCCAATCTATTTGTGTCGCTGATATGGGGCGAAGGTTGGCGGAAAGTCTTGCCACCTCTTTCTGTATCTTGGTCTTCGGTTTCATAAGCCTAAATCAAATAATGAGGGTTGGGGTTGGTTTTCTTTTCTCGCTGACGGTCTGTGGCGGTTCTGCAACTTGCGGAGTTCCTCCTCTTGGTATTTGCGGACAGCGTTCTGACGTGCCTCCGCCTTTTCCTCTGCCGTGAGTTTCACAACGTGGTTCACAACCACTTGGCAGTCCATCGGTTTGCCCACCTCTATCTCGTTTTCCTCATAGTAGTGGATGGCTTGCCCGAATATCTCTCCGTCCGTGAAACCGTTGCAACCGCTTTTCTGCACATAGTTCAGAATGTGGGTCACGCACTCGTCCATGTTCTTGGCAGGGTTGCGGTACTTCTTTGCAAATAGCGCATCTTCCTCCGCACGCTGTTCCAAGTACATATATATCGTTCTCTTGAAATGGTCTGTTCCTTTCATATCGCTGTCATTTTTAGATTATCTGTTTCAGTATCTCTCTCCAATAGGTCGGCTCTACCTCGCTGAGAAGGAAGTCCATGAAATCCCTCCGTGCGTCCTTGTTCAGTTCGTGGTACAATCTTCGGAAAGTTTCAAAATTGCCGTTGATGTACGTTTCCACCATATACACGAAGATGTTGTCCACCTCGTAATATCTGCACTGCTGCGCTGCCGTCTTGCTGTTTCTTTTTGCCATGTCGGTAAGGGTTAAAGGGTGAATAACCAAAGGATGAAGCCAAAGAAGGCAATGGTGGAAAGGATAGCCACGATTACACCTATCGCCACTCGGAACACTCCGTTTACAATCTCTCTGATGATGCCCCAAAGGATGCCGAACACCCCGAAGGCGGTGCGCATCATCAAGCCGCATATCGCCAACCCGATGTGTTGCGCCATTTGTCTGAAATTTGCCGTTGCCGTCATATCTTCGCTGTTTTTGATTTTTTTGTTTTTAATGCGGATTCAAGAGCTGAGGGAGTTGAGTTTCAAACTATCTTATCTGCCTCTCGTTTATCCGACATTTTTTTTATGCGTCTTTCTGTCGCATCGGTCGTTTTCGTTTCGGGTGCTTGAAAAGGTAGGGATTAGGGAATGCAAGGTTTTTCGGTCAAAATACTACCCGCAGGGCTGGAGATTTTTACCGAAAACAGGAGGCTTGACCTTGCTTTCCCGTCCAATCCCGGAATTACCTTTGCGCCCAGAACGAAAATGACTGACTGATGCGGCTTACTGAAAGGCGCAAAATGGAGGTAAACGAAAACAGAGGCAGATTGTGTAGAAAAAAACTTCAGGGGAAAATCCGTAAAAAAAAGAATCACCAAAAGGAAAAAGACATCACCGGAAGCGTGAAAAGGGCAAACCACAACAAAGGAAGTATGATTGTTTCCGATCCGACGGAACTTGTTCAGCCGGGTGGCAACAATCATTCTTCCCGGTTTGTCCGGCTGTGTGTGGGCGCCTGTTTCATTCATGGGGCAGGCTGACACACTCTGCATTCACTTTCCGCTTCCGGCAAAAGAGACAGCGAAAAAAGAAAAATCATTTGAAAACCCGTAAAAGCATCTCTTGGCATAGGCGCAAAAGAAAGGGGCATTGCTTCATCTGTCTAAACATCGTTTAGGCGTGAGGCAATGCCCTTTTCTCCAGCTATGCGGTAGTCGGCACACGTTTGTTCCAAACTCGTTTTGGGCAATGGTGTGCCGACGGACAATACCGCTTTTACGGAAAATTCTTATGAATGAGGGGATAAAAAACGGGAGTTTATATCAAAATCTCGAATTAAATAGCTACTTTTGCATACGAAGAGTTCTTTGAAGGTTACGCAACGCGCAGAAGGATAATGCAGTAGATAACTAACTAAATCGTAACCTATTACTATCAAGAGCAATTAACCTACGCTCATTTCCAATAAATTACACTCTTTTCGTAACTTCCATAAGCAAAGATACAATCTTTGTGGCACGAAAACAAAAAAGCACAAAAAAAACGAAACGGGATGCCATGGCAAGAGCCGTGACATCCCGTTTTGTTGCGGTTGGTCAAAGCGGTTGACTAATCGTTTTCAGGGCGAAGTTTGCGGACAACATCTCCTGTGCGCCACATTTCGCTGTCGTGCAGTTCCTGCAGCTCTTTCTGCAAGCCTTCGCGGTAGCCGGGCTTGCTGTTGGAGTCGATTGAGCGTTGTGCCTCGTTGCCCGATTCCACTTCGTTGTACAGATTCTCGAACACAGGGCGGGTAGCGTCGCGGAATTTCTTCCACCAGTCAAGGGCGCCGCGTTGCGCTGTGGTGGAGCAGTTGGCATACATCCAGTCCATTCCGTTCTCGGAGATGAGCGGCATGAGCGACTGTGTCAGCTCTTCAATTGACTCGTTGAACGCTTCTGATGGGGTGTGTCCGTGGGCGCGGAGCGTGTCGTATTGGGCGGCGAAGATGCCTTGGATTGCGCCCATCAGCGTGCCGCGCTCGCCGGTGAGGTCGCTGTAGACCTCGCGCTTGAAGTCGGTCTCAAACATATATCCTGAGCCGATGCCGATGCCCAATGCAAGGCAACGCTCTTTTGCGCGTCCTGTGGCATCCTGAAACACTGCGAAGCTCGAGTTGATGCCTCGTCCCTGCACGAAGAGGCGGCGCAACGATGTGCCGGAGCCTTTGGGCGCAACCATGATTACGTCGACATCGGCGGGAGGCACAATGCCGGTGCGCTCTTTGTAGGTGATGGCGAAGCCATGCGAGAAATAGAGGGCCTTGCCTGCTGTGAGGTGTTTCTTCAGGCGTGGCCACACTTCAATCTGTGCGGCGTCCGACAGAAGGTATTCGATGATTGTAGCACGCTCGGCGGCCTCCTCGATGTCGAAGAGAGTCTTGCCCGGAATCCATCCGTCGGCAACAGCCTTGTCCCATGTCTTTGACTCCTTGCGCTGTCCAACGATTACGTTGAAGCCGTTGTCGCGGAGGTTCAGACCCTGGCCTGGACCCTGGATGCCATAGCCGATTACGGCGATTGTCTCGTTTTTCAATACTTCTTTTGCCTTTTCCAAAGGAAATTCCTCGCGGGTAACCACTGTTTCTTCTACTCCGCCAAAATTAATCTTTGCCATAATACTTATATATTAAAAATGATTATAAATTTGAGTTGTTATCTATTGTCAAACACGATTCTCGTGCGGCACAACGGTTCGCTGCCGTGGCTGATTTCCAATGTACAGTCGTCTGACCGGTCGTCGACGCTTATCTGCACCGTCTGTTCGGGAAGCCCTTCGTTCATATAAGCTATCTCAAACCGCTTCACAACGTGCTCGTTGTGGAAATCTGCCGTCCATTGGTCGAGCAGCAGGCGGATGTAGCGCAGGCTGTTGACGTGCTGGTTGAAGTCGATGTCGGAATATTGGAAAGTGTATTCCGAAGTCCTTGCCGCGTCGACACTGCGTATGCGTGTGTGCTTGGCAATGGGGCACTCCTTCTCGCAGAGGTTGTTGCGTATATAGTCGAGCGATGAAATGTCGCAGCTTTGTCGTGTCGTCAGGTCGATCACCACCCAAACGGTGCGTGCGTGGCCGATTACGTTGCCGTCGGTGTCGGTCACCTCGATGTTGCGTTCGGAGAAGTGCCGGTTGTAGTCTTCCACCCATGTCGACAGGGTGTAGGTCTCGTTGACTTTCGGCCAGCGTTTCATCTCTATCGCCACTCTCGACAGCACCCATGCCTGATTGTCGAGAATAAGGCGGGCATATCCCACGCCCCACGAATTGGCGTGTTCGGTGGCTACGTCGATGATGCGTTCGGTCATTAGCCACACCGGCATCTCTTTCTCACAGTTGCATTCGCCGGGAGTGAGAAGCCATGATTTTGAATAAATTTTACTGTCAGTTGTCATATATCGTTGTCTTATGTCTTTTCTGTTGCTCGTCGAGG
>OIDB01000430.1_pt1 | contig 13937 bp, 12 predicted proteins | sample 1581471 | NCBI WGS metagenome assembly OIDB01 (sample SAMEA3882539, study PRJEB24775) | human gut metagenome | biome: human-associated habitat; feature: intestine environment; material: feces | place: Netherlands | collected 2009/2010 | reverse complement strand
TCTAAATATGTCGCTGCTTTCATGCGCTCTGTCGGCGATGGTCAGTCGCTACCGATGGCCACACCTATCGAGTTTTCACAATATACTGAGGAATATGTGGTGCTCACCAATGGACTGCGTATCGTGCCTGAAGCACAACAGCATCGTGCCTCTTGTTACTCTCAGTCTTCATGGCAGAACATGCTCCGTGGCCGACTGCCTAACGGTGGCAAACCAATCATCAACCGCAATCCTGACGACTATCTCACCTATGCCGAGATATGCACCCTCGAACGCCTGCCCAACAAGACAAAGACGGAGGCTTACGAGTTCCTGTGTATCTCTGTTCCGCGTGAGGTGTTCATCGATGGACGGGTGCAACGTATCAGCAAGTCCTACACGCTCGATACTCGTGCGGCTAACCAACTGCGCCAGATATTGCGTAATAACTTCATCCGCCGTTACATGGACTTCGTGGAAAAAAATGAGATTTTTGCAAAGGCAAAGCATATCGAACGCTCGAATGTAGAAATACTGGAGCGCTTCCTCATGGAATACGACATACCTGTGTCGCACAATCAGAACGAACGAGAGGGATTGCGTCGCCTCTCCTATCGATGGAAACAGGAGGCTCGCCAACTGGTCAAAGATCCTACCATTATCGGCAACGATTTGATTACGCGCATCGATAAACATGAGCGCTATGGTGGCCTACCTAAATATGATGATGAGAAATAAGAATTTTCAATGTAAAAAAAGTTCAAAATCAAACAACAAAAAAGATTAAAAACAACTGTATTTTCGTGTTTTTTATGTTGACAGTGTGTCACGTTCTGTTGCAGAATTTAAATAACCCCATAAAAAAAGTACAATTATGAACGATTTGAATTGCCGTGAGTCCCGTTTGGATGATATCGTTCGCATCGATATCTATCCGGCTTCCCAATGCTCCATCCCTGTGCCGCCAACAATCAGCATTCAGTCTTTGGTGGAAAACAACTTCTTCTCTGGCACACCGGCACTGTCGGTGGCGCTGTCTGTTGCTGACGATAACGAGGCGGAATTATCCGACAACCCGAACCTGAAGGTGACAACGGTTCGCCAACAGGCAGGAACGGTCTATAAGCACGACCTGCAAATCCCGATGAAAAATGACAAAACCCTTGCAGAAAGGGCTGTTGACGCATTACAAGGCCACGACTTCCACTGTGTTTACACTCATGCTGATGGCACAAGGGATATGTCCTACGCATTGCCAAACAGCAGCACTATCGATCTCGACGAACAGCTGTCAGCCAATTCGTCCGTCCTCCTGAAAGTGAAAGTGCTCTCGATGTCTCACCCTGTCACCCTCACTACCTCTTAATATATATATATAATGTATAGGGTGCCCAGCGGTTCGCCCGTTGACCATCCCCGCTCCTACCACCCCGCCCCGCCGTTTTCGGTGGGGCTTTTTTGTTCTCGTTTCCCGCACTTTAGTGCTGGGCCTCTCCGCCCTTGTTTCGTTTTTTGTTAGGTGATTTTATCGCCGTCCTCCCCCTAAAACGCTCATTTCGCCTCGAAAAACACACCCATTCTCATCACACGCATTCAATACCTTTGCCGTAGAATTTAATTCGCAAAAGTATGAATGGACTATTAGAAATCCTGTCAACGAAGAAGTGGATGATCATGCCGGAATACGTGCATGGCTCTCGCACCATGTGGGAACAGAACCTCAATGGTCATATCGCTTTGGAGTTTGACAAAAAGAAAAAGCCATACGCCATGCAGCTCATCAAGTCTGCCGAGGATGCCGCTCCTGAAATCAAGGAGTATCAGGTAACAGAGCAAGGTAAGGTGGAAAGCCGCTGGTGGATGGAAGACATGGATGCGCCTTTCGTAAACGTCATGCCGGTGGCAGGTCCTATCACCCGTGAAGGTGGTGCTTGCTCCTATGGCTCGATGGATCTCCGCGACTGGCTCATGGAGGCTGCAAATAACGAGTTCTGCAAGGCGCACGTATTCGTTATCAACTCGCCTGGTGGTTCTGCTTGGGCTATCAATGACTTTAAGCAGGCTATCGACTATGCGCACGAACGCGGACAGAAGGTGTATGCTTTCGTCGATGGTCTCTGTGCCTCTGCTGCCATGTACCTGGCTTCTCAGTGTGACGAGGTTTATTACATGCACCCGAAAGATATGTTTGGCTCTATCGGCGTGATGGCAATCTTCTACACCGAGAAGAATGGCACTACCAACAAGTACACCAACGAGACGTTCCACGAACTCTACGATCCAGAGTCCTACGACAAAAACAAATGGTATCGTGACCTCGCCGATGACCCGAAGAATGATAAAGTGCTCATCGACGAACTGAAAGAGGATGGTATTCAGTTCCGTGCCGACATTCAAAAGGCTTTCCCTGCTGCTAAGGAAGAGCATATCCATGGTAAGGTCTTCGAGGCTGAAAAGGTCAAGGGCATCCTCTGTGATGGTCAGATGACGCTTGGTGAGGTCATCACCCGTGCTTTCGAGGTGGCCAACGGCACCGCTACGCCGATTGAGCGCGTCGCTCCTGTCGCTCCTGAAGATGATGTACCCGAACAGGACCCTGCACCAGCAGCCGAAGCTGCCACCGCTGCCACTCCTGCCACGGATGCCACAGTGCTCGGTGGTTCTGCCACCGATGGAGAAAAGAATAACCCTTTAAACAACGAGAATATGAAACAGTACGAAAAGATTGCCACCGCTTGCGGTGTAACTGAGCTGGTAGTGGACGCTGAGGGCGCTCACTTCGTGCCCGACATGCTCGAAGCACTGAACCAGACACTTGAGACTAACGCCACTGAAAAGGCGGATGCTCTGAAACTGATCGAGGGCTTGAAGACACAGGTCAGCCAGGCCGAGACTACTAAGAAAGATGCCGTCTCTGCTCGTGAGAAGGAATTGAACGATGCACACGAGCAAGCCATCAACACGCTCAAAGAGGAGCACACCACTGCACTCAATGCGGAGATTGCTGCTCGCGAGAAGGCTGAAAAGGAACTGAAGGAGGTTAAGGACCAACTGGCCGCCGCTAACCAGACCATCACCGACCAGAAAGGACAGATTGAGCAACTGACAACGGCTGCTGCTGCTGTACCTGCTGGCTCTCCGGCTAACAATGGCCAGGGTGCTGAGGAACAGAAGTCTGAGGGTGGTATGCCTGCTTACGACCACACAAAGTCACCTCTGGAGAATGCCCGCATCCGCAAGGAGTACATGGCAAAAATCAATGCGTAAAATTTCCAAATTATTAACCCTTTAAAAAATCAAAGTTATGCCTAACAACAACAACGCACCTGAGTTCATCGGACGTGAGGCTCTGACTCACGTAGCCGAGCAAGTAGGTAAGCAGATCGTTATGGGTCCTGCCTACGAAGATCCTGAGTTGCTCGACCGCCTCGGCATTCAGGTAATTTCTGGCGTTCAGTACAAGAAAACTGACCATCTGCTCGTCCGCAAGGGTGGTACTACCCGTCGTAAGAAGGTGGGTACACCTGTGGAGAACAAGATTGGTTTCTTGAAGGAGCGCACCCTGGTCGCAAAGCTGACTTGGAACCGTTACCGTGACAACATCGACAACTATGTTGAGACTGTCTTTTGTACCGATGGCAAGGCCGGTGGCGACTATCCTCTCTCTACTGTCGCATGTGAGGCCATCCTGAAGTCTTATGCCGAGGATTTGAAGTCTAACCTCTTCTTCGGTAACATGGAGTATGAGGATGATCCTGACGAGGCAAAGCAGAAGCTCTCGCTCTATGACGGTTTCCACACTGACATTGCTCACGACATCGCAGATGGTATCATCAGTGAGACCAATGGCAACCTCATTCCTTCCGACGCTCACGACTCTACTCCTTTCGACACTGTTCTGGAGTGGTACACAAAGTGGGACGCTCGTCTGCGCCAGCAGAAGGTAGTGAAGCTCCACTGTGACATCCTGCGTGGTATCTACATTGCACAGGGCTACTCTAACAAGTATCACGGTAACTCTAAGGTGACTTACCTGCCTAACGGTAACTTCACCGTGCCTGAAATGCCTCGCGTAGAGTTCTGTCCGTCTGATGCTTGGGGTGTAGGAACTCGCCTCATGGCAACTATTCCTAACAACCTCCAGTATGGAGTTGACTCTGAGAACAACCAGACTTTCGTTAAGGTACAGTTCGGTAGCGACGAGGATGCTCAGGATGTAATCTTCCAGATTCAGTCTATCCAGGGCACTCGTATCTTCAACCCATTGGCTTCTGTCTTCGCCATCAGCGACGGCTCGATTGCTGAGAACGTCATCAATGGCGACTACGAGAACTCTAAGCTCGTGGTAAGCATCGATGGTACGGGTACCGTACAGGTCAACGGAGAGGCTTACGATACTCCTCTGGACTTCGCTCCTAACGCTATCGTAACGCTGAAGGCTGTTCCTGGTAGTAACCAGAAGTTTGTCTCTTGGAGCAACGGCAAGACTGACACTGAGATCTCTATCACAGCAACAGGTATGCCGATGGCTATCACCGCATTCTTCGCTCCTAACGCGTAATCTCCTCTCTCATAGTGCCCAGCCGCTCTCGGCTGGGTACTTATAAACACTAAACGTCAAATATTAAAATTTCAAGATTATGGCTGATACAGTAACATGCCCCAACCTCGACAACTACCTGAACGAGGAAAATTGCCTGGAGAATATCGGTGGTACCTCTGCGGTGGCTTACTACTTCGTGAAGTCTGACCTCCTCACACCACTCAAATTGACGGGTAATACTTACTCTGTGCCTACGTTCAAGTCAGGTAAGGGTCTCTATAAGTTCGACCTGAAGGATGAGAGCCAGCAGATCCAAGGTGAGAGCCAGGGTCCCAACGGTGGCTATAACCTCACCTACAATGCTATCATCGAGGCGGTCAATAAGAAGACCTCTGAGCTGTCTCGTGCATTGAACAATCTGAATATCGGTATCATCGTTCCTGATGGCAACACCGGCGACACGCAGATTATGTACGATCCTAACCGCCGCGTAAAGGCTGAACAGGGTGGTATTAAGTCCGACACGGGCGCTGCTACTTCTGATGACCGTCAGACTACACTGGAGTTCCACCTCAATGGTGTATTGTATGACAACCTCTATGTCACTGCTCCTGAAGATGGTTGGGATTCACTCCTGGCTTCTGCTACTCCTGCAAATCCAGGATAATCTAAGGATTTCCCCTCATAAAAAGGTCCTGCCTCAATCGGTAGGGCTTTTTTTTGTCCCCACCTCCAAAAAATTTTCCCCTATTTTTGCATCGTGTTAAATGTTTAGTATGCTGCTGCAGCACAGCAGCCTAAAAACAAAGGTAGTATGAATACAAAAAATTTCACCCAGATGTCAGCAGAGGAACGCAAGGCGTGGCTCGCTGATTACCAGAACTGGTATGCCGAACACCTGCCGGTCATCGAAAAGGCGGGAAACATCACGTCCGGCATACGTGAACAGATCGAGAAGGGACTGAACCTCATGGCTGCTTTCCCCTTCTGCCGTGCTTTCGTCAATGAGGCGCTGCGCTTCAAAGACTACGCTTCTCGTAAGAAACTCATCCGCCGCTATGCGGATAAGATTACCGCTGACTTGAAGACATCGGTGCCTGCCGTGGATCTCACCGACCCTGCTCTCCTTGCATCGCATGTGGGCCGTCCCACTAAGGAGGAAGCGGCTGCTCGTGCCCTCGCTGCTGAAAAGGAACGCCAGGAACGTGAGGCTGCCGAAGATACGCTTTTCGGCAAAAAGGCGGACATCCCAACCATCGACGCTGCCGCTCCTGAGACAGTGGCTGGCTCTATGGGTGGTGGTACTATGCTGCACCTCGACCAGCTGAAGTGGCTGATGTCACCAGACCTCGCTAATGCTATCGAGACGATTCGCGACTTGCGCACTCGTCAGGAGGATGCCGACGCTACGGCTAAGGCTCTGGCTCTCGCCGGCAAACCTGAACAGGAGGTGGCTCCGTATGCGGAAGAAGCTATCCGCCTCACTAAACAGGTGGAGGGTATCTATGAGCGTGTTGACAACGAAATGGCCACGGTATATGTGCGCCTGAAGGAGGACACGGCTTTCCGTGCGTCTATCGAGGCTCAGAAGGTCGATCCAAAGGCGCTTCGCACTACGCTTCGCCCCTATTGGGATAAGGTGGAGAACCAGGAGGCTTTCAAGGCTAAGGTTATCGAAATGATTAAAGAGTCTGACCCCGTACAGAAGGAGGCTCGCGAAAAGGCGGAAGCTAAGAAAAAGGCTGTCGATGATATCGTGAAATACCTCCAGCGTAAAGATAAGGATAACACGCCTAAGCGCATCGAGACGATGACGGCTCGCTATCAGGAATTGGTAGAACTGATTGGTGAAGAGGAAGCAAAGACTTACCTCCCCATCCTCGAAGCTGCCAAAGAGGATTGCGAAAAGAACATCAAACCGAAATTGGAGGCTGAACGTGCCGCTCGCGAGGCTAAGAAAGCCGAAAAGAAAGCAGCTAAGAAGGCTGCAAAAAAGGATGCCTCAAAAAAGGCTTAGGTCTCTGTTTCGTTAATTGTTAGGCGATTGCATCGCCGTCATAAATAACCATTGCGTCCAGCGGTTTTCCGCTGGGTCCTAAAAACGCCAAATAACAATGAAAAAGAAAAGTCTCATGTCTGCTATGTTAGCAGGCGCTGCCGCCGTCATGGGTGGCCTTATATCGTCACCTGCCGGTCAGCAGGTCATTAGTCAGACGGCTCAGTCCAATAGTCCCCAAATCGAACAGAAAGCACCTGCACAGCGCTCTGTCAACCAGGGACAGCAGGCTACATCACGCACTCCAGCAAAGGTGGTACGCACGTTCGCTAACAATCCTTATGGTCCCTTCGGTACTCACCTCATGGCGGGCAACTATGGCATGTCGCCAAAGGAATATGGCGAATACCTCATGCGCACAGGCAAGGATAAATATAACTTGCGCAAGCGTAAGCACTACGCTAAGATGCGCTCATAACAACAGTGCCCAGCGGTTCGCCCGCTGGGTTCTTTCCCGTCTGTCTCGTATGTGGCTATGCCATAGCCGCTCTTGTTTTGTTTTTTGTCAGGCGATTATATTGCCGTATCTCTCCTTCTCATCATGTCAAAACCCTCAGAAAAATATTTCGACAAAGTAGAACGCTGGCTGCTGGGTGGCATCACCATCGATAAGATGATTATGTCACCCGATCAGCGTTTCCGTGCGCTTCTCGCCTACGAAGCGTATAAAATATGGCTGCAAGATAAACAGATACGACCAACCGACATCATGCGCCGTATCGCTGCCCGTGAATATCCCGTACTGCTTCAGAAAGCAGCAGCTGGCGACTCCAAAGCCATTGAGTATGTCGATGCGATGAACATACGCCCTGGTATTCCTCGCACACCAACGGAGATATCTAACGACGTGGCGCTCTTCAACCATATCATCGGACGCTTCGACGTGCCAACGGAGAATATCGAGAAGGCAAAGGTACAGGATGCCTCCGACTGGCTCATCCGTGAGGGAATGAAAATGGGCGACCCTCGCAGCGTCAAGTCGGGTGCCGACCTGAAAATGCAACTCAATAACAACTTCCAGGAGAAAGAGAATGCGGCTGAACAGATGCCGGATTCGGAAATCAACATCACAGGCGATGTGTCGGTTGTGAAGCGCGACCGCGTAAACTATACCGACGAGGAGAAAAAGAAGTTTGCTCGTCGCTATGGTCTTACCGACAAACAGGTTGTTGATATGATACAGAACTCGGAGGGAACCTGGCAGATGCCGGATGAACAACCAGAACCTGAACCCGAAAAGGATATCTTCGACGAGAATGGCTAAGAGACGTGACGTTTATATGAACCCGATGCAGCAGCGCATCTATTACTCGAATGCAAGGGATGTGCGACTGCTGGCTGCTCGACGTTTCGGTAAGACGGACGGATCCATAGGACCGCGTATATACCGCGTCTCGCAGTCTATGCCTCGTGCCACTAACCTGTGGCTGGGTAACTCCCGTAAACAGCTATACACACGTACCGTACCTGGCACCATTGCGGCCATTGAGCGTTTTTTCAATATTCAGGAGGGACGGCATTTCGGCTGGGGAAAACCGCCGCGATGGGTACAAAAGCCTGTCATCACGCCTAAGACCTGGGATAACGTCATCTGGTTCGCTAATGGCACTATATGGCAACTTATATCACTCGCCGTCACCGGCTCTGCCAACTCTATCACGGCTAACAGCATCGTGGCGGATGAGTGTAAGTTTATGTCTAAGGCTAAGATCGACGGCGAAATCATGCCGGCACTGTCAGGTATCGTGCATCCACTCGGCGACCCGTCATTTTCTGATGCTAACCCGCTATTCAAATCTACTTTCTTCGCCTCTGATGCTTCGCTCACAGCAAAGGGTAACTGGCTGGAGAAGGAGGAGGAAAAACTGGATATGCACCCTGAGTCTGGACGCTTCGCAGATAAGACGTACCGCGAGATACAGCAGCAGCTCACTGATTATGCGGAAAGGGTTATGTGGGCTAACGAACTGTTGCGTAATGCCGAACGCGATGGCTGTGTGCCTATCCTGCTGCCTGCAGAACAGATTGCGGCTATCCAGGCAAAGGCAAACATGATGATTAACCATGAGGGGCCTTTCAAAATCCTGCCTAACTACGGAAAACGCATCAATAAGGCCATGCTCGACATGGCGATCAACTATAAACTAATCTCTCCTGATGAAGCGGAACTGCTGTTTTGTCATAAGTATCTCATTACGCCGGAACAGGACTTCGATATGATGATGATCTCGGAGTCTAAACCGTACCAGCGACATATCCGTGAATTGCAGTGCAACGCTTTCTGCTTCTGGAGGGCTTCCTCACTTGACAATATAGATATCCTTGGCGATTCGTATATCGCTCGCATGGCGCGTGACCTGCCGCCGGTGGTCTTTGCCATATCTATTCTGAATAAAAAAGTACAGAAGTCTAACGATGGCTTCTACTCTAACCTCGACATCGAGAATGTGCATGGATATATCCCTGACGATTGCCCTGCCATCGACAACTCTTTCACCAAGAAAAAGGCTTCTTCGGTGCTCGGTGGTTCTGTTACCGAGGAGGAATACGAGACTCCTGACTTCTACGGACTGGGAAACCTGAAGGACTGCACCCTCGATGGTGACGTGATGGATGCGCTGCCGCTGTATATCGCACTCGACTACAATGCCAACATCAACTGGGTAGTCACGGGACAGCTTTATAAACGCGACAACCAGGAATGTCTCAACGTGCTTTCGTCGATGTACGTGAAGTATGAACGAAAGTTGCGTGAACTGATGGCTGACTGGCATCACTACTATAAACCTCACATGAAGAAAAATAAAGAGGTGGTGTTTTTCTACGATGCAACAGCTAAATTCCGTGGCTATGCACTCGAAGGGGCTGAGGACTTCAAGGATGTGGTAATCTCCGAACTGACAAACTACGGCTGGAACGTCCGTGCCATTGATATGGGTGCGCCGGTGGAACATCAACAGAAATATAAGGATATCAACGAGTCTCTGGCAGGGGCTATCTATCCGGCTATCCGCATCAACCGCGAGAATAACGAGGCGCTGATTGTCGCTCTTACCACTGCAGAGGTACAGATGTCCTATCGTGGCTTCCGAAAATGGAAAGCTGGTGAAAAACTGTCTGAGAGTGAAGATGACTCGGTACGCCTCGAATACCGTACCGATGGCACGGATGCTTTCGACTCGCTATATATCGGCTGTCGCTACCACCTCGCCAACATGTCCGGCATGTGCCTCCCGCTCCCCGAATAATTAACATGCCCCGCCGATTTCGGTGGGGCTTTTTGTCCCGCCCTCGTCACCCCGTCTTCGTATCTTTGTGCAAAAATAAAATTTTTCGATATGACTGAACTGCAATTTTCCTATTCCCACCCGAAATTTGTCTCAGACCAATTTACGGGTAAAAACACCATCGCAGTCGCCTACGCTAAGGAGGACTATTACGTGGTAAGTATCGATGAGCTGCAAGATAATGGCTCATGGCTTCGTAAAGACTCGTTCTTCACCTACAAGGAGGCTTCCTACGACTTCACCAAGGCCGAGGAGGGTAAGACTTATCGCCTCGCTGTATTCAAGAAACCGGCAACGGCTTCTGTCACTCCTATCGAGGATGGTGGTGACGAACCTGTCGATGAGAGTAAGGTGCGTGAGATCATCGACGACACAGTATCGGATGTCGGCAAGTCGGGACAGGCGGCTGACGTGAACCTCACGGCTATCGCAGAACTGTTGGCAAAGATTATCGCACTGGGTGCTGCTATCTCCTATGAGGGACAGGTGGAGGATTTCGCTCACCTGCCTGCTTCGGGCATGAAGAAGGGACACATGTATAATGTGGTGGCTGAGAATGGTAAAATTCCCGCTGGCACGAACTACGTGTGGAACGGCACCATTTGGGACCCGATGGTAGGACAGATAGACCTCACTCCATTCCTGAAATCTACGGATGCTGCCAATACATACGTGCCGCTGACGGCAACAACGACTAACAATGGCGCTGATGTTACTCGCTTGCTGGCTATCAATGCTCAGGGTAAGGCTATCTCTATCAATCCGTCGGTCATCGTCGATTACGTTATCAAGTCGCTTGCTGAATACGACATCCTCGCTTTGCCTAAATAGCACTATGCCCAGCGGTTCTCCGCTGGGTAATAATAGTCTCGTATGCTGCGATATGATCGCAGCCCTAAAAGAAAAGATATGAAACAACTCCAAAACTCACAACCGTTTGCTGTCTCGACAACTTTCCGCCCACTGAACACGGCGATGAAAATCGTTATTCTGGGTGGCATGTCGTCACTCCAGTTCTATAGACAGACTACACAGGAGTGGCTGCCGGATCATTCCATTGCGCCAGTCATCGATGCGCATGGCCAACAGACGGATGGAGCACTTCGACTGCAAGCGGAATATACGATATACGATGTCGATAAGAACCTGGACGTGGAGAGCATCGTACCTCAGATATACTGGTACGTCAACGATACGCAGGTTACGACAACGGATGCAACGGCTGACTACTACCTGGTGGGCGATCTTCTCTACGTCCGTAAGAACTTCACTCATCAGAATGGTGTCAAGGTGTATTGTGAATGCCGCTTCGTTGACACGCGCACGTCTTCTCCTCAGATCATGTCCGACACGCTCTCATTGTCGGCTGTATTGCAGGCTGACGAACAGTGGAGCGTCAATATCCTGTGTGACCGCACTCGTAAGCACTTCCCGCTGTCTGCTGCTACCACCATCTACACTTTCGAGGCGGAAGCACGACTGGGTGGCGTGGATAAGACGGCTCAGGTGGCGTGGTTCTGGGACTACTCCCTGGATGCTGGCGCTACATGGCTCGCCATCACGGATGACTGCCTATGGTATGTCAACGGTAAGAATAGCGCGACACTGGCGGTCGATATGGACTTCATAGAGGACATCCTGGTACGCTGTCGCATCGGTGTAAACAACGGCACGTCAACAGCGGCTCCAGATATCCACAACGAGGCAACAGCAGCTATTGCATGGCGTTTTCCTAAGATTCTGCCTACGGTGTTCTCCTATGGTGGCAACCGTGTATTCCCAGAGTCGGCATGGATGACGTTTGGCATGATGGTGCATGTGGCAAAGCATAATGATATGACTGCCGAACAGAAACGCCATTGGCTGATGCCAAACTGGGGCATCCGTCAGCAGGGATCGACAAATCCTCCCGAAATGCTCGGAGAGTATGGCATGGAGGTGACGGTGCCTGGCAACAAACTATTCAATACGCTCGGCGTGAAATATCTCGTGGACCCCTTTGTCTCTCTACGCACAGTCTATGATGTCCTCGCCGATGAAGACGGAGAACTCATCCAACTGTCCGACGGAAACACTATCGCCATTCGCACATAACCTCCCAGCCGTTCGCGGCTGGGCCGCTAAAGGCTTTAATAATAACCCTTTAAAATAAAACGAAATGAAGAAAGCAAAAACAACTCTCAACCCTGGCGAAGGCATCGCTCGTGTGTTGTGTGTCACCAGTGCAAGCAACTTCTATGAAGCAATGCCTTCTGAGGTTGCTAATGCGGCCATTCCGTCAACGGTGGTCGGTGCGCTCGCTTCCAAACACACGTTGGAAGAAAACTCTAACCCTGCATTCACGGTCAATAATCGTGGTGCTGCAGAACTCTATCAGGCTCAGATGGGTGGCTATCTGTTTTTCCGCAAGGACGGAAAGGTATATGCTGCCAAACTGAATGGTTCTACATGGGATAAGTTCGCGGATGCAACACCTGTCACAGCAGCTATAGAAGCAGCATGTGAGACGATGATCCATGTGCCTGACTGCCATTTCCTCGGAGAAAACAAGACACTGAACTTCGGTGGTCTCGTACCTATTGACGGAGGACATGTCTTTGGCTCACCACATTGGGTAGGTGCTTACAAGATGTCAGTAGATGGTGGCGGTGCCGGACACTCACGCCCGAACGTGGCTCCTGGCCATTCTAAGACAATGAGCGCCTTCTGGAACTGCGCACAGCAGCTCGGCACACAGTGGGGATTGGCTAACTATGGCTTCCATTATCTTATCAATGCGCTCTTCCAGGCCCGCTATGGCTCACTGAACTCTCAGGAGGTTATCGGTGCTGGATTCCAGACGAGTTCATGGGAGGCTGCTCGTAACGTGCCTATGGGCCTCTGTAAGTCATTAGGCGACGGTTCAGGTAAGGTGTTCTATACGGATGCCACCATCGGCGACCAATATCCTGTCAAACTGTTCGGATTCGAGGACCTATGGGGAAAACTATGGGAGTTCCGTCCTGGCATCCGCTTCGAGATGCGCGACGACGTGCGCTATGCTATCGTCTATGACGGCAATATTGTCAGCAATACCGCTGAAGGCCGTGAGTTTGTCTGTGCTCTCTCTTCTCAGAGTGGCAGTGGTACTTACGCTAAGAGCATGGAACTTGGCGAATACTGGGATATGATATGCCAGGCTGTTGGTGCCGGTTCTAATACATACTACTGCGATGGGTATTGGTTCGCTACGGGTGGTCAGCTGCTGGCCGTCGGGGGTTACGCGGCTAACGGTGCGCCATGCGGTCTTTCGTCTGCGAGCTCGGATAATGGTTTCTCGCACTCGGCCGCGAGCGTCGGCGCTCGCCTGGCCTTCTACGGAGAACCGATATTCGTGAGCGGTGCGGAGCTGGTGGCCATGATTTCCGCGTAAGCGGACAATCATTGGCCAGCCGGCATCCGGCTCGCTCCCTCTCTGCGGCTTTCGCCACAGTTCCCAGCCGGTTTCGGCTGGGATGTAAAAAAGTAACAAGAGTAATAACAATTTAAAAAAGTCACATCAAGAGGTGAAGTCACAAGAGCGTGACCATCCATAAAAAATTGACTTACTGAGACACTTGATGTCAGGGATTGACTTCCTGAACATACAAACTGATAGACTCCTTCCCCAAAGAGAATAGCAACATAGGTTGTTCGAGCCTTCTACAGCTCAACGGGGAAACGGAGGAAAAGGCAACATATCGTGGAGCTGCTGAACGTCGGGGGTAACGCGAATAACGGTGCGCAATGCGGTCTTTCGTATGCGAACTCGAATAACGGTTTCTCGAACTCGAACACGAACATCGGCGCTCGCCTGAACATCTACATTGAACAAAAAAAGAGTTATCTGATATGTTTCCACTGTTTGTCCTCACTGACTTCGCGAAAGCCAAAGAGGATGAGCACACGATTGAGCCTGTCTCGATGGAGGGTTAGCGAGTGCAAAGCGGTTTTCCTGCTTTGTCCTCTCTACCTGACAGAGCAAAGATAAAAGGCATTGGGTATGAGTCTGACACAAAGATGCGCTATCACATCGTCGGACAACAAAGTCCCC
>OIDB01000383.1_pt1 | contig 15207 bp, 10 predicted proteins | sample 1581471 | NCBI WGS metagenome assembly OIDB01 (sample SAMEA3882539, study PRJEB24775) | human gut metagenome | biome: human-associated habitat; feature: intestine environment; material: feces | place: Netherlands | collected 2009/2010 | reverse complement strand
GCACACCGGCCTCGCGCACAGCCTTCAGGGTGTCGGCGTAGGCCTTCATGCCCTCCATGCCCAGCGACTCATAGTAAGCGATCTGCACCTTGTAGCAGCCGGCCACAGCCTTGGTGGCATCAATGAGCTTCTTGTTGAAGCGCACGATGTTCTCGCCCTTGGTCAGGGTGCTGTCCACAAAATCGGCAGGCAGGTAGCTGAAATCGGTGTCCAGACCCACGCACACCGGGCCGCGGGCTTCCACAGCTTCGTACAGTTTGTCCATGTTCGTCATTTGGGTGTCCTCCTGTTTGTTCTCTGTTATATTAGGTATCGTTATGTCGCATCTCGTAAGCGTCCTCGCCCTCTCAGCCTCACTTCGTTCGGCAGCTCTCCCAAAGGGAGAGCCAAGCCCCTTACCGTAAGGCTTTGTCTGAGAGGGTTTCGTTCTTTTTACTCCTCGGCCTGATAGGTGATCTTACCGGCCTTGATGGTGGCAAACACCTTGCCGTAGAGCTGTGCACCGTCAAAGGGGGTGTTGTGGCTCTTGGAGTGCAGCTTTTCCTTTTCCACCGTGTAGGGGGTGTCCAGATCCACCAGCACAAAGTCGGCATCGAAGCCCGGCTCCAGCTGACCCTTGGCAAGACCCAGAATCTCGGCGGGGCGGGTGCTCATCAGGTGCACCAGCAGCTCCAGCGGCAGACCCTCCTGCTTGCAGAGCTTGGTGTAGCACACGCCGAAGGCGGTCTCACTGCCCACCATACCGGCCATGCCCTTCAGCTTATCCTCTTCGGAGTGGGGTGCGTGGTCGGTGGCAATGGCGTCCACGATGCCGGTACGGATGCCCTCCACCAGTGCCTCCACGTCGTCGGCGGTGCGGATGGGCGGGTTGACCCGGTAGTCGCAGGTGTCGTTGGTGAACCACAGGTGGTGGGGGGTCACCTCACAGGTGACGGGTGCACCCCGCAGCTTTGCCATGCGGATGGCGTCCAGCGCACCCCGGGTGGACACATGGCACATATGCAGCCGGGTCTGGTAGTACTCGCTCAGCCAGCAGTTGCGCACTGTCTCGATGTCCTCGGCCAGACGGTAGTCCCACGGGCTGATCTCCATATCCTCGGCGTGGCTCATGACCGTGATGTCCTTCTGGGTGCAGATGGCAAAAGCCCGTGCCATGGTGGCGTTGTCCTGCACGCCGTGGCCGTCCTCGGTGATGAACTTCACACTGGCAGGCAGGGTCTTGAGGTGGTCGATGCTCACGCCGTCAAAGTTCTCGGTGATGGAGACGGTCTGATTTGCATCGCACAGCCCTACCTCGGCAGCCTTCTGCTCCACCATCATGGCCTGTGCGGCAGAGGAGCAGACGGGCTTTGTGTTGGGCATCAGGTTTACAAAGGTGTAGCCACCGGCAGCAGCGGCACGGCTGCCGGTCTCGATATCCTCCTTGTACTCAAAGCCCGGGGTGCGCCAGTGGCAGTGCAGGTCCACAAATGCGGGCAGCACAGTCAGCCCACCGGCATCCACCACCGTCTCGTTCTCGGCAGCAAGAGCGGAAAGATCCTGCCCTACGGCAGCGATTTTGCCATCCTTTACATAGATCTCGAGCGGCCGTCCCTCGGTGTTCACAGCGTTTGTCAGCAGCATCGCGGTTCCCTCCTGTAATGATATTTTTGTGTGTCAGGCGCCCGAAAACGGGCAAAAAAAAACTTTTCCCCGCAAAGGGAAAAGCTCATTGCGCAAAAAAAGGAAACAACGAAGCCACGGCAAAACCGGACGCGAACTGCTTGTTCAGTTTCGGGTTCTGGGCGCTGCACAGCATGGTGTTTCTCCTTTTCTTGATGGTTGCGTTTTCATTCCTATTATTTTATCATAGAACCGCAAAATGTGTCAATGGCTGTGCGCAAAATCAGGTGCTAAAAGGTTTCTGGCATCTCTCGCCGAATTTTGGACACTCTACCCAAAACCCGGGCCACGCGGCAAAATAAATGCCATTTTGTTCCACAATCCCTAGTACAGCACTGTACTTTCGTCTCCTGCTGTGCTATTATAATACGGTAAAAGGGAGAGCCCCGCCGCGTGGGCGGGTGTTTATGGGAAAGAGAGGTTTTCCGCATGGGTTTACTTGAGGACGCGCGGAACATCCAGCGCAAGGACCCCGCCGCACGCAGCGTGCTGGAGGTAATGCTGCTGTACCCGGGATTCCACATTCTGGTATATCACCGCATTGCGCACTGGCTGTACGAGCACAAGCACTTTTTTCTGGCACGGTGGGTCAGCCAGCATGGCCGCCACCGCACCGGCATTGAGATCCACCCGGGTGCCACCATCGGCAAGTGTCTGTTTATCGACCACGGCATGGGCATCGTATTCGGTGAGACCTGCGAGATCGGCGATAACTGCACCATCTACCACGGGGTAACGCTGGGCGGCACCGGCAAGGATACCGGCAAACGCCACCCCACCTTGGGCAACAACGTGCTCATCGGCGCGGGCACCAAGGTGCTGGGCCCGGTGTTCATCGGGGATAACGCCCGCATCGGCGCAGGCAGCGTGGTGCTGCGCAACCTGCCCGCCAACTGCACCGCCGTGGGCGTACCCGCCGAGGTAGTGCGCATCAACAACAAGGCGGTGAACCCCGCCGACGATCTGGACCAGCAGGATCTGCCGGACATCGTCTCGCAGCGGCTCACCGATCTGGACCGCCGCCTGAGCCAGCTGGAAAAAGCGGCGCAGGGCGATATCCCGCCTACTGCCGCGCAGATCGCTGCCCGGCAGCGGAAATAAAAGATTTCTTTGAAAAAAAGAGGAGACAGGCTTCCCGGAAAGGTCGCCTGTCTCTTTTTTGTTGTCGGCTGCGGTTATAACACCGGCTCACCGTTTTCTTTATTGCAATACATCCGGGCATCGGCCTGCCGGATGGCCTCGGTCAGGGGCTGCACATTGCACACGCCGCCAATGCTTACCGAAAGCCGGAGCTCCGGGTGGCTGGGCACCCGTGCCGCCTGCACAGCGTTCTGCACTCGTCGGATGACGCTTTCTACGCCGTCAGGGCAGTTCTGGGGCATCAGCAGCAGAAATTCATCGCCGCCATAGCGGATCAGGATATCGGTCTGGCGCAGGCAGCTCTGCATGGCTGCGGCCACGGTCTGCAATGCTTCGTCTCCCACCAGATGTCCAAAGCTGTCGTTGACCGACTTGAACTGGTTCACATCGATCATGGCTACACCGCCGTGCATCTCGCCCCCGGCAAGGAACTTATCAAAATAGCGGCGGGTGTAGGCTCCGGTCAGGGGGTCTACGAAGGCGCTGCGCTCCATGCCGTTGCAGCGGTCCAGCAGCAGCCGGTGGCCGCCCATATCCAGCCAGCGGCCATCCGTCAGCCGGGTGACCAGTTCCAGCATACAACCCCTGCCGCCTACCTCGATATACTTGGAAATGACAAAATAGGCTTCCTCGTCCTTGAACTCGATCTTATTCAGGATGGTCTTGCGGGCGTAGGCTTTGGCGGAGATGCAGTTTTCGCACCGGGTATCCTTGTTCCATACCATGTGGCAGTTGCCGGGCTTTTCGGTCAGGATGCCGTCACTGTCCAGCGCAAGCACCTTGCGGTGCTCCGGGTCTACCAGACGCACCACATCAAAGATGCCCTGCAGCCGCCGTAGGAACCGGGCGGGATCTTCCTCCGGGTCGATGGCGGTCAGCAGCTCTGCCTGATGCTCCACGCGGTGCTGCTCATCGGTGAGGTGCCCCAGCACGTTCACGCAGCGGCGCACCCCGGCACCGCTCCAGATGGTATGCAGCGCCATCCGGTGCAGGTGCGGCTTCCCATCTCGCTGCACCATGACCGGCAGCACCACGTCCGGCGCTTCCGGCGTGGCGCGGCTGATGGCCTTGGAAAGCTTGCGCCGATCCTGCTCGTTCAAAAAGCCAAGTCCCTTGCCCTGCGCAAAATCGGTCACCGTTTTTTGCTGCAAGGGCTCGGCATGGTAGTCATACACGGTCACGCTGCCTGCCAGCAGGTCGTAGTCGAACCGGATGCCGCCGCACTGGGCGGCGTAGAAATCCGTGCGTTCCTTTTCCTGCTCCAGCAGCAGCTGGGAGTGGTTCTCCCGGGGCAGCGCCTCCCGGTGCAAAATCTCCTCGGAAAGGCGGTGGGTCTCCTGCCGGAAGCCCCTGTCCCACTCCGAGCGGGTCAGCTCGGTGCGCAGCTGCTCCGAGGACTCTTGCAGGCAGTCCAGCAGCAGCGGGTTGAACGCGCCGCACTCGCCGTTCAGGATCATGCGCAGCGCGGTGTCGTGGTCGTAGGCGTGCTTATAGCAGCGCTCGCTGGTCAGGGCGTCGTACACGTCCGCCAGTGCCACCACCTGCGCCGCAATGGGAATCTCATCCCCTTTCAGCCGGTCGGGGTAGCCATTGCCGTCCCAGCGCTCGTGGTGCCAGCGACAGATGGCGTGCGCCACCTGCAAAAGCGGCTCGTCCCGCGCAATCGCCTGTCCCAGATCCTGCAACATCTGTGCGCCCGCCACGGTATGGTTCTTGATAACGGCAAACTCTTCGGCGGTCAGGCGGCCGGGCTTGTTCAGGATTTCCTCCGGGATGACGATCTTGCCGATATCATGCAGCGCCGAAGCGGTGCTGATGAGGGCGATATTGCTTTCGTCCAGCTGATAACGGTCGGTCTTTTGCACCAGCTGATGCAAAAGCAGGTCGGTCAGGGTGCGGATGTGCAGGACATGCAGCCCGCTTTCGCTGTTGCGGAACTCCACCACATGGCTCAGGATGCTGATCATCAGCACGCTGTTGTGCTCTTTTTCGTACACCTGATTGGTGACAAGGCGGGTGAGCCGCTTTTGCTTGGCGTACAGCATGAGGATATTCTTCACCCGGCGCAGGATCATAATCCGCTCGAAGGGGCGGCGGATATAGTCTGCCACACCCAGATCATAGGCGCGCTCAATGTTGGCGGTATCCTCTGCCGCCGAAATGACGATGACCGGGATCTCGTCCAGCCATGCGTGATACTTCATCACCCGCAGCACGTCAAAGCCATCCATGCCCGGCATCATCAGGTCCAGCAGCAGCAGGGAGATATCCGTGCGCTGCCGCATCAGTTCCACTGCCGCTGCGCCATCCTCCGCCTCCAGATAGTCATAGCCATCGCCCAGTATCTCCTTGAGCAGGGCACGGTTGATCTCGGAATCATCCGCGATCAGAATCTTCGGTTTCTCGTTCATGGCCATGTTTTTCCTTTTGCGGCGCATCCTTCTGCCCCAGCTTTGTTCCGGGTACGCTGCTTGCACTGACCGGATACAGCGGGCTTTCCCCGGCATCCGCTTTTTTTACATTCATTTATACTTTACTGGATTTTACAGCAAAATGCAAGGCTGCGTGCAACATTTCTGCCATTTTCCGGTATTTTCCGCAAACGTTTTCATTCCCGGTTGTATAAATGCAATCCAATTTTTACAGTACCCTTTGCAACCGTTGTTCGAAAGCAAGCCGTTTGTCGTTACAACCCTTTCTGTGAAAATGCGGTTGCCGCGCTCCGCAGAGCGCGGCAACCGCGAAATATAAACCTTATTTCCGCTGATGATGCGCAGAGCAAAGCGGAGCGCATTTTAAATCGTTGCACGCAGAAAGAAAAAGGACTGCTGCGCAAAACACGCAGCAGTCCTTTTAAGATTCATTCTTGGGGCATCATGGCATCGAACCAGCCCATCAGCTCCGCAGCCATCTGTTCCAGCCGGGTCTCCGGCTGCCATGCAGGCTGTACCGGCTCCGGAGGCAGTGCCTGTTCCGGGGCGCAGAGGCTTTCTTCCGTTTCCGGTGCAGGCTGTTCCGGTGCAGCCTCGCACTGCGGCACAGCCTCGGGGGCTGTATCCGGCTGCGCAGGTGTTTCCGGGGCGGTCTGCTGCATGGCGGCAAGAGCAGCCTCGGCTCTGCGGCAGGCGGCTTCGGCCTTTTCTGCCCGGGTGTTGGCCTGTTCCAGCTGCTCCCGCGCCTGCTCACAGGCGGCTTCCAGCTCTGCATTATCATGCTTGAGGGCAAGCAGCGTGCGCTCAAAAGCGAACATCCGGGTCTGATACCGGCGCACCTCGGCGCGTGCCGCAGCCAGCTTGCGGCTCAGCTGCTCTGCCTGCGCCCGGGCGCTTTCCGCCTGTGCTGCGGCAGATGCCTGTACAGCGGCCTGCCGGGCAAATTGTCCGCGCAGGGCACCGGTCTCCCGCTCTGTCTGCACCATGATGCCCTCCCATGCACACCTTGCACAGGGCTTTCGCTGACCGCATGGGCGCAGCTGCCAGCCCCATTGTAGCCTGTAATTACTTCCGCTTGTTCAGGATGGCCAGCAGCTCGTCGTAGTAACGGTTGTCGCTGCTTTCCTCCTCCACGGCCTTCTTTTCAGCCGGAGCAGCAGCCGGGGCGGCATTGGATGCCGGGGCTGCGCTTGCGCCGGTATCGCTGCTGAACACCGCAGACGGCACAGACTGTGCACCGCCCATGGCGTTGTTGATGCTGTTGCGCAGGTCGCTGGCGCTCTTGTTGTCAAAGCCGGTGGCCACAACGGTCACGCGCATCTCGTCGGACAGGTTCTCATCAAAGGCAGTACCCCAGATGATGTTTGCATCGGGATGTGCGCTCTGGGTGATGAGGCCTGCGGCGGTCTCCACATCCTCCAGACCGATGTCCGGGCTGGAAGTGATGTTGATGATAACGCCGTGCGCACCGGCAATGCTGGTCTCCAGCAGCGGGCTGGAGATAGCAGCCTTGGCGGCGTTCTCGGCCTTGCCTGCACCCTTGGCGCTGCCCACGCCCATGTGGGCGTAGCCGGCATCCTTCATGATGGAGCGCACGTCGGCGAAGTCCAGGTTGATGAAGGCGGGCACGTTGATCAGGGCAGAGATGGACTCAACGCCCTGACGCAGCACGTTATCGGCGGCCTGGAAGGCATTCATCAGGGTGATCTTTTCCTGACTGATCATCTTCAGGCGCTCGTTGGGGATGACGATCAGGCTGTCAACGTGCATCAGCAGGTTGGCAATGCCCTGCTCGGCCAGACCCATCTTGCGCTTGCCCTCAAAGGAGAAGGGCTTGGTAACGATGCCAACGGTCAGGATGCCCAGATCGTGTGCCACCTCGGCCACAACGGGTGCCGCACCGGTGCCGGTGCCGCCGCCCATACCGGCAGTGATAAAGACCATCTGGGAGCCCTTGAGGGCATTGGCGATCTCGTCCTTGCTTTCTTCAGCGGCGCGCTGGCCGATTTCCGGGTCTGCACCCGCACCGCGACCCTTGGTCAGCTTGGAACCCAGCTGCACCTTGACCGAGGCATGGTTCTTAGCCAGTGCCTGCTGGTCAGTATTCATTGCGATGAACTCCACGCCCTGCAGGCCATCGCTCACCATGCGGTTCACGGCGTTGCCGCCGCCGCCGCCCACACCGATCACCTTGATCGTCGTAACGTTTTCGTCCAGTTCTTCATCGAGCATCAATGCCATAACTTTGTCCTCCATCGGATTTTTATGTGGAACTGCGCAAATGCCGCACAGAAATTATCATACGATATTTATATAACTGTATCGTATCATTTTTTTGCTCCGATTGCAAGACAAAATTGCTTTTTCGTGGGTGTTTTTTTCACAACCCCACTCCGGGCGGGTATTTCCTGCCAAATCTGTGCGCCCAGCCCCGCCAAAAGCCGGTCAAGGTCTGCATATCCGCGCCGGACAAACTCCACCCCGCCAAGGCGGCTGCTGCCCCGGGCAGCCAGCGCCGCAAGCGCCAGCGCCGCCCCGCCCCGCAGGTCCGGTGCAGTCAGCTTTGCCCCGCGCAGCGTCCCGCCCGGCTGCACATACAACGTGCGCTCTGCCACCCGGACGTTCGCACCCAGCGCCGCAAAGCCCTCGGCACAGGCAAAACGATTTTCAAACACCCTGTCCTGCAGGCGGCTTTCCCCCTGTGCGTAGAGCATCACCGCCGCCAGCAGCGGGGCGGCGTCCGTGGCAAGGCCCGGGTAGGGTGCTGTGTGCACGTTTCCCGCGCCACGCAGTGCCCCGAACCGCGAAATGGCGGCAGCATCGCGTGCCCGCTCTACGGTGCAGCCCATTTGTTCCAGAATTTCCAGCAGCGGGGCATACAGCCCGGGTGCGCAGCCCGCCAGTTCTACCCTGCCGCCCGCCGCTGCTGCCGCGCAAGCCAGCGTAGAGGCGATGATGCGGTCTGCCACCGGCATGAAGGTGCAGCCCGCAAGGCAGCGCCTTCCCTGCACCCGGATGGTGTCGGTGCCCGCCCCCTCCACGCAGCCGCCGCAGGCGTTGAGGAAGGCGGCAAGATCCGCGATCTCCGGCTCTTTTGCAGCGCCATGCAGCACGGTCTGTCCCTGCGCCGTGGCGGCGGCCAGCAGCAGCGTCTCGGTAGCGCCCACGCTGGGGAAACTAAGACAAATTTCTGCGCCCCGCAGCCCCGCCGGGGCGTACAGCGTAAGCTGTCCGGGCGCTGCGGGCAGCTGCCGCACGCCCATCTGCGCCAGCCCCTGCAAATGCAGGTCGATGGGTCTTGCCCCGATACGGCAGCCCCCGGGCAGTACAGTGCTCACCCGCCCAAGCCGCGCCAGCAGCGGCGCACAGAACAGGATGGATGCCCGCATCCGGCCTGCGGCCTCCGGTGCAAGGTCGGTGCGCATAGGCTGTCCCTGCACCGCCAGTTCTGCGCCCTGCCAGCCTGCCGTGCAGCCCACGCCCCGCAGCAGGGCAAGACAGTCCTCTACGTCCGTCAGGCGCGGCACATTTTGCAGCCGCACCGGCCCGCTGCACAGCAGCGAAGCTGCCAGCAGCGGCAGCACACTGTTTTTGGCCGCAGGCACTTCCACCCTGCCCTGCAAAGGCCGCCCGCCCGTAATGATCCAATCCCCAGCCATGCCAAGACCCCCGTTCTGCAAAAGATACCCCATGGTATGCAAAACGAGGGTCTTTGGTCAACAAAACGCACGGAAACGGCTTTCCCGCCCTCTGCGGGATTTGTCCGGTCATTTGTCCGCTTTTTTTCGGTATTTCCGCGCCGCTCCTACCCCATTGCGGCAGGAAATGCAGCCTTTTATCAGCTTTCGCCCCGGGAGACGGAAAGCACGATGCCCATCTCGCCCAGAAGCATCATCAGGCTGGTGCCGCCGGAGGAGAAAAAGGGTAGACTGATGCCGGTGTTTGGGATGGTGTTGGTGACCACCGCGATGTTCAGCACCGCCTGCAGCGCCACCTGCACCACAAAGCCCACCACCAGCAGTGCCCCGAAACGGTCCGGTGCATAGGCTGCCAGCGTGATGCCCCGCCACAGCAGCGCGCTGAACAGCAGAATGACCGCACACGCGCCCAGAAAGCCCAGTTCCTCGCAGAGGATGGAAAAGATGAAGTCGTTCTGGGGCTCGGGCACGAACAGATGCTTCTGGCGGCTGTTACCCAGCCCCAACCCCGCCGCCCCGCCAGAGCCGATGGCATACAGGCTCTGGATGGTCTGGTGGCCGTCGCCCAGCGGGTCGGCAAAGGGGTCGAGCCACGAGTTGAGACGGTCGGCGGCGTAGGGCACCAGCTCCGGCATGAGCACGATAGCCGTGCCGATGGCGGCAGCGCCGCCCGCCCCTGCCAACATGAACCACCGCAGCCCGGTGCCGCCCACGAACATGAGCACCGCGCCGATGCTTAAAATCAACACCGTGCCGGAAAGGTGGGGCTCCAGCAACATGAGCACCGCCACTACCCCCAGCACCAGCGCAAAGGGCACCACCCCCACCGCAAAGCTGTCCATGCGGTCGTGATTCAAAGCGATGATGTGGGCAAACACCAGCACCACCGCAAATTTGGCGATCTCGCTGGGCTGTAATGTGCCAAGCCCCGGCAGCACAAGCCAGCGCTTGCAGCCGTTATATTCCGGCATGAACAGCACCGCCGTCAGCAGCACCAGCGAGAGCGCCAACAGCGGCCACGCAAGCTTATGATAGATGTGGTAGTCCACCCGGCTGGCCGTCCACATGGCCACCAGTCCCATGGCGGCGTACAGCAGCTGCGGCCGCACATAGGCAAAGGCGTCCTGCCGCCGGTACAGTGCCACCGCGCTGCTGGCGCTGCACAGCATCACCAGCCCAAAGGCTACCAGTGTGAGCACCAGCACCAGAAAGGGCAGGTCCATGGGCGGCAGCGGCCGCAGCAGCCCTTTGCGGGCAGCAGTTCTGTGCAATCCCTGTCACCTCCGTTTCTGTTATTGTACGCGGATGCGGGGGCGGTTAGTCATACGCACCGCCCCCGGGCGCATAAACTGCCCGCAAAGGGGGTGCTGCCATGTGCGGCTCAAAACCCACAGACGCCCTGCGCACTTTGCCGGAGCGGGCGTTCCGTCTGCGGGCACGGCTCATTGCAGTGGGCCTGTGCGCCGTCTGCTTTGCAGGGCTCATCGGGCGGCTGTTCTGGCTGCAATTATGCACCGGCGGCTGGTACACCCAGCGGGCGCTGGGGCAGCAGCTGCGAGACACCGTTGTGCCCGCCGACCGGGGCAAGATATACAGCGCCGATGGTGCGCTGCTTGCCGCCAACAGCAGCTGCTGGACCCTGCGCGCCAGCCCCCGGGAGATGCCGGAGGAAAAGCTTGCCCTTGCCGCCAAGGGGCTTGCGGAGATTCTGGAGCTGGACGAGGCCAAGCTGCTGGAAAAGTTCAACGACCGGCGCTCCAACGACTGCCTTTTGCGCTACCGGGTGGAGCGGGAAACTGCCGATGCCGTGCGGGATTTCTGCGCAGAGAACGGCATTACCGGCGTGCGCATCAATCAGGACTCCAAGCGCTGGTACCCACAGGGAGAGCTGCTGGCCTCGGTGCTGGGGTTCACTAACGTGGACAATGCCGGGGTCAGCGGGCTGGAACTCGAATACAACGACACCCTTACCGGGCAGAATGGAGTGGTGCTGACCGCCGTGAACGCTTGGGGCTACACGCTGGCGCAAAGCTACGAAACCGAACTTGCTCCGGTGGAGGGCTGCGGACTGCGGCTGACCATCGATGCAAATATTCAACATTATCTTGAAAATGCGTTGAATTATGCGGTGCAGGAGCACCATGTAGCCGCCCGCAGCGTGGGCATCGTGCTGGAGGTGAACACCGGGGCAGTGCTGGCCATGGCCACCACCCCGGCCTACGACCCCAACCAGCCCCGGGTCATCGCCGACAAGGCCGCGCGCGCCGCCGTGGACGCCCTTTCCGGTAAAGAGCGCGCTGCCGCCTTGCAGCTGGCGCAGCAGACCCAGTGGCGCAACAAGGCAGTGAGTGACTTATACGAGCCGGGCAGCGTGTTTAAGCTCATCACCTGCGCAGCGGCGCTGGATGCCGGAGCCATTACCCGGCACTCCACCTTTTACTGCGGAGACTCTATCTCGGTGGCGGGCACGCGGTTCCACTGCGCCAACCACAAGCGCCACGGCAGCCAGACCGTGACGCAGGCGCTGGAAAACTCCTGCAACCAGAGCTTTATCCAGATCGGGGCGCGGCTGGGTAAGCAGGCTTTCTGCGATTATTTTGCCGCTTTCGGTCTGCGGGAGCCCACCGGCATCGACCTACCCGCCGAGCCGAAAAAGAGCCTGTACTACACCGCCGACCGCATGGGGCCGGTAGAGCTGGCGTCCTGTGCCTTCGGGCAGAGCAGCAAAATTTCCTATCTGGAAATGGCTGCTGCCGTCTGTGCGGTGGTAAACGGCGGGCGTCTGATGCAGCCGTATCTGGTATCGGACATCCTAGCGCCGGACGGCAGCGTTTTGCAGCACAACCAACCGGTCTGCAAGCGGCAGGTGATCCAGCCCGCCACCTCCGCCGCCATGCGGGAGATGATGGAGGCGGTGGTGCTGTACGGCGGTGGGCGCAACGCGCAGATCGCGGGCTACCGGGTGGGCGGCAAAAGCGGCACCAGCCAAAAGCTGGACAGCGCCGACGAGAAGGCGCGCATTGCCAGCTTTGTGGCTGTAGCACCCATCGATGACCCGCAGTTTTTGTGTCTGGTCTGTCTGGATGAGCCACACAGCTGGACCACTGCCGGCGGCAGTCTTTCGGCACCGGTCTGTGCCGAGGTGCTGGAGCAGACGCTGGTGTACAAAGGAGTCCCCCGGGCAGCAGACACCGGCAGCGCAGACGCGCAAGCCGCTGCCCTGCCCGCTGATGGAGACAGCTTTGATGGGGCGTGATAATTTTGAATGGCCTCCGCTTGCGCTCTGGCCATAGTCAGCGGAAAAATTATTTTAAATAGAGCAATGCCGGAGCGTCTGCGGACGCTCCGGCATTGCATTTTCACAGGAGGGGTCGTGGCGGGAAGCAGCATTTGCAGCGCCGCTTTCTACGAAAGCGCGGCGCTGCCGGAAAGGCTTTGACTGAGAGGGTTCTTCCCAAAATCGTCAGATGACTTCTTTCCCGTGTTTTTTCCAAAAGCCGCTTTGACGGCTGATTTTGGGCAAAATTCGCCCGGATTTGGGCAGTGTGCATGATGTATCCCAGAGTTTTTGCACAAAAAGTAGGACATACCCGTGACAACTTGCAAAGAGACGTCTGCGGATTTACAATAAAGTCACAAAAGGTCCCGCAGAAAAAAGGACGAAAGCAAGCAGTATTTGGAGGTAATGAATATGGAGTTGCGTTCACAGGAAGTCCGCACTTTAGCACCCGAAAATGACCCGCTGAAGATGGGTATGGGCTGGAAGGTCGAGGATCTTTCCAAGCCCCAGATCATGGTGGAGAGCACCTTCGGCGACAGCCATCCCGGCAGCGCCCATCTGGATCAGTTCGTCAAGGAGGCCGTGCAGGCGGTCAACGATAACGGCGGCAAGGCGGCCCGCTATTTTGCCACCGATATGTGCGACGGCATCGCACAGGGTCATGACGGCATCAACTACTCGCTGCCCCACCGGGACGCCATCGTCAATCTGGTGGAGGCACAGGCAAACGCCAGCGTCTATGACGGCGGCGTGTTCATCGCCAGCTGCGACAAATCTGTGCCCGCCATGCTGATGAGCATCGGCCGTTTGAAGGACATGAGCGCCATCGTGGTCACCGGCGGCGTCATGGAAGCCCACACCCTGCCCAAGGAGTATGTGGTCAACGACCCTGCCTGCGCCATCAACGAGCTGCTGACGCTGGAGCAGATCGGCAAGTTTGACGCATGGGAAAAGACCGGCGTCATCCCCAACAGCCAGCTGGATTACTACAAACACAACGCCTGCCCCAGCTGCGGTGCCTGCTCCTTTATGGGCACCGCCTCCACCATGCAGATCATGGCCGAGGCACTGGGCCTGATGCTGCCGGGCACCGCCCTGATGCCCGCCACCGCCCCGGAGCTGAAGCAGGCCGCCTACGATGCCGGCAAGCAGCTGATGGAGCTGGTCAAGAAGGGCATCACCGCCAAGGACATCGTGACCAAGAAGAGCTTTGAGAACGCCATCATGGTGCACGCCGCCATCTCCGGCTCCACCAACGCCACCATGCACCTGCCCGCCATCGCCCACGAGTTCGGCATTGAGATCGACGCCGACACCTTTGACCGGATGCACCGTGGCGCACACTACCTGCTGAACATCCGTCCCTCCGGCGACTGGCCCGCACAGTACTTCTACTACGCAGGCGGCGTGCCCCGGGTGATGGAGGAGATCAAGTCCATGCTGCATCTGGACGTGATGACCGTCACCGGCAAGACGCTGGGCGAAAATCTGGAGGAGCTGAAGAAGAACGGCTTCTACCAGCACTGCGATGCCATTCTGGCAGAAAAGACCGCCGGTTTTGCCCGCCCGGTCAGCCGCGAGGACATCATCCACAGCTTTGATAACGCCAAGGGCACCGACGGCAGCATCGCCATCCTGAAAGGCAATCTTGCCCCGGAGGGCTGCGTCATCAAGCACACCGCCTGCCCCAAGAATATGTTTGAAGCTACCCTGCGCGCCAAGCCCTACGACAGTGAGGAGGCGTGCATCTCCGCTGTGCTGCACGGCGAGGTGAAGCCCGGCGACGCCATCTTCATCCGGTACGAGGGCCCGCGCGGCAGCGGTATGCCCGAGATGTTCTACACGGGCGAGGCCATCTGCGCCGACCCGAAGCTGGCTTCCAGCGTGGCCCTGATCACCGATGGCCGCTTCTCCGGCGCAAGCCGCGGTCCCGTTATCGGCCATGTCAGCCCGGAGGCTGCAGTGGGCGGCCCCATTGCACTGGTAGAGCCCGACGACCTGATCCAGATCGATGTCCACAACCGTAAGCTGGCCATCGTGGGTGTGAAGGGCGAGCCCAAGACCCCCGAAGAGATGGAGGCTATCCTGGCCGAGCGCCGCGCCAATTGGAAACCCAAGGCTCCCAAGTACACCAAGGGCCTGCTGAAGCTCTACTCTCAGCACGCCGTCAGCCCCATGAAGGGCGCTTACATGGAGTAAACCACTCTGTATAAATAACAAAAAGTAAAACTGCCCGGCGCGTTTTCCGGACGGTTTGGATAAGTGCAGCCAAAAATCGAAATGGAGGAAATTTCTATGACAGCAGTTGCAACTCCCGATGCGGCACGGCTGGTCTTTGCTGCCGTTGCAGGCCTGATCCTATTGCTCATCCTCATCATCAAGTTCAAGGTCCATGCCATGATCTCTATCCTGATCGGTGCGGTGGGCATCGGCCTGATGGCCGGGATGCCCTTGTCCGACATCATCGGTTCGGTGAACGAGGGCATTGGCAACACCTTAAAAGGCATCGCCCTTCTGGTGGGCCTTGGCTCCATGTTCGGTGCCATTCTGGAAGAATCCGGCGGCGCGCAGACGCTGGCCGTGACTATGGTGCGGAAGTTCGGTGATGAAAAGGCCGCATGGGCACTGGGCATCACCGGCCTGGTGGTGGCCATGCCGGTGTTCTTCGATGCCGGTCTGATCATCCTCATTCCGCTGGCCTTCTCGCTGGCAAAGCGCACCAAGCGCTCCGTGCTGTATTACGTCATCCCCCTGCTGGCCGGTCTGGCTGTCGGCCACGCCTTCATCCCTCCCACGCCGGGCCCCGTTCTGGTGGCCAGCATGCTGGGCGTTGATCTGGGCTGGGTCATCCTCATCGGCATCTTCTGCGGCATCTTCGCCATGATCGCTGCCGGTCCCATCTGGGGCTCCATCTGCGGCAAGAAGTATATGATCGAGGTGCCCGAGCACGTTGCACAGCAGGCAGACATTGACGAGAGCAAGCTGCCCAAGTTTG
>OIDB01000360.1_pt1 | contig 15797 bp, 18 predicted proteins | sample 1581471 | NCBI WGS metagenome assembly OIDB01 (sample SAMEA3882539, study PRJEB24775) | human gut metagenome | biome: human-associated habitat; feature: intestine environment; material: feces | place: Netherlands | collected 2009/2010 | reverse complement strand
CATCGTTCAGGCAGGAAAAGGATGTCTCTCCCTTGCGTCCCTCAATCATCATCCGTTTTTCTATGCTGTAATCGTCCGCCAGCAGACGGTCGATTGCTTTATATGCGTTTGACTCTTCCACCTCAGTTAAAAAACCAAGCGTTCCGAGATTGACGCCCATAAGTGGAACATCATAGGTTCCAATGCTGTGTGCTGCACGGAGCATCGTTCCATCCCCGCCAAGCACGATCACAGCCTCTACGCCTCCCATGTATTCGGATCGTCGTGCCATTGTAGTGCTGCTCATCGCTCACCACAACCGCCTGCGCACCTTTTTCCCTGATGTACGCAACGATATCCTGCGAAAGTTTTAAATTGATGTCTTTGTCAGTATTTGCGACGATTAAAAACTTATTCATTGCCCGGTTCCTTATCTAACGTATCATGTGAAGCTGTAACAACTGCTTTTATATCAATGGATGAAGCATCCACGATTTCCTGATCTTGTTTATTCTTGGATAAGAATAATAAATACTCAATATTTCCCTCTGGTCCCTTCACCGGAGAAAAATCCAGTGCCAGCGGATAAAAATCAATCGAAGAGGCATAGTCCATCACCATGCGGATCACCTCTTCATGGACAGCGCGGTCACGCACAACGCCCTTTTTTCCTACCTTTTCCCGTCCGGCTTCAAACTGCGGCTTGATCAGAGCTGCAATTTCGCCGTTCTCTTCCATCAGATTCCGGACCGGAAGCAGCACCTTGGTCAGGGAGATAAACGATACGTCGATCGATACGAAGGACGGTCTCTCCTCGATATCCTCCGTCACGACGTAACGGATGTTCGTGCGCTCCATATTCACCACGCGCGCATCCGTCCGCAGGCTCCATGCCAGCTGACCATAGCCAACGTCTACGGCATACACCTTCACTGCACCATTTTGCAGCATACAGTCGGTAAAGCCACCGGTGGACGCACCGATGTCCATGCAAACCTTGCCGTTAGGGGTAAGCGGGAAGCACTTCATGGCCTTTTCCAGCTTCAGACCGCCACGGCTGACGTAACCGATGTCGTGGCCGCGAACCTCGACCACAGCATCCTCCTTGATCATCTCGCCGGCCTTGTCCACCTTTTGTTGGTTGACAAAAACCACACCGGCCATGATCAGAGCCTTGGCGCGCTCCCGGCTCTGCACAAGACCGTTCTGCACAAGATATTGATCCAACCGAATTTTCACAGCTCGTTTTCTCCTTTCGTGAGGGCAGACCGGACTGCCTGCACAAGATCCGCAGCGTCCAGACCGGTGCACTGCTTGATCTGCGGAACAGTCGCGTGCGGCAGGCAGGCCGTGTGGACAGCGCAGTGTAAAAAGCGGCCGTTCCAGCCTTTTTGCTGCAAAGCATATGCCAGATGTTCACCAATACCACCAGCTGCAACACATTCTTCTGCAAACAGTACGATTTTATATTTCGACACAGTATCGATAAGTTTATCTGTAAAGGGGTATAGCTTTACAAGCCTCAGAACGTCTGCATTCTGCGATGCAGCGTTCAATTGAACGGCAGCTTCCAACAGATCCTCCAGTTCGTCCGCATAGCTGACCAGAAGGACCTCTGCCCCGGGCGTTTCATACAAAAAGTCGTATTCCCGCTTTGTGCAGGGATACTGCGCCAGCTTTGCACTCTCGCCGCCGCGGGGGTAGCGGATGGCCCGAGGGCCGGAGACCGTGTCCTGCAGCAAATAGTGCAGCCAGTATTGCAGCTCCTCGTAATTGGAGGGTGCATAGACCGGGATGCCGATCTGGCTGAGGAAGGCTGCATCATAGATGCCCTGATGGGTCTCGCCGTCTGCAGGGACAAAGCCGGCGCGGTCGATGGCAAAGACCACATTCTCCTTCAACAGGTTGACATCGTGGATGATCTGGTCATAGGAGCGCTGCAGGAAGGTGGAGTAGATGCACACCACCGGCAGCATTCCCTGACTGGCAAGACCGGCCGCAAAGGTGACAGCATGCTGCTCCGCCATGCCCACATCAAAAAAGCGCTGCGGGTGACGATGGGCAAAGAATTGCAGTCCGGTACCGTACTTCATGGCAGCGGTGATTGCGCAGAGCTTCGGGTTTTGTGTTCCCTCCTGCACCAGCAGTTTGCCGAAAACAGTGGAGAAGGATTCCTTCGGCGCAACCTCCGGGTCCGGCATTCCGTCCGGGTCAAAAGCAGATACACCGTGATAGTTTCCTGGGTTCATCTCTGCCGGCTGATAACCTTTACCCTTTTTGGTCACAATATGCAAAAAATGGGGACCCGGCCGCTGGTAGATCGAGCGCAAGGTGCGTTCCAGCTCCTCCACGTTGTGGCCATCCACCGGGCCGATGTATTCAAAGCCCATATCCTCAAACATAGTGGAGTGGTACATAGCGCGGCGTACCAGCGTTTTTGCGCCGATCAGCGATTTTTTCATCGGCGTACCAATCAATGGCACACCGTCCAGAAAACTGCGTACATTATCCTTGGCATCATAATACGCCGTAGTTGTGCGCAGATGGGTCAGATATCGTGCCAGTGCACCGACATTTTTAGAGATGGACATCTTGTTATCGTTCAAGATCACGAGCAGGTTGTCCAGCCCGCCGATATTGTTCATCCCCTCATACACCATGCCGCCGGTAAAAGCGCCATCGCCGATCACCGCCACCACAAGCCCGGGCTCATGCTTGATCTTTTTGGCCCAAGCCATACCAATAGCGAGTGAAAGCGCCGTATTGCCGTGTCCGGCAATAAAGGCATCGTGCACACTTTCGTGAGGATTTGGAAAGCCGGAAATGCCATCCAGCTGCCGCAAATGGTCAAACTGTTTCCGGCGTCCGGTAAGCAGTTTGTGGGTGTAGCACTGATGCCCCACATCAAAAACGATCTTATCCTTGGGCGTTTCCAGCACACGGTGCAGCGCCACGGTCAGCTCTACGGTGCCAAGATTAGAGGCCAGATGGCCACCTGTCTTGGAGATATTTTCCAGCATAAAATGCCGTATCTCTGCGCAAAGTTTTTCCACCTGCTGCGCATTCAGCTTTTTAAGATCGCTGGGCTGATCGATCTTATCCAGCAACAACGATTCCATATTCACACATCCTTTATGTGTTTGTACTTTGGGCGTCTCTGCCGCCTTTTACACGACCGGGAACAGAAAGCCTACCAGGGAGCCGAGCAGTACGCCCGCCACGACTTGCAGCGGCGTGTGGCCGACCATTTCCTTCAGGTGCATATTCTGCAAAAAGGGAGCGTTTTTCTCGCTTACATCGATCCACTGGGCAATCATCTGGTTCAGCACCTTTGCCTGTTCACCAGTCTCGTGCCGGACGCCCATGGCATCGTGCATGGTGATGATAGCCACCACACAGGCCACCGCAAAAATCGGCGAGGCGACCCCGGCGCTGCGTCCGGTAACAATAGCCATGGCGCAGACGGTCGCGCTGTGTGCGCTGGGCATACCACCATCGCCCCACATCCGCTCTAACTGGAACTTACCCAGCAGAATAAAGTTGATGATGGTCTTTAGCACCTGTGCAATGAACCAGCTAAGAAGCGATGCGGTCAAGATCTGATTGGCTGATAAGATATTTTGAATAAACTGCATATCTGTATTCCTTTTTCTTTAGTTTTTGCGCACCAGAAGCTGCTGAGCCAGCTGCTGCAAAAAAGCTGCCTTTGCACCAAAATGCTGCTGCAGATCATTGCAGATCTGCTCGTTCAGCTTTTGCGCCAGCACCATTGCGCCGTCGGTTCCATACAGGGTAACAAAAGTGGTCTTGCCGTTTTCGCTGTCGCTGCCGATGGGTTTGCCCAGCTGTTCCGGGGTGCTGGTAACGTCCAGCACATCGTCCACGATCTGGAACACCAACCCCAGCCCGTATGCGTAGGAGGCCAGTATCTTGCACTGCTGCGGTGTTGCACCGGCTGCGGCAGCGCCCATCTGGACGGCGGCATTGATCAGTGCACCAGTCTTGTTGCGGTGAATGAGGCGCAGCTGCTCCTCGGTGGCCGCTAGCGCTTCATATTTCAGATCCAGCTCCTGCCCGTAGACCATACCGCGGCTGCCTGCACCCGCGCCCAGCGCACGGGCGGCTGCCACGCAGATCTGCGGCGTAGCGGAGGCGTTTGCAATCACCTCAAAAGCCTCGGTCAGCAGCACGTCACCGGCCAGCATTGCCGTGGACTCGCTGAAGGCCTTATGGCAAGAGGGACGTCCCCGGCGCAGATCATCGTTGTCCATGCAAGGCAGATCATCATGGATCAACGAGTAGCAATGCAGCATCTCCACAGCTGCCGCGAACTGTGCGGCAACCTGCATCTCGCCGCCCAGCATATCGCAGACACTGAGCGTCAGAATCGCGCGGATGCGCTTTCCACCGCCCAGCAAGCTGTAACGGGCAGCTCTGCATACTTCCGATTCCTCGGGCAGAAAACGGGCGCTGGCAGCATCCAGCGCAGCCGTAGCCTGCAGCAGATATTCCTGATATTGCGCCTTATATTCCATTATTCTTCCTCCTGCTCCTGCGGGGTGTCCACGGTCTCGGCAATCTTTGCATTGATTTCCTCGATCTGCAACGACGTCTTTTCCAACGTTGCATGGCAGTACTGCATCAGGGAGGCAGCTTCCGCATACAGCTTGACGGAATCTGCCAGCGAGGTGTCCTCCTGCTGCATCTGTGCAAGGATCGTGTTCAGCCGATCCATTCCTTCTTCAAAGCTTTTGGGTGCTCTCATTGATCTCCTCCACCGTTTCCACACGGCATCGTGCCTGATATTGACGACTGCGCACACAGATGGGCTGCTCCGGCTGCAGCTGCTCCACGGTGCAGACCTTCCCTTTTGTATCGGTCACAAGGGCATAGCCACGGGCCAGCACACGGTATGGATCCAGCGATGCAGCCAGTGCAGCTGCGTGTTGAAGCTGCATGCTTTTGTCATTCATACGCGCTTTTTGCTGCGTCCGGATAGCCTGCTGTATCTGTTGCAGACGGTTTGAATACTGCTGTAAGATTTTGCTCGGCGCGCTCTGCTCCAACAAAAAGTTGTATTGTTCCAGACCATTATAGCACAACGCAAGCCGTTTTTGTATATTTTTGTGAATATTTTCTTCAATATTTTCAAAAATGCGCTGCTGTTCCTCCCGATCCGGCACCGCAAGCTCTGCGGCAGCGGACGGTGTGGGAGCACGCTGGTCGGCTACAAAGTCCAGAATGGTGTAGTCGATCTCATGGCCGATGGCACTGATCAGTGGCGTTTTGCAGCGAAATGCCGCCCGAGCAATCTCCTCAGCGTTGAACACCCACAGGTCTTCCCTGCTGCCGCCGCCTCTGGCTACGATGATCTCGTCTACCCGCCCGCTCTGATCCAGCGTGCGGATGGCGGCGGCGATCTGCCGGGCAGCCTCAAAGCCCTGCACCGTTACCGGGCACAGCAGCAGCCGAACGGACGGCCAGCGGCGGCTGATCACGTTGCGGATATCCTGCAGCGCCGCTCCGGTTTTGCTGGTGACGACACCAATACATTCGGGGTATGCAGGCAGCGGCTTTTTGTATACCGGGTCAAACAGGCCTTCCTTTTCCAGCCGGGCCTTCAGCTGCTCCAGCGCAAGCTGTGCCGCGCCCAGACCATCCGGAAACATCTCGTTTACATAGACCTGAAATGCGCCGTCCCGCTCGTAAAGGGTAGCGCGGCAGCGCACCACGACCCGCATCCCCTCCTCCGGGCGAAATGCCAGACGGCGGGCATCGGTGCGGAACATCACCGCCTTTACGCTGCAGGCATCGTCCCGCAGAGAAAAGTAGCAGTGCCCGCTGCGGGCGTTCTGCACAAAATTTGCGATCTCACCCCGCAGGGCCAGATCGAACAACCCGTCGTTGACATCCAGCAGCGTTTTGACATAATGATTCAGATCGGATACCGAGATCACATCAGCCATAGACCGGCCTCCCGCGCAGCAAGAATGGATACGCCGATGGCATTATCACTTGAATACTGCCCTGGCACAAAATAGACCTGCGGCAAACGCTGCTGCACCCATGTGCGGATGATATCGCTGCTCATCACACCACCGGCGCAGACCACCGGCAGACCGGGGTATTCCTTCTGTGCAGCCTTTGTCATGCGGACAACGGTATCTGCCACGCAGAGCAGGCAGTACTTACAAACGTATTCCGGTGCTTTTCCGGCCGCAAGCAGGGCGTTACACTGATTTTCCAGCCCAGAAAGGCTGCATTGCAGCCCCTTTACGCTGGACTTGGGCAGGATATCCTCGGCGCACTGCGCAGCAAGACGGGAGACCTCTGCCCCTGCGGGGAAGCCAAAGCCCAGCCGCACGCCCACGCGGTCCACCGCCTGACCGGCGTACAGATCGGTACTGGTGCCAAGGGTGGTGATAGCACGCACCTGATCGCACAGTAAAAGATCCGTTGTGCCGCCGGAGATATGGAACAAAAGCACCTTCTGGGAGAACAGTGCCTCACCCTTTGCGGCATACAGCGCCGCAGCAGCGTGACCCTGCTGATGGGTAGTGTGGATCAGCGGTATATCCCGCGCCGCTGCAAAGGCAGTCGCGGCACTGACACCGGCCAGAAAACAGGGCATATAGCTGCCCTCTACCGGACGCGGTTTTTGCGAAACACCTACGGCATCTATTTTTGTCAGGTCGAATTCCTGCGCCAGCTCCTGCAGCATCTCCGGCAGAGCTGCTGTGTGATGGAACAGTGCATCGCTTTGCCGGAGACCAAGCTGCCCGGCTTTTACCGGCAAAAAGCGCTTTTTTGCACAAACAACCTCCCCGGCTGTATCAAAAACTGCCAGAGAGGTTGCATAGTTGCTTGTATCGACCCCGAGCGTATAACGGCTCACTGTTCAGCCGACTCCGTGACGGCTTCATCACTCAGGCCGTGGTCGCGTGCCACAGCACCCAGCAGGCCATTCACAAATTGGTAGTCCTCGCCCGCGCCGTACTTCTTGGTCAGCTCCACAGCCTCATTGATGGCAACGCCGGGCTTGTTCTCGCCGCCGAACAGCATCTCGGCCACGGCCAGACGCAACACAGTCAGGCTGACGCGGGGCAGACGCTCCATGGTCCAGTTGCGCAGATGGGAGCGGATCTCATCATCCACCTCTGCGGAATGATCATAGTAAGCGTTCAGCAGCAGGCGGCTGAACGCATCCACAGGATGTTCTTCATCGTTCTCAGCGTGGTTGGACAATGCCTCGGCCAGAGGAATGTCACCAAAGGTCTGCGAAAATGCCAGCAAAAAGGCGTTTTCGCGGGCTTCTCTACGGGGCAGAATGTTTTCCATAATGTTCCTTTCGCAATACAAACCCTCCCCGCCGGGCGTACCGGGAGGAGGATCGTTTCTGATATGATTTTTTGCTGAATTTGTTACTGCGCTTCGGCAAGGCCTGCAATGACCAGATCCACGCGGCTAACCGTCACATTGGTCATGTTCTGCACGGCAGACTTGACGTTCTCCTGTACTTTTTCGGCCACAGAGGGAATCCGTGCGCCGAACTGCATCATCAGGTGCAGAGTGATGCTGGCCGTGCCGTCCCTCATCTCAACCACCACAGGCGGCTGGATACTGGCAGATTCCAGCAGGCTTTTCAGCTTTTTATTCTGCACGCCGCAGGACACCTCGGCGACGCCGTCCACTTCCAGTGCGGCGCAGCGGGCAATCTTACCCACGACCTCGGTCGAAATCTGAAGGCTGCCGCCCTGAAGATCCATGTTCTGTAAATCCATTGTGCTGTCCTCCATCCAAAGGCTGCTCCGGCAGCGGTTTCAAAACCCTGAAACCGGTCTGCCGTGCCTGCCTTTTGTGTTCAAACGCGCCCTTGTACAGTGCATAAAGGCGCGCAGCATTCATTTTTGATAGAGTTATTATACCATCAATGCGGGGGTAATTTCAATACTTGTTTGGAAAAGAAGATGGAAATCAGCATAGAATGGCATCCCGGCAGCGCATACGGCTTTCTGCCTGCAAGAAAAGCTGCGCCTGCGCCGCCGGGATATCCGCATAGATAAAGAGTGCTTACTTTACCTCCACCACCGTGATATTCTGGGCGGTCACGCTGCTTTTGTTCATCACCACATCCCGGATCTGTGCCACCTGCGCCGCCGTGAGCGGCTCACCCGCTGTCATTACAGTCAGGTCTGCCCGCCCTGCTTGCAAAAAGCACAGGCAATCTGCAAAGCCCTTGGCGCGCACCAGCGTTTCGATCTCGTTTTCTGCGTTCAGATCCTCCAGCCCTGCCGCCATTTGTGCGGCGTACTCCTTTTTCTCCTCTGCTGTCAGGGAGGAGGACTTCAGGCTCTTTTGCAGGGTGTCCATCGCTTCGTCGTGTGCCTTTTCCCGCTTGAGCCGAGCCTGTTCAAAAAAGCGGGTGCCGCTGTCGTTTGCTACGCTGACAAGCTGTGCTTCGCCATAATTTTTATTGACACCGGAGGCGGCCTCCGCCTCTGTGGGCAGCGCATCCGTGATGGCAGTCTCCGCTTCTGCCTCCACTGGCTCTGCCGAGACCATGAGGGTGTCGTCCTCTGTCTGCGGAGTAATGTCTGCCCGGGCATACTGCCAGTTTAAGTAGACGGCAATGACCAGCGCCGCCGCCAGTGTCAGGGCGGTGACCCTGCGGGTGTTTCTGGAAAGTGCTCTCATAAAACGCTTCCTCCTTTGTTTTTGGGTAAATAGTTTTGGTACTCGATCAAAGCAACAGCTCAGCACTTGCGTTGCTCCACGCAGATGCGGTTCGTGGGCAGATCCAACAGCGAATGCAGCAGCTCAGTAATGCGAGCTGCAACCCGGACATCTCCCCCGCCCTCACACAGCACGGCGACCCCGCAGACCTGCGGCAGATAGGTAGTCTCGGCCAGCGCAGACCCATCCTGTAAAAGAACGTGCGTCTCCTGCTGTTGCAGATCTCCGGTCTGGGTATCTACTGCATAGATAGTCTCCTCTCCGGTGGTCAGGGTGACCATGACCGTGGTGCGCCCTGCTCCCTGCAATTGGCTGATAAGCTCTTCCAGCTGCTGCTCCAGTTGGGTCTGGTACTGGCTGACGGCAGCAGTCCGGACAGTAGATGCCGCGGTTTTCTGCGTGTTCCCGCTGGGTAAAAGTTCCGACAGCAAAAGCAGCAGCATTGCCATCACGCCGACCGTCACCGCCAGCGAGGTGCGGTTTTTGTTGCTTTGCAAAGAGCGTAAAGCGGAAAGCAATTCATTCTTCTTCACGGTGTGCTCTCCTCCGCTGCCGTGGGAGCGGTGCCCAGTGTCTGCTGCAAAAAGCTGAGCACTGCCTGCTTTTGGGCGGCGGTACAGCCCGCCGGGAAGGCAGCAACAGCCTTTTTTACCACGACCTGCTGCCCGACTTTTTTCAGCGTGACCGTCATACGAATGTCCAACCCGAATTGCTGTCGGCACTGTGCAGTGCAATACTCTTCCAGTTGAGCCTTGGTCTCAGTCAGGATCTCCGTTTCCAGTGCATCCGGCTGTGCAGTGGACGTGGCCGCCGGGGCTGTATTCCCTGAAAAAGCGGTCATAACCTTGCCCGGCAGGTGCGGCAACTGCGCAAGAAGGACTGCTAAAATATATAACCCGGCTGCGGCTTTTATGCACCGGCCAGCCCAGCTTTGCCCAGCAAAAAAACTGACCAGCTCCGCCCCGATGCACGCTATGCAGAATACTGCCGCGGCCCGCTGAAATGCCTGCATCTAACCACCCCCTGTCAGCATCAGCAGCACGATGCCCACCACAAACAACATAAAAAACAAGGCCGTAACAGCCGCCATGCAGCGCACAGCTTCGGCAAAGCATTGCAGCAGCTTATGGCAATGCTCCAGCCCGCCGATCCCGGCAAGCCAGCCGCAACAGGACAGAAAAAGCAGATGCACCAGCAGCCCGAGATACAAGGGCGCAAATTCTGCCCCGATGCTGAGCAATGCGGCAATGCCAAGGGTGCTTTTGAGCAACTGCATCCCGGCCAGCACTGCATCTGCCGCGTTGCTCAGCGCCTGCCCTACAATGGGCACACTGCCGGTCAGCAGCTGCCCCAGACGAGAGGCTGAACGATCCAGCTGCACCGTGACTACGCGCTGAATGCTCATCAGAGCGGCGAACGCTTTGCCTGCCCCGCCGATGGCCTGCCGCAGCAGCCGCCCGGTCAGAGTGCAGCCCTCGAACAGACTTTTGCGGGAACTGATGCCGCAGGCCATGCTGATGGCAAGGTAGCTGCGCAGCAGCGGCTGCAGCCAGAGGGTGACCGCCTGTGCGATAAAACACAGCACCGTGAGCAGAAAGCCGTTTGCAGCCGCTCCGGCGTTCCATTCACCGCCAGCTGCCAACACGCCGCTGTATACCGGCAAAAAGCCCAGCAGATAACTTTTCCACCCGGCCATCCGGGTGCACAGGGCAGCGGCAAGCTTGTCCAGCTCCTGCCACAATAGAACGCCGCAGCCGCCGGCAGCCGCCAGCTCCAGCAGTGCTCTGTCGGCAGTGTCCTGCAAGAGAAATGCAAGTCCAGCTGCCAGCGACAAAAACAGCAGAACATCGGCATATTGTTGCATCGTATCCCGCAGCAATTGCACCGGTTCGGCGGCAAACAAACGCACAAGGGTGCCAAGCGGGTCTGCCGCAAACTGCTCGGCCTGTACAGGTGCCTTGTCGAGATAGGTTTGCCACGGTGTGGCTTCTGCTGCCGCAGCTTTCAGAGCGGTTTTGCTGCACAGAAAACCCAGCGTTGCCATGCAAATGATAAGGCCGCATTTTTTCATCCTGCCAACCCCCAGATCGTCTGGAATATCTGTTCCAGCAACGGCCATACCGCCGCCAGTACGAGGCACCGCCCCGCCAGCCCGGCGCACCATGCAAGGGCATCCGCTCCGACTTCCTCGCAGAGGGTGCGGACGTAATCTGCCAGCAACAGGATGCCCGCGCTGCGCAAAAGGCAGGAAAAGGCTTGTGCATTGGTGCGCTGCCCCAGCTGTACCATTGCTTGCAGTACCCCGCGCAGCGGCTGTGCCAGACGGAGCAGCAGCCACACCGCAGCACCCAGCGAAAGAAGCAACGCAAATGCCGGGGAATACCGCTGCAATAGAACTCCCGCAAAGGCCATCAGCAGCAGCGCAGTCAGCACCGGAACCGCCGCGCTCATAGCGCGAACAGAGACCGGATGGTGGCAAACAGGGTGCTGATCTGCTTGACGAGAATGGAAAGCACTACCACAAGCCCCGCCAATGTGGTCATCATGGCCTGATCCTCCCGCCCGGAGCGGATGAGCAGCTGATTAAGTACTGCCACGATGATGCCGATGGCCGCAATTTTGAACACAAGCTCGATATCCATCCGTTTCTCCTTTGTTCCGTACAGCTTTTACCAAAAGAGTAGCGCCAGCATCATACCGCCAGCCAACCCCAGACGGTGCGGCAAACCGGCCTGCCGCTGTGCTGTGCGGCGTGCCCGCTGTAAATAGTCCTCAAACCGCGCCGTATAGTAACCCAGCCGCTCGCATTCCTGTGCGGCCTCTGCGCGGCCGATTCCGCTAAAGCACTCTGCAAAGCAAGCACGCTCCTCTGCTGAAAGCTGCCACGGTGCAGGCAACTGCTGCAATGTACCGCCGGGATTTTGTGGCAAAAGGCCCTCGCGGCAAAGCTGCCGGTAGAGGCTTTGCAGATCTGCCCGGCGGTACTGTATCTCCTGCCGGATGCGCTGTAATAACGCGATGGTGCCCTGCAAGGCGGCAAGGTGCAGACTTGTCTGAGCCTGTACCGCATCCCCCGCCAGCCAGCCGCACAGCGGGAGCAAAAGCAGGCCAAGCCCGTGCAGAAGGCCGCTCATACGGCGCACACTTCCCGGATGCAACCCGGTGCCTCCCGCCCGGCAAGGATGGCCAGCTGCCGCAGCATCCCGCGCTGCAACAAAGCCTGCACCTGCGGGCGGCACTGCGCCTGTGCAGCATCCGGCGCGTGGATACTGGCAATAAAATCCACCCCGCTGAAAAAGCCCTGCTCCAGTGCCATCGTTTCCTCCAGACTGCCCAACTCGTCCAGCAGGATCACATGCGGTGCCAGCGTGCGCAGCGCCATCTGGACGGCGCGGGCTTTATCCACCCCGCCAATGCGCTCCAGCGGCGGCAGAGACTGCTCCGGCGGGAAAAGTTCGCCCCGCTCGTCTATCACGGCCACCAGACGCTGCCGCTCGGCCAGCGTCCGGGCGATAGTGCGCAACAGGGTGGTCTTGCCGCTGCCGGGCTCTCCCACCACCAGCAGCCCGGTAAAGTGCTGTTCCAGCAGCTTGTCCAGCGCGGGCGGCAAAGGGATAACACAACTGCGTGCGATCCGCAGGTTGAGCGAAGTGACCTTTTGCAGAGCGATGCACTGCCCTTCCCGCTGTACGAACTGCCCCGCCACGCCCACGCGGTTGCCGACAGCAGTGGTCAGGTAGCCCTCAGCAAGCTCCCTTTCGTGGGTGTGCACCGAGCCATTGCAAAGGGTGTGAAATATCTCTTCTATTTGCAGCGCATTCAGCCTTATTGCAGCCAGCTTTGGAGGGCAGCCCGGCAGTGCCGAAGCAGAGCATTGCCGCCCCTGTACGGTAAATGTGACCGCACAGCCAGTGCGCAGCCGCAGCTCCTGTATGCGCACTGCCGTTTGTACGGGCAGCTGTGCCAGCGGCGCTGCAAGCCAAGCGGGAAGGGCTCTGACAGCCTGATAATACTCGTCCACTTTGGTTTCTCCTTCCACGAAAGCTTTGTGCTAGCATTGTATGCGCTTTGTGCGTCATTAGAACCGGGAACCGGGAACGGGCAAACAAAAAAGCCTCTGCAACAGCATTGCAGAAGCTTTTGAAATTACTTGTATTCCGGCATTTAAAAGGGCGCTTTAAGTCGTTTCCTGTTCTACCGGAGCATCCTGCAGCATAGCAAGAAATTCCTGCTCGGTCAGCACCGGCACGCCCAGCGCCTGTGCCTTGGTCAGCTTGGAGCCCGCCGCTGCACCGGCCACCACATAGGCCGTTTTTTTGGAGACCGAGCCGCTGGCTTTGCCGCCGTTTTTCACGATCAGCGCCTCGGCTTCGTTGCGGGAGAGGGTCTCCAGCGTACCGGTGACCACCAGCGTTTTGCCCGCCAGTTTATCTCCCTTCGGCTCGCCCTTCCACTGCATATTGACCCCGGCATCTGCAAGGCGATGCACCAGATCGGTGGTGCCTTCCTTGGCAAAGAACTCCACAACACTCTGCGCCATCACGCCGCCAAAGCCGTCGATCTGGCTGATCTGCTCAGCGGTGGCTTCCCGGATGGCCTGCAGTGTGCCGAAATGTTCTGCCAGCAGCGCGGCTGCCTTATCGCCGATGTTGCGGATGCCAAAACCGAACAAAAGCTTATCCAGATTGTTTTGCTTGGAGGCAGTAATAGCTTGCAGCAGATTGTCCGCGCTTTTCTCCTTGAATTTGTCCAGCTCCAGCAGCTGTTCCCGGGTCAGCGTGTAGATATCTGCTGCGGAATGCACCAGTTCCTTTTCCACCAATTGGGTGGCTACTGCCTCGCCCAGACCTTCGATATCCATGGCATCCCGGGAGGCAAAATGGATGATGTTGCGCAGCGCCTGTGCCGGGCACTCCGGGTTCACGCAGCGCAGGGCAGCCTCGTCCTCCAAGTGCACTACCGGCGCACCGCAGGAGGGGCAGACCGTAGGCATGGTGTAGGGTTCAGCCCCCTCTGCATGATGGGTGACCCCGATGACCTCCGGGATAATATCGCCCGCCTTGCGCACCTGAATGGTGTCCCCGATGCACAGCCCGAACTGCCGGATGAAGTCCTCGTTGTGGAGGGTGGCGCGGGCTACCGTAGTACCCGCCAGAAACACCGGGTCAAAGCAGGCGGTGGGGGTAAGCACGCCGGTGCGCCCCACAGCCACCTCGATGCTGCGCAGGGTGGTCTCCTTGACCTCCGGCGGGTATTTGAAGGCAATGGCCCAGCGCGGGAATTTGTTGGTGGAACCCATCAGCTCCCGCTGCGCAAAATCGTTCACCTTGATAACGGCACCGTCCATGTCAAAATCCAGTTTAGAGCGGTTCTGCCCGATGTTCTCAATCTCGGCAATGGCGTCCTCGATATCGCGCACCACATGGTAGCGCGGCGATACCGGCAGGCCAAGGCTCTTGAGGTAATCAAGACTTTCGGAGTGCTTGGTCAAGGTCTTGCCCCGGATCTGCTGCACATTGAACACAAAGATGGAAAGCCCCCGGCTGCCGGTGATGCGGGCGTCCTTCTGCCGCAAAGAACCGGCTGCTGCGTTGCGGGGGTTTTTAAAGGGTGCTGCACCCTGCAATTCCTGCTCGGCGCACAGGTGCTGAAAGGCTTCGTGAGGCATATATACCTCGCCGCGCACCTCGAGAAAGTCCGGTGCGTCAGGCAGCTCATGCGGAATGTCCTTAATGGTCATGATGTTCTCGGTCACATCCTCGCCGACGACACCGTCGCCGCGGGTCGAACCGCGCACCAGCTGGCCCATGTGGTACTCAAGGCTGACAGACAGGCCGTCGATTTTGGCCTCGACGACGTACTCGGGCCGGATGCCTGCCTCCCGCACGCGGGTGTCAAACTCCCGCAGCTCGTCAAACGAGAACGCATCCTGCAGACTCTCCATCTTGACGGCATGGGTCACCTTGCTGAATTTGCTGCTGGCCGTGCCGCCCACATGCTGCGTGGGTGAGCTGGCCGTGACCAGCTCGGGGTATTCGGCTTCGATCTGCTTGAGCTCACGGTTCAAAGCGTCGTACTCGAAATCCTCCAGTTCGGGGGCGTCCTGGTCGTAGTATAAGCGGTTGTTTTTTTCTATGATGACGCGCAGTTCTTCAGCGCGTTTGCGGGCCTGCTCTAATTCCATATTGCTACACTCCGTTTGTTGGTATCAGTTTAGTATACCACATCTGCGGGGGCAAATTCAATCCAAATCGGAGGCATAGGCGTTCGGAATATCGCCGCAGACGAGCAGGCTTGCCAGCGGATAGTCCGCCGCAACAGTCAGCGTAGCCGTGCTGCCGTCCAAAATCATGTTGACGGTGACGGACAGCTGCAAAACCGCGCTGTACCGTGTGGTATTGATGGAAAGCGACTGCGTTGTCTCGCGTATCTCCCCCTGCACATACCCCTTGGGCCGGATCGACAGCAGCCAGCCGGGGCCAAGGCCGCTCAACAGGGAATTGTTCGTCAGACTGCCGAACGGGACGGCATAGCAGATCTCCGGCAGAGCGTCCATCTCGGTCTGCACGGCGCTGACAAATTGGGTCTGCGCGGCCCCGGCGGCTGCGGCGTCCAGGCTGACAAGCCCGGAGCCCTGCGTAAAAAGCGCGTCGCACAGCGCCGGAGAGCGCGTCAGCTCCGCAGCAACGGCGCGGTTCATGGCCTGCACGGCGGCAGAGCGGGCCTCGTATTCGGCCAGCTCGTGCAGTGTCGGCTTGACGACGGTGTTGACGTAGCGGTTCAGGGACAGCACCCCCGCAGTCAGTACAAGAACGGCCAACAGGCAGAAACCGCGCCGCTGGGCTTGCCGCCTGTCTTTTGCACTGCACCGCCGCATAGTACCACCCCTGCGTATCCTATGCAAAAACGCCCCGGAGCGTTCAGGCTCCGGGGCGTCGGGCGGTTTAGTCAGTGATTATTTGAAGTAGCGGTCCAGCAGGCCCTTGAGCGCGCGGCCGTGTCTGGCTTCGTCCTTGGCCATTTCATGGACAGTGTCGTGGATGGCATCGAGGTTGTACTTCTTGGCCAGCTTCGCCAGCTCGAAC
>OIDB01000351.1_pt1 | contig 16357 bp, 13 predicted proteins | sample 1581471 | NCBI WGS metagenome assembly OIDB01 (sample SAMEA3882539, study PRJEB24775) | human gut metagenome | biome: human-associated habitat; feature: intestine environment; material: feces | place: Netherlands | collected 2009/2010 | reverse complement strand
TGTTATATTCTGCGTTGGAATCATATCCCCATATTTTTGTTGCAATCTGCTCTTTTTCGAGCACTTGATTTTGATTTATCAACAGAAATTCGCAAAGCTGCATTTCTTTTCCACTTATTTTCATGGATTTTCCGGGTCTTTGATGTATGGGGATTCCAGGATCTTTGGGACTTCCATGAAGTCCGGATGGTTCATGATGTACATGAGTGGCTCAAAGCCGATCTTGCCAAACCCAAAGTTCTCGTGTCTGTCTTTAGCCGCTCCCGGTTCGTTCTTGCTGTCGTTCATATGGAACACGGCTATCTGATCTTTGCCGATGAGTCTGTCGAACTTCTCCACGACTCCATCGAAATCATGTATGATGTCGTAGCCCGCATCGCTGGTGTGACAAGTGTCAAAGCACACACGAAGCTTGTCATTATGACTCACTCCATCATAGATTCGCGCAAGCTCCTCAAAGTTTCTTCCAATCTCACTGCCCTTTCCCGCCATGGTCTCCAGAGCTATGTGGCATGCGGTGTCCGCGGTCAGGACTTCATTCAGGCCCTTTACTATGCTTGCAATTCCCTTGTCCACGCCCTCTCCTACATGTGAGCCCGGATGAAGGACTATGGTCTGTGATCCCATCGCTGTCGCCCTGTCAATCTCCTTTGCGAGGAATTCCACTGCGATTTCATAAGTCGCAGGATTTACTGTATTTGCAAGATTGATTATATACGGCGCATGGACCACGAACTCCTCTATGCCGTTCTGAGCCATGAGTTCATGTGCCTCCTGTATCCTAAGCTCCGATATATCTTTGCGTCTCGTATTCTGTGGTGCGCCTGTGTAGAGCATAAATGTATTTGCGCCAAATGCCACAGCATCCTTCACTGAGCCTAGCATCATCTCCTTGCCCGACATACCCACATGACATCCTAATTTCAACATAATTTATCTCCATTCATTCTAAACTGGTTTCAGTTTACTCTATCCTCGCCGACTGCACAATACGCTGCCGCTACAATCAATAAATAGCTTTTTCTAATTTTACCATATATTATGTAGACTGTTCGCAAATCATTTGGTAAACTAAATACCAGAAACCAACTTATATTATACATTTGGGAGAAAACCGCTATGCAATTAAAAAATGTACTAATCGTCGTAAATGACATTGAACGATCAAAAAAATTTTACAAAGATATCTTCGGGCTTGAGGTTATCTTGGACAACGAGGGAAATGTGATCCTGACGGGAGGGCTGGTCCTTCAGGATGCAACTATTTGGGCTGAATTCATTGAAAATCTTGTAATTCCACATAACAATGCTTCGGAGTTATATTTTGAAGAAAATAATATCGAGGAGTTTGCACAAAAACTTGATGAGTCGCCATACGACATTGAATATGTCAATCGTCTCATGACTCATTCATGGGGACAAAAAGTCATCAGATTCTATGATCCTGACGGCAATCTTATCGAGGTTGGAACGCCATAATTTTTCCTATATCCATTCCCTCTATTTCATGTTACAATTAATGACATATTACCCAATTGGAGGACAAATTTTTATGAGTAACACAGGAAGAACCTGTAAGGTTCACTACACAGGAACATTCAACGACGGAACAAAGTTCGATTCTTCATATGACAGAGGCGAGCCTATCGAGTTCGTTTGCGGTGCAGGACAGATGATTCCGGGATTTGATCAGGCAGTTGAGGGCATGAACGTTGGCGATATCATCGATGTACATCTTCGTCCTGAGGACGCATACGGAATGCCTGACCCGGAGGCCATCATCAAGGCTCCTCTTGCAGATATGCCTGGCGCTGAGAATCTTGAGGTCGGTAATCAGGTATACCTTGCCAATTCCATGGGACAGCAGTTCCTTGTAAAGGTCATTGAAAAAGATGACGAATCCATCACATTTGATGCAAACCATGAGATGGCCGGCAAAGAGCTCAACTTCAAGATAGAGCTTGTATCAGTGGACTAATAGTAACGATACTTATTTTAGAAGGAACCTTTTCACACTTGACGTCAGTTCCGACGGTCTGTCCCACCCAATTGGACGGACAGTGTGATCCGATTATATAAGGAGGCGGGAATCGTGAACATTTACATAGACGAATCAGGTTCTATCAATAAATATGCCACAAACGATCAGTATTTCGTGGTGTCTATGATCCATGTCCTCGATCCCGTCGCCCTTGAGCGTGCTTACAAGAGATTTATTTCTTCCAACTATGAGATGCTTCTTGATCTGGACAGTGATAAGGTCGATGACATGACCGGCCAAGCACGGCGGGAGAATGTTCCGGGACGGCAAATTCCGTGAACTAAAAGGTGCACAGTTTGACAGAGACATGAAGCACATATTTGTGGATTACTTCTCCAGGAAGCATCACTTTGACGTGTACTATATCATGATGAAGAATGAAAATCTGCCGAACCGCTTCTTCGACAACATCTCCAGGACATTCAACTTCTCCATCAAATCTGCCCTGCTCTACTTCATACAGAATGGATATCTTCCTGACGAGGACTGCTTTCTGCAGCTTGACGAGAGGAATGAGCGGGTGGAGAACAAATCATTCCTTGAAAATTACCTGAACACTGAGCTTTCACTGTCAGGTCAGGTCGCAGGTAATTTCTCAGTGAGCTACTTTGACTCGGCCTGCAACAAATTTGTGCAGATAGCGGATGTATTTTCTAATCTGTTCTATTCTCACTTGCAGACCGGACACTATACTGATGAGCTGGAGCTTATGAAAGAGCTGGGTATACTTAAGGGTGTTTACGAGCTGACATAATCAAAAAGGGATTGAACCTTGCGACCCATATCGCGGTTTCAATCCCTTTTTTGAAATATTTAAAATACCAATTGCCTCCGAGCGATGCTCACACAGAACACTTACATAGATAAACGCACTATCGAAGGACTTACTGTTGGTACTTATATATTATCACATTTTGTCTCATAAAACAATGAGTCTGCGTTAAATTCATAAATTTTTTTGAGACATTTCCAAAACGCAATTACTCTTTTGTCTGCTCTCTTCTGCTCCGTCCATGTCCAAACGCCAGATAGCCTATGAAAAGAACAAACAATGCTGCAACTCCCATCCAGATACACAGCAGTTTTGGTCCCTTCGGGGCAAATGTATCATAGTATCCCTTGAAATAGATTACCACAATTATAAGTGGCAGCACGTATGACATGTATTTTCTTAGGTACTGCGGAAACGGCTTACCGATACCGTTGTCTGCCTCAGCGACAAAGTTTTCAAATCCCCATCCATTCTTTCTTGTACAGAACAGGACAAAAAGTAATGATCCGAGTGGGAGGATATTTCCCGATACGAGAAAATCTTCCAGATCCATGATATTTGTACCCGCTCCCATCGGAGTGATTCCTGAGAGCACATTGAATCCAAGCACAGCCGGCAGGGAGAGCACTGATATCCCGATCAGATTTATAATAAGTGACTTCTTTCTCTTCCATCCAAACATATCTATACTTATCGATATGATATTCTCAAACACCGCAATAACCGTGGAAAGCGCCGCAAATGACATGAATATGAAGAACAGAATTCCCCACACTCTTCCTCCCGGCATGTGGTTGAACACATTCGGCAGGGTCATAAACAGAAGTGATGGTCCCTTGTCCGGGCTGATCCCGTACGCAAAGCATGCTGGCAATATGATGACTCCGGCCATGAGTGCCACAAATGTATCAAGGTACATAACACTCTTCGCCTCGCCAGACAATTTTCTCTCCTTGCCTATATAACTTCCAAATATCTCCATGGATCCCATACCTACACTGAGTGTAAAGAACGCCTGGGTCATGGCGTCAAATAGTACATTGCCCCAGCCTCTGGCATTTGCACGCTCGATACTTGGAACAAGATAGAACTTAAGTCCTTCTTCGTTGCCCGAGAGCATGAGTGAGTTCACCGCCATGACTATCATCAGAACGATGAGTGCAAGCATCATGATCTTTGTCACCCTCTCCACTCCGTTTTGAAGTCCCAGTGAACATATACCTATGCAGCACACGATGACCGCAAGTGTGATCGCGACCATAAGTCCCGGTGATGCAAGCATCCCTGTAAATTTGTCTTCTATTGCTTCTACTGACCCACCATGAAGCTGTCCTGATCCCATGACGTACACATAGTATACCATCCAGCCCGCTACCATAGTATAGAACATCATCAGCAGATAGTTGCCGGCATAGGCATACCAGCTGAATTTATGCCAGTTGCCGCCCTTCGGCGCAAGCTCCTTAAGCGCTGAACCAACGCTCTTGCCACTCCCTCTGCCTATCGCAAACTCACAGGTAAGGATAGGATATCCCAGAAGCAGCAGACACAGCAGATATATCACGATAAATATCGCTCCGCCATTCTGCCCGCATATATACGGGAACTTCCATACATTTCCAAGACCAATAGCACATCCCGCCGATACGAGGATGAACCCCAGTCTGGAGGCGAACTTTTCTCTGTCGCCGTTGTTACTTTCTTTACTCATACAATCTTCTTTTGCAGATGTCTGTAAAAATGGCACCTGCCTCCTTCTATTATATATTATCAGGATTATCAGGCTGGCACTATGTGTCGATTTTCAAAACCTGATACGCCCTTTGTCTGTGTCAAACATCTACTTCAAGCCATTACATTATGTATTTTCCATCTCTGCTGACACATACCCTGTGATTGTAACATACATTACAGCATTTGTGTGTTTAAACTTTTACAGTATAAAGCAAATTTTTTTCCGTATTTGAGCCAGATAAAATACAGGTATTTTTATGTTTGCTGCGCGTTTTCAACAAGTATATTTTCCTTCAAAATAAATCTATTAATTTACATATAAAGGATTACATTTTTCCATATTATATTTTATTATAATGAGTAGAATGTTCTTAATACTATTAAGACCGTTCTCCGTATTTTGAGGCAGATTTCTGTGTGGGTTTGCAGTACCTTATACCTTAAACCACCAGCGCATAGCTGCAAGTGCGCTGCTCATATTATGGAGGAACGAATAGTAACGCATGCGCCGCGCGAAGTGCATTTATATGCGCATGCTGCATTTTTATAAGGAGGACATTTATTATGGCTACATGGCTTAAAGACGCAATTTTTTATGAGATATACCCACAGAGTTTTTATGATACCAACGGCGACGGAATCGGTGATTTCAACGGAATCACTGCAAAGCTTGACTATATCAAGTCTCTTGGATGCAACGCTATCTGGATGAATCCTTGCTTTGATTCACCATTTTCCGATGCAGGCTACGATGTAAGGGATTACAAGAAGGTTGCCGAAAGATACGGAACAATGGAGGACATAGAGAACCTCTTCGCTGAGGCTCACAAGAGGGACATGCACATTCTCCTCGACCTGGTTCCAGGCCACACATCTGAGGAGCATGCATGGTTTACCGAGAGCAAAAAAGCTGAGCAAAATGAATACTCAGATAGATATATGTGGACTGACGGATGGCTCTGTGGCGGTGCAGGTCTCAACTACATCGCAGGAGAATCACCAAGAAACGGTGCCTACATCGTCAACTTCTTCAAGTGCCAGCCGGCTCTCAACTATGGAGTGCTTAATCCAACTGAGAGATGGCACAAGAGCATGTACGATCCTGCATGTATCGCAACCAGAGAGGCTATGAAGGACGTATGCCGCTTCTGGCTCGACAAGGGCTGTGACGGCTTCCGTGTAGATATGGCAGATTCACTTGTAAAGCATGATGATGCGAACAAGAGCGGAACAGTTGCCGTATGGCAGGACATTCTCGGCGATATACACGCTGAGTACCCTGAGTCAGCATTTGTATCTGAGTGGGGAAAGGCTGAACAGTCAATCAAGGCCGGCTTCGACATGGACTTCTATCTCGACTGGATGGGCAACGGATATAACTCTCTGGTAAGAGATTACGAAGCTCACCTGAATGCATTTGCATCTCTTCCAGAGTCACTTGACGACAGCACGGAGAACAACAGCTTCTTCAAGGCTGACAGCAAAGGAACCTGCGACCACTTCATTGATGAATACATGGGAAGATACGAGCAGATAAAGGACAAGGGTGCTATAGCCCTCATCACAGGAAATCACGACACTACACGTATCAGCTACGGACTCTCGGAGGATGAGTTAAAGCTTGCCTACGCATTCTTCCTGACAATGCCTGGCAATCCATTCATCTACTATGGCGATGAGATTGCTATGAAATTCAGAAGCATGGCAAGCAAGGAGGGCGGATTCACCAGAACCGGCTCAAGAACTCCTATGCAGTGGACAAACGGTGACAACATGGGCTTCTCATCAGCGCCTGCCGACAAGCTCTATCTGCCGGTTGATCCTGCAGAAAATGCCGCAAATGTTGAGGCTTCCGAGGCAGGTCAGAACTCCCTGCTCAATACAGTGAAGGCCCTCACTTCTCTCAGACGTTCACAGGCCGATCTGCTGGACAAGAGCAACCTTGAGATCATCAGCAGAAAGCCACTGGTATACAAGAGAGGGAATCTACTCCTTGCAGTGAACCCTAAGAATACAGACACCCAGTCAAGGAAGCTTGCTGAGCTGACTGGTGACGCAAAGGTTATCTATTCTATAGCAATAAACGGCACACAGCCAGGTATCGCTGACGGAGTTATCACTCTTCCGGCACAGAGCTTTGTTGTGATAAGCTGCTAATTAGGAGCAATATATAACAACTCAATAACCATATAAAAAGGTCATCACATAATATGGCAATCATCCATACGGATTTCATTCCAAATGTGGGTTGCTCATATTATGCGATGGCCTCTTTTTATCTTCTTCCCTGTGGTCATCTCCCCAAACTTGTGGTAATATTTAATGGATTATATGCTCATGTGTCACGACAGAATAAGTGCACATGACATACAGGATTATAAAGGAGAACAAGATTATGAACATGCAGGAAGCTACAAGCATCATGAAGGCTGACAGCTACAAAATGGCTGCACTTTCAGAAGATACAAGAAACAATATACTGGTACATGTAAAGGACGCACTCATCGCACATAAGGATGAGATATTTGCGGCAAATGCAAAGGACATGGCTGCTGCCGAGGAGAACGGGATCGCAGCATCAGTCAAGAAGAGACTGAAGTTCGACGAGCACAAGCTTGCTGACGTGACAAATGGAATCGATGAGCTCATAAAGCTCCCTGACCCGGTTGGACAGATCCAGCTCAAGAGAGAGCTTGACGAGGGGCTGGTCCTTCAGAGAGTCTCCTGCCCTATCGGTGTCATCGGAATCATATTCGAGGCAAGACCGGATGCGCTGGTCCAGATATCATCATTGTGCATCAAGAGCGGCAACTGCGCAGTACTCAAGGGTGGCAAGGAAACTGCCAACACCAACAAGGCTCTCTTCGATGTGATCTACAGCACAGCCGTTGCAAACGGAGCACCAGAGGGCTGCATGCTCCAGGCAAGCCAGCACAACGAGATCGATGAGCTTCTGTCATGCAACAAGTCCGTTGACCTGCTCATACCTAGAGGCTCAAATGCATTTGTGCAGTATATAATGAACAACACCAAGATTCCTGTCATGGGACACGCAGACGGAATCTGCCACACATACATAGACAAGGATGCAGATATAGAGAAGGCTATCCCTATCATCATAGACGCCAAGACACAGTACACCGCTGCCTGCAACGCAACGGAGACACTTCTCATCCACAGGGATGTGGCAAATGAAATGCTTCCAGTCATGGCTAAAGCTCTCAGGGAGAATGGTGTAAAGCTACGCGGAACCGCAGAGGCAGCGGAGATCATCAAACGGGCATACACAGCTGACGGTCAGGCCAATGGTTCACATACGAATGCCGCAACTGACAGCCAGAACGTTTTTGAGATCATGGGAGACGACGATTTCAATACCGAGTATCTTGACCTGGTGCTCTCAGTCAAGATCGTGAACGATGTGCAGGAGGCGATCTCACACATCAACCACTTTGGTTCACATCACACTGACTGTATCGTGACTGAGAATAACGAGACCGCCGCCCTCTTCATGCAGCTTGTCGATTCGGCCGGAGTATACCAGAACTGCTCCACAAGATTTGCCGATGGATTCAGATACGGATTTGGCGCAGAGGTCGGAATCAGCACAAGCAAGATCCATGCAAGAGGCCCTGTAGGACTTGAGGGACTTGTAACCTACAAATACAAGCTTTACGGACATGGACAGATAGTTGATGACTACGCAACCGGAAAGAAGCAGTTCCATTTCAAAGACCTGTAGAATAATAAACGATCATCAGCGGGGACTCTCTCATGTACATCAGTCCTCGCTGATGCATTTACTATATAAATAGGAATTACATAAAAATGAAAACAATACTGAAAATATTCAAAAACGACCTGATCGGTATCAAAAAAAGTATACTCACAATAGTTCTCGCCGTTGGACTGTGCATACTGCCTGCGCTGTATGCATGGTTCAACATATTTGCAAACTGGGATCCATATGCCAATACCGGCAATATCAATATCGCCGTCGTCAACCTGGACAAGGGCTACACAGATGCGGACGGCAACGAGATGAACATGGGCCAGTCAGTGGTCGATAAGCTGAAAAGCCAGACCAGTATCGGCTGGGTATTTCCGGAATCTGAAAAGTCCGCCATCGGCGGTGTGAAATCAGGCACCTACTATGCCGCCGTCGTCATTGATGAGGATTTCTCCTACAACATGTTCAATGCCCTGACGGACAACTTCGTAAATCCAAGCTTCACCTACTATGAAAATGAGAAGAAAAATGCCGTGGCACCTAAGATAACCGACACTGCAGTCTCAACGCTCAAGACAAGCATCAACGAGACCTACGTCAAGGCGATATCGCAGAAGCTTATCACTGCCATTGACGACTCCGACACAGATCTGTCGAAGGATCTCAAGGGAACGGATTTCATCACAGCACTCAAGACCGTCGATGACAATCTCGCCGGATACCAGAAAACCATAGATTCCATAATCAAGGCAAATAACAAACTCAAGACCAGCACAAAGCTCAAGGACGCAACTGACAAGAGCAGCAAGCTTCTGTCCGATGCGGGTTCCGCCATTGATTCAAGCATGTCCGATATAGACTCAGTGGGCTCAACCTACTACACTGTCAGGAATTCTCTTCAGGATCAGATTGACAGCATCGCGCAGGACATACAGAATCTGAAAAGCTCTGCAAAGCTTATCCATATGAAGGATGATGCAGAGAACATATCTGCCGATCTTGAGAATATCAAGGCAGATGCAGACAAACTTCAGCAAAAGATCGATGCAGTCGATGAATATATCAAATCTCTTGACATAAGCAACACGAATGAGGTTTCAGATGCACTCAACAAGCTTGACAAGCTGAAAACAGAGGTTAAGAAGATTTCCTCCCTCACCGCTGACACCATCGATAGTCTGGATATATCTGCGATCACAAATGCAGAAAATGCCGTATCAGATAAGCTCGACCAGATCATCGACTCTGTCTCAGACATAGATGACACATTTACCAGCCAGGTCATTCCTGACATGGACAACATTATCCTGAACATCAAAAATGCACTGAAAAACGCTCAGGATCTGTTAAATACCCTGAATTCTACCATCAGCAGTGCAAGCTCTGTATTTGACAATTATAAGGTGACTATTGCATCAATGAACACCAGTCTCACAGACCTCTCCGATCTCATAAGTGGTATACGTGACAAGGTCCAGACCGCCACAGACGAGATCAACAAGGCCGCCGACAGCGAGGTGACCGACATGATCATCGCCTTCCTCAACGGAGACTCAGAGGCGCTAGCGTCATTCCTGTCAAAGCCTGTTGCTGTCGAGGAACATTACTACTACAGCATTGCCAACTACGGCTCGTCCATGGCACCATTTTACTCAGTGCTTGCCATCTGGGTCGGAATGACAATTCTCGTCTCCCTCATGAAGGTGCATGTGAAGGATGCGGACTATCTGAAGGATGCCAGACCACACCAGTTGTTCTTTGGAAGATACCTTATTTTCTTCCTGTTGTCTCAGCTTCAGGTTCTGGTCATAGTGCTTGGAGATCTGTTCCTGCTGAAGATACAGTGTCTGCACCCATTTGCATTCTGGGCAACTGCGGCACTCACAGGGCTGACATTTTCAATATTGATATATTCACTCACCATATCATTTGGCGACATAGGCAAGGCCCTCGCTGTTGTGATCATGGTGCTGCAGATAGCGGGGAGCGGTGGAACCTACCCTATAGAGGCTCTTCCGAACTTCTTCAGACAGGTGTACATATTCTTCCCATTCCCATATGCGATAAATGCAATGCGTGAATGTATTGGCGGAATGTATCACGCAGACCTGTTCAAATATCTGCTTGAATTGTCAATTTTCATTGTGGTTGCACTGGTCATAGGACTTATAATCAGAAAACCATTTATCCATATCATGCACTTCATCGAGAAACGTATGGAAGATACGGATATGATGTAATGCAAATAAGGAGGAACACCCATGAACGAAGATACAAATTCAAATACAACCAGCACCGAGCCATCTGACATAAAGTCCCAGGTGCTTGCATTCAGAGACAATGCCCATGCAGCAAATGTAAAAAAGCTGAAGGCGGGTATTAAGTGTATATTCACTGTTCCCGCATGCTTCCTTATCCTGCTCTTTCTGACCGGCAGCTCCAAGATCATATTTCTTGTTCTGTGGATCGCCAGCCTGTTCATAATCGCGGCGTATCTGATACATGTGGAATACTCGGATTACAAGGTACAGGAGATGGTTAACTCGCTTCAGGATACGGAAGATAATATTGACGGTCTCATCGACATCAACAGCATATATACAAAAGTCGCTGCACCGAAGAAGAAGCTGGACGACATAATAACAAATGTAAAAACAGACATTCAGACACAGATCACCGCCGTGCAGGACAAGGTGGCTGAGATGGCTGAGGCTGTGCAGAATGATCAGAGTGTGTCTGTGCAGTCTGATGAGCAAAACGAGACAGTTCAGACAGATGAACATGGCGACTCGGTTCAGACGGATGAACAGGATGAAGCCACAAAAAACACAGAAGCTGACAAGGAGGAATTATCATGAAAAACATTTGGCGTGTATACATATCTGATCTGCGCAGGATCACCACAAATGTTGTCGCACTGTCCATAGTCATGGGTCTGTGCATAATTCCTTCCCTGTATGCGTGGTTCAACATCCTGTCAAACTGGGATCCGTATGGAGAGTCCGCCACCTCACTCATGAAGATCTCCGTCTACTCTGAGGATGAGGGAATCGAGATGAGCGGAATAAATCTGACCATCGGAGACATGGTGATCGAAAGTCTTGAAAACAACAACACTATCGACTGGACATTTGCCGATAATAAAGATGAGGCACTTGAACTCATCGCCAGCGGGGAATGTTATGCCGGAATAATCATACCAAAGGACTTCACGGCGAACATGCTCAGCATACTAAATGGCAACATCGTCAATCCCAATATCGAATACTACGAGAACAGCAAGAAGAACGCCATTGCCACCAAGATAACCGGCAAGGTCAAGACGACCGTCCAAAACGAGATAAACACAAAGATCATAAGCACGCTGACCGAGGTATTTGCAAATGCCGGAGATTTCATTTCCGGAAATAACATAGACGGTTCAGACCTCGTTGCCGGTCTTGAGAGCAAACTGGAACAGATCTCATCCACGCTGGACAATTACGTCTATATGCTGAATACATTTTCACTGCTCACAGAGTCTGCATCAGATGCCATCGATACCACTCAGCTTCTGTTTCCAAGCATAGACAGCATGGCACAGAGCGGCTCAAGCAGTCTTGAAAATCTGAGTGACAGCGCAGGCATAAGCAGCGACGTTGCAGACACCTCGATATCACTGCTGAACACAGGTCTCGACATGATCTCTGACAGGCTTACAGAGCTTGGTAAAACCGTGGACAGCCTCTCAAGAACCCACGATATCGGATCAGTGTCAATCGAAACTGACCTCAATGGTTCCCTTGGCACCAATGTTCTGGACACAATAAACCGATTGATCGAAGCCCAGTCACCTATAGTATCGGATGCCAAACTTCAGTTTGAAAATCTGAACGAAGACTTAGCAAAGCTTGTATCCGACACAAGCCTGTCGGACGAAGAATTTGCATCACTGAAAAAAGCGGTATCGTCCGACATAAAGAAGTGTACAAATGACATTGCTTCAGTGAAGGATCTCATAAATAACGAACTTTCGCCTGAACTGAAATCTTCGTTAGAGAATATCCAGTCATCTCTGGCGCAGGCACAGACCGTGCTGGCAAATGTTCCGGGAAACTTCAACGATATCAGCAAGTCCCTGACCGAGTATCAGGACATTCTGAAGGACGGAACCGCAGACATCGCGGGAACGATCAAATGTCTGAAGGATCTCAAAGAAAACATAGACAAGATCAAGGCCGACATACAGACGATCACGTCTAACAGCAGCTACCAGGATTTCATAAATGCCATCAAGGACAATCCACAGGTGATAGTGAATTTCATCTCATCACCGGTACAGATGAACACAGTTGCTGTATACGAGATATCCAACTACGGATCAGCCATGGCACCATTCTACACGGTCCTGGCACTGTGGGTCGGTGCTCTCATACTTGTGGCACTCATACACGTTAAGGTCAAGGACAATGAAGAGCTTGAGGGCGTGAAGCCTTACCAGAAGTTCTTCGGAAGATATCTTAACTTCTTCGTCATCGGACAGGTCCAGACAATCATAACCGTTATGGGCGATCTGTTCTACGTGGGAATACAGTGCAAACATCCGATAGCATTTGCACTTGCTGCCATGATGACGAGCTTTGTATTTACATTCCTGATCTACTCTCTCACCGTGGCATTTGGCAATATCGGTGAGGCCATCGCAGTTGTCATCATGGTCATACAGGTTGCCGGAGCAGGCGGTACTTTCCCGGTGGAAGTGCTCCCATCAGTGTACCAGTACCTTTACAAATTCATGCCGTTCTCATACTGCATGAACGCCCTCAGGGAATGTGTCGCCGGAATGTATCAACACACCTACGGCAAATGTCTTGCCACCCTGCTGATATATGTTGCGATCTCAGCGGTCATCGGACTACTGCTCGCAAAGCCTTGCGCAAAGCTTCTTGACAAGCTGGAGCACAGCAAGGAGAAATCCGGATTATTTATATAGTTAACGACTCAGGTAATTACTGTTTTTGACTGTTGCAATTTACGCCCATCTGCACTGTGTAATTTCACTGACAGGACTGTATCCGTATGAAGCTGTGGTTGTGAGGATATAATATGTGATTGACAGCGTTATTTAACTCCACATTCGGGTGATATGTCACCTCCCTAGGATTTTCTTATTTTGAGATAATTTGCTCGTCATTAGCACAAAAATATCTCTAAAATGATTATTTGCATGAAAAAAGGATAAAATTCCCTTGCTTTGTCCCAAATATCACTTTTCAGGACATTTGGCGAGAATTTTATCCTTTTTACACATGTAATCATGCTAAAAGTTATAATATTTCTTACTTGAAAAGATTGTCGTTCTCAAAATAGTCAATCTTCATAGCACGGCGCACATCTGCAAGCGTCTCTGCTGCCTTTGCTCTGGCAACCTCACTGCCACTCTTTAAGATGTCGTATACATCCTGTGGTCTCTTCTCCCACATCTGACGGCGCTCTCTGATAGGCGCAAGCTCAGCCTGAAGAACATTGTTCAGGAACTTCTTGACCTTTACATCACCGAGGCCACCTCTGGTGTAGTGCTCCTTGAGCTCATCCATACCACTGTAGTCTGGAAGGAACTCCTCAAAGTACTCTGGCTTGCTGAATGCATCAAGATATGTAAATACTGAATTGCCCTCGATCTGACCAGGATCCTCTACACGGATGTGGTTTGGATCTGTGTACATGGACATAACCTTCTTCTTGATATCTGCAGGATCCTCTGACAGGTAGATACAGTTTCCAAGTGACTTACTCATCTTGGCCTTACCATCTGTACCTGGAAGTCTGAGACATGCCTCATTGTCAGGAAGAACGATCTTTGGATCAACAAGTGTCTCACCGTATACCGAATTGAACTTGTGAACGATCTCCTTACACTGCTCGATCATAGGCATCTGATCCTCTCCAACAGGAACCTCTGTGGCCTTGAATGCTGTGATATCTGCAGCCTGGCTGATAGGATAACAGAAGAATCCAACAGGGATACTTGCCTCGAAGTTTCTCATCTTGATCTCTGCCTTAACGGTAGGATTTCTCTGGACTCTTGCCACTGTTACAAGGTTCATATAGTAGAATGTGAGCTCTGTGAGCTCTGGTACCATTGACTGGATGAATATAGTAGACTTCTCAGGATCTATGCCACAGGCAAGATAATCCAAAGCAACCTGCATAATGTTCTGTCTGACCTTCTCAGGATGCTCTGCGTTGTCTGTAAGCGCCTGCGCATCAGCCACCATGATGTAAATCTCATCATACTTTCCTGAATTCTGAAGATCGACTCTTCTCTTAAGTGATCCTACATAATGTCCCACATGAAGACGGCCCGTAGGACGGTCGCCTGTTAATATTACCTGTTTCATAACCTTCTCCTTTATATTGTATCTTTTATACCTGTCATTTATATATCTTTTTATAATCAGTCAGCTTATTTTTTACCCACTGCCAGCCTCACCGATTACTCGGCCAGCAGCTTACTCAGCTCATACTGGAAGGAATCGATCTGATTGTTCTGTATATCAATTGCCTCTTTTATATCATAGTCTATAAGTATATCGTTCTTGATAGCTATCATACGATTTGCCTTGTCCTTCTTGAGTACATCAACGGCATACGCACCCATGAGTGAGCCATACATCCTGTCCTTTGCCGTTGGCTGTCCGCCTCTCTGTATATAGCCAAGCACCGATACCCTCGACTCTATACCAGTCTTATCAAGAATCATCTGTGCAAGCTCTGGAGCATCTGTAACACCCTCGGCCACAACCACCAGATAGCTGTTTCTTCCGTCAGCATGCTTTGCCTTTATCGTATCTATGATACTGTCATAGTCACCATCCCATTTTTCAGGAATTATGATGGCATCAGCTGATGTCGCCATGCCTGCCCAGAGCGCTATATAGCCTCTCTTTCGTCCCATGACCTCCACGACGCTGCATCGTCCGTGGGAAACCGATGAATCTCTTATCCTGTCAATGGCCTCCATGGCTGTATTCGCCGCTGTGTCAAATCCCAGCGTATACTCAGAACATGCAACATCTCTGTCTATTGTTCCAGGGATGCAGATGGTATTGATACCCTCATTCTGAAATGCTATGGCTCCACGGAGTGTTCCATCCCCACCGATGGCAACAAGCGCATCTACATCGTGATCTCGCAGATTCTTTGCCGCCTGCTCGCGGTATTTTTTCTGTAGGAATCGCTCGCTTCTGCTGGTGAAAAGTATCGTTCCACCCTGATTGTTTATGTTCCTGACGTCCGCCAGGCCGAGCGGCTGTGTCTCCCAGTCGATAAGTCCCTCGTAACCACGCATCACTCCGACTATCTCTATTCCACTGTTGATGGCCGATACAACCACAGCCCTAACAGCTGAATTCATGCCCGGAGCATCTCCTCCGCTGGTCAGAACCGCTATCTTTCGTATGTCACTCATTTGTATGTCCTCTAATTATTTTTATACTGAAGCTCCTGCTTCTTGGCAGTAACCCTTGTATCCTTCTCTACTGAGTTGGTGATAAATGTATTACCACCCACAACAACGTTGTCCTCGATGATAGTCTCGCCTCCAAGGATGGACGCGCCTGAATAGATGGTTACATTGTCACCGATGGTTGGATGCCTCTTGGCCCCCTTGAGCTTCTGACCTCCCTGTGTAGAGAGTCCTCCAAGTGTCACGCCCTGATATATCTTCACATGCTCGCCGATAATAGTCGTCTCGCCGATAACGATTCCCGTACCATGGTCAATAAAGAAATACTTTCCTATGGTGGCGCCCGGATGAATATCTATTCCGGTCACGCTGTGGGCGTGCTCAGTCATGATCCTTGGTATCATCGGCACATCCAGCAGACAAAGCTCATGTGCCATACGGTATACAGATATGGCATACAGTCCAGGGTATGAAAGTATGACCTCATCCTTGCTGCCCGCAGCAGGATCTCCGTCAAATGCCGCCTGGATATCAGTCTCAAGATAGTCTCTTATCTGAGGTATCTTATCCATGAATTCATATGTTATATCCATCGCCTTATCCTCAAGCTCAGCATCTGTGAGCTCAGGAAAC
>OIDB01000318.1_pt1 | contig 18006 bp, 10 predicted proteins | sample 1581471 | NCBI WGS metagenome assembly OIDB01 (sample SAMEA3882539, study PRJEB24775) | human gut metagenome | biome: human-associated habitat; feature: intestine environment; material: feces | place: Netherlands | collected 2009/2010 | reverse complement strand
TGCGGAGCCTCCCGACTTACTTTTTTCACAGGGTGGGACGCAGTGATTTACGGGCTTTTTTCCCATTTTTGTCTATATTTTGTTTTCTGTGCAACGTTCCAGTAAAAAGCTCTTGACCTTCCCCCAAGGGGATGCCGTATAATAGCAGCATAAGGAGGTAACATACCATGCAGATCTCCCCCATTCTCTGGCTGGCTGCAGCCGTGGGCTTTCTGGCACTGGAGGCCAGTACCTTTAATATGACCTCCATCTGGTTTGCCATCGGCTCTGCCGCCGCATTGCTGTGCTGCGTGTTCACCGGGTCGTTCCGGGTGCAGGCAGTGGTCTTTCTGGTGGTAAGCATCCTGTGTCTGGCAGCCTTCCGCCCGCTGGCGGCAAAGCTGCGGCTCAAGCATACCGCCACCAACGGCGACCGCAATCTGGGACGGGAGGCCATCGTGCTTTCCCCTGTCACTGCCGAGGTCCCCGGCCGGGTGCGGCTGGACGGCGTGGACTGGAACGCCCGCTGCGCCACCCCCGGCGACACCCTCACACCCGGTTCGCTTTGCCGCGTTACCGAGATCCACAGCACCCTGCTCATCGTAGAGCCTGTTTTGACCGAAAGCCGTAACCCCCACACAACAACCTGACAAAGGAGATGTATTATGGTTCTGTTTTTTGTCATCCTTGCGCTTGTTTTTGTTCTGGTGCTGGTCATTGTTTCCAACATCGTCATCGTGCCGCAGTCCAAGGTGTATGTCATTGAGCGGCTGGGCAGCTACTCCGAAACATGGACTGCCGGCCTGCACGTCAAGATCCCCTTTATTGAGCGCATTGCCAAAAAGGTAAGCCTGAAGGAGCAGGTTGCAGACTTTCCCCCTCAGCCTGTGATCACCCGCGATAACGTGACCATGCAGATTGACACGGTGGTGTTCTTTCAGGTCATGGACGCAAAGCTGTACACCTACGGCGTCAACCAGCCCATTGCCGCCATCGAGAGCCTTTCCGCCACCACCCTGCGCAACATCATTGGTGAGATGGAGCTGGATCACACCCTGACCAGCCGCGATGTCATCAACGGCAAGATCACCGCCATCCTTGACGAAGCCACCGACAAGTGGGGCATCAAGGTGAACCGCGTGGAGGTGAAGAACATCATCCCGCCGCGGGAAATTCAGGAGGCCATGGAGAAGCAGATGAAGGCTGAGCGCGAGAAGCGCGCCGTCATCCTGAAGGCAGACGGTGAAAAGCAGGCCGCCATTACCGCCGCCGAGGGCGAAAAGGAAGCCGCTATCCTGCGCGCCGATGCTGTGAAGCAGCAGCGCATTCTGGAGGCCGAGGGCGAGGCACAGGCCATTCTGGCTGTGCAGAAGGCCAACGCTGATGCCATCCGTCTGCTGAACGAGGCCATGCCCAGCGACAAGGTGCTGGCCATCCGCAGCCTTGAAGCGCTGGCGAAGGTTGCCAACGGCAAGGCTACCAAGATCATCATCCCCTCTGAGCTGCAGAACCTGGGCGGCGTTGTGCCCAGCATCAAGGAGCTGATGACCGACCCGAAGGACGCCGAGTAAGCGCCCACTTATCCAGCAGTAAGCTAAAACAGCTCCCGGTCACGTTAAGCGGCGTGACCGGGAGCTGTTCTTTTGCTATTTATGCTTTATCCGGGGGATCACTTCTCCCCTTTTTCCTCGTTCTCCTGTGCCTGCTGTTCGCGGCGCAGCTCTTTGATGCGCTTTTTCTCGCTCTGGACGTGGGGCCACGGCCAGGAGAAGCCCTCGTTCTGCTTGCACCAGCGGGTAAGGGGGTAGAAGGCAAAGGCCAAGCCAAAAATGTACAGCAGGGCGTACAGCAGGGCATCCAGCGTGATCAGGGCATCCAGTGCACCGATCACCGCCACAACGCAGCCTGCCTTTAAAAAGAACTGGCCGTTCTGGCGGCAGTATTCCTCAAAGTTTTCGGCCTTGACCGCCCTGCGCCCCTGATCGCCCCACACGCGGGGATTTTTCATCACCGAAAAACCGTAAAAGGCCATCATCAGGCCAAGGGTAAGCTGAAAGCCAAAAAACATGGGTCACACCTCTTTTTTTATCAGGATACGAAAAGCGGATCAGTCCTCAAACAGGGGCTTCATAAAGGGCAAAAAGTCCAGCGTTGCAAAGTAATCGCGAGGGGTCTGGGCGCGGCGGATCAGCCGGTGAGAGCCGTCCTCACACAGCAGCACCTCGGCGCAGTGCAGCTTGCCGTTGTAGTTGTAGCCCATAGCAGAGCCGTGGGCACCGGTATCGTGGATGTAAAGGATGTCCCCGATGTCGATCTTGGGCAGCATCCGGTCAACGGCAAACTTGTCGTTGTTCTCACACAGACCGCCCACCACGTCGTACTTGTGGTCGCAGGGCTCGTTTTCCTTGCCCAGCACGGTGATGTGGTGATAAGCGCCGTACATGGCGGGGCGCATCAGGTTTGCGGCGCAGGCGTCCAGACCGATGTACTCCTTATAAATGTGCTTTTCGTGGATGACGGTGGACACCAGTGCGCCGTAGGGGCCGGTGGTAAAGCGGCCCATCTCGCTGAAGATGGCCACATCGCCCATGCCGGCGGGCACAAGGATCTCCTCAAACTTTTTGCGCACACCCTCGCCAATGGCCATGATGTCGTTCTCGGTCTGCTCCGGGCGGTACGGGATGCCCACGCCGCCGGACAGGTTGATGTAGCTGATGTGCGCACCGGTAGCCTGCTGCACCCGGACAGCCAGCCGGAACAGGATGCCTGCCAGCTCCGGGTAGTAGGCGTCCGAGATGGTGTTGGAGGCCAAGAAAGCATGGATGCCGAACTGCTTTGCGCCCTTCTGCATCAGCTTTTTGTAGCTGTCGATCATCTGCTGCTCGGTCATACCGTACTTGGCATCGCCGGGCTTGTCCATGACCTGAAAGCCCTCTTCGCTCTCGCCCAGCTGGAAGGTCCCGCCGGGGTTATAGCGGCAGAAGATCTCCTGCGGCACCCCGGCCACCCGCTCCAGAAACTCCACCATGGTGGCGTCATCCAGATTGATGTAAGCGCCCAGCTCGTAGGCCTTCTGCATATCCTCCACGGGGGTCTGGTTGGAGGAGAACATGATCTCGTGGCCGGTAAAGCCGCAGGCCTCGCTGAGCATCAGCTCGGTCAGGGAGGAGCAGTCCACGCCGCAGCCCTCCTCCTTGAGGATCTGCAGGATGACAGGGTTCGGCAGTGCCTTGACCGCAAAATACTCCTTGAAGCCCTTGTTCCAGCTAAAGGCCTTGTTGATGCGGCGGACATTCTCCCGGATGCCCTTTTCGTCGTAGACGTGGAACGGCGTGGGCACATCCTCGATGATCTGCTGTGCCATCGCCTCGGTCAGAAACGGTTTCTTTTCCATAATAACATCCCTCTCGTTTTGCGCAGCCCGGCATGTTCCGGCCTGCGGTCTATCCCATGCGGCCCAGTGCCGCAATTCAAGCTGTTACAGTTTCAGGTTCTCCCGGGTGGGGGTAAAGGTGGGGATCATGGCCGCCAGCTGGCGCACCACACCCTCATCGTTGTGGGCAGCAGCGGCTTCCAGCGCCTGCAGCTGCTCGTAGAACTCGGCCAGATCAATGGTGCGGGGGCTTGCCACAAAGATCTTATTGTGCTGGGTGCGGCGCATCTTGTCCTGCTCCTCGTCCATCATCAGCTCTTCGTAAAGCTTTTCACCGGGACGCAGGCCCACGATCTTGATCTCCATATTCACGCCCGGCTCGTAGCCGTAAAAGCGGATGAGCTGCTTGGCCAGATCCATAATGCGCACCGGCTCGCCCATGTCCAGCACATAGATATTGCCGCTCTCTGCCAGTGCACCCGCCTGCAGCACCAGCTGGGCTGCTTCCGGGATGGTCATAAAGTAGCGCACGATGTTGGGGTCAGTCAGGGTGACCGGCCCGCCCTTTTTGATCTGGGCTTCGAACAACGGAATAACGCTGCCGTGGCTGCCCAGCACGTTGCCGAACCGCACTGCCACACACTTCATATCCGTGTTGCCCGCAAAGGTCTGGATGAGCATCTCGCAGATGCGCTTGGTGCAGCCCATGACGCTGGTGGGGTTCACGGCCTTATCGGTGGAAAGCTGCACAAAGCGCTCCACCCCGTGCTCGCTGGCACTGACCAGCAGGTTTTTGGTGCCCAGCACATTGTTTTTTACGGCCTCGGCGGGGCTTACCTCCATCAGCGGCACGTGCTTGTGCGCCGCCGCGTGGAACACCACCGTGGGGTGGTAGGTATCAAAAACCTCATCCAGACGTTTTTTATCCCGGATGGAGCCGATCAGCACCGTGACCGGAATATCGCGGCCGTACTTCTGCTGCAGTTCCATCTGCAGCTCGTAGGCGCAGTTTTCGTAGATATCAAAGATGAGCAGCTTGCCGGGCTTGAAGCGCATGACCTGACGGCACAGCTCGCTGCCGATGGAGCCGCCGCCGCCCGTTACCAGCACCGTTTTGCCGGTGAGGTAGCCGGAGATCTTGTCGGTATCCAGCGTGACCTCCTCGCGGGAGAGGAAGTCGGCGGGGTTCAGCTCGCGGAACACCTCCTGCTGGGGTGCGCCGCTGCCCACCAGTTGCGGGTCGCTGAGCAGCTGCACCGCGCAGTGGGTGCTGACGCACAGGTCAATGACATGGCTCAGCTTGCTGCCCTTTAAGGTTGGGATGGCAATGATGATGCTGTGGATGCCGTAGCGGTTGCACAGCTCCGGAATGTCCTCCAGCGTGCCCTTGACCGGCACGCCGTGGATGGTCTGGTTCAGCTTTGCGGGGTCATCGTCCACCGCCACCACGGCGTGGCCGTATTCCTTGTTGGATTTGCACACATTGATGGCCCATGCACCGGCTTCGCCCGCACCCACGATCAACACCGGGCGGTTGGGGTCCTTGGCGGGCACTTTGCGCATCCGCTCACCCAGCGGATGGTTCAAAAACAGCCGCCATGCCAAGCGGCTACCGCCGATAAACAAAAAGATGAGCACCGAGGCCATGCAGTTGGCGGAATTAAACAGCACACCGTGGATAAAACGGCGGTTCACCACATACACCACGGCGGTGGGCACGGCGATCATCCCGGCAAGGCGGATCAGATCCCGCTCGCCGGCGTACTTCCACAGCACCGAGTACAGCCCGCCTGCCAGGAAGCAGACGATATACACCGCCACGATCCACGGCAGGTTTTCGTACAGCAGGGCACGGTTGTGGGGCCACCACCCGGCCTCCACGGCACCGTCTGCCCGCAGCAGCAGGGCAAAATAAAAGCTGAATGCCACAATGGCTGCATCCAGCAGCACCAGCAGCGCACGGCGCAGCAGCACCTGCGGGGTATTCTTGGTTCTATCTTTCACTTACGATCCTCTTTTTCCCTCTCAGCGCCAAGGGTTTGCCCTGCGCTGCTTTTTCGGCAGTGTTCTCCCCCGGCAATGCCGGAAGGATACAGCTACACGTTTGTATTATACTCACAATCCCCGCCTGTGTCCAGAAAATTTACGTTTTTATCACTTTCCCCTGTTTTTCCCGGTCTTTGCCTGCCGCAGCACCGCCCGCAGCTCCTCCCAAAGCCCCAGCGGCAGCGCCGCCAGTAAAAACACGATGGCAGTCACCGTGCCGCCCACTGTCATCACTGCCAGCTGTTCCCACAGCCCCTGTGCCGGAAAGCCCGCCAGCGCCCGGCGCACACCCCGCCCTGCCGCACCGGCAGCGGCAGCAGCCAGCAGCGGCGCACCCAGCCAGCGGCGGAAAGCGTGCCCTGTACCGCTGGAAAGCAGCAGCCGCCCGGTGTTGGCCGCGCAGGTGTAAAAGCTGGAAAGTAAGATCACCGCCAGAAAGCCCCGCATCCCGTACCGGGGCAGCAGCACCGCCACCCCGCCAATGCGCAGCACCGCGTCCCATACGCTGTAACGGAAGGCGGCCTTCTGCTCCCCGATGCCCTTCATGGCGCCGTCCACCATGCTTTCCAGATACATCAGCGGCATGGCCGGGGCAAGGGTCTCCAGATAGAACCCGGCCTCCGGGCTGTGGTAGAGCAGCTGTGCCAGCGGCCTGCCCCACACCCAGAACAGCGTGCCTGCCAGCATGGAGAAGTATCCCGTAAGCCGCAGCATCCGGTCCAGCAGGGCGTTCAGCCGGGCGGTCTGCCCCTCTATATGCGCCTGTGTGATCTCCGGCATCAGCAAAACAGCTAGACTGCCCAGCAGCCCAAAGGGGAAATTGAGCAGCGGCAGCGCCATGCCCTTTAAGGTGCCGTACTGCTCCAGCGCAGCGGTGCGCCCGCCGGAAGCCCCCAGATACACCGCAAGGCAGGCGGGCACCAGCATATTCTCGGCGGTGTGCAGCGCGCTGGAAAGCACCCTGCCGCCCTCCACCGGCCACAGGATGTCCCACAGCCGCCGGGACGCCTCCCTTGGCGGGCGCGGCGCTGTGCTGCCGAAGCAGCGTGCCGCCTCCCGCCGGTAAAACAATGCCATCAGGGCGGTGGATATGGCCTCGCTCAGGGCGGTAGCAGCCAGCACCAGTGCACAGCGGCTGCCGTCCGGCCAGCCCTGCGTGCGGGAAAGCGCCCACACCACCGCGGCAATGCGCACCGTCTGCTCTGCCAGCTGGCTGAGCACGTTGGGTTCCACCCGCCGCCGTGCCAGAAAAAAGCCGCGCAGCACCGCCGAGACGGCCATCCACGGCAGCCCCAGCGCCGAGGTGCGCAGCGCGGCAGCGGCGCGGACATCCCCCAGCCACCATTTTGCCGCAAGGCCTGCGGTGGCAAATTGGGCGGCCATGGCAAGCCCGCCCAGCGTAAGCCCTGCCAGCACCAGCCGCACCAGCATCCCGCGCGCAGCGGCTTTATCCCGGCTGAGCTCCTCGGTCAGAAGCCGGGCAGCGGCCACCGAGATGCCCGCCGTGGCCAACGTGACGAACAGCCCGTACACTGCCAGCACCAGCTGATACAGCCCCATCCCCGCCCCGCCCAAGGCGTTGGCCAGCCAGATGCGCAGTCCCATGCCAGCCAGCCGCAGCACCACGTCCGAGCCGGTAAGCAGCGCCGCGTTTTTAAAATAACTCTGCCGCACCCTGCACCTCCCCCTGCCCCGGAACGGGCGTTCACGGTTCAGCCTATGCGGCGGCTTTGCAAAACATGAGCGGCGCTATGGGTTGTTTCTGCGCACTTTTTATGGTATAGTTAACAGTGGTCAGGCAGGGCGCAAGCCCCCGCCTGTATTTTGAGCAAGGAGGAAGCGCACCGCCCGGGTCCTGCCCCTGCCGTGCGCGACAAAGAGAATGAGCGAAGAATGTACCCATGACTGCTCTAATTGCAGTGCAGCCTGTTCTTCCCGCGATGCCGCTCCGCAGCACGATGCCCCCAACCCCAATAGCAGTGTGAGAAAGGTCATCGGCGTTGTTTCCGGCAAGGGCGGCGTGGGCAAGAGCATGACCAGCGCTCTGCTGGCCTGTGCCATGGCCCGCCGCGGCTACCATTGTGGCATTCTGGATGCCGATATCACCGGCCCGTCCATCCCCAAGCTGTTCGGCATTCATGGCCGTGCCATGGCGGACGACAAGGGCTGCTGGCCCATCCAGAGCCGCATGGGCATTGATGTAATGAGCATCAACCTGCTGGTGGAGAACGAGGAAGACCCCGTTGTGTGGCGCGGCCCGGTCATTGCCGGTGCGGTCAAGCAGTTCTGGACCGATGTGGTCTGGAAGGACGTGGATTTCCTGTTCGTGGATATGCCCCCGGGCACCGGTGATGTGCCCCTGACCGTGTTCCAGAGCCTGCCGGTGGATGGCATCGTTGTGGTGGCAAGCCCGCAGGAGCTGGTAAGCATGATCGTGGCAAAGGCCGTGAACATGGCCGAGATGATGAAGGTGCCCATGCTGGGCATCGTAGAAAACATGAGCTACATCGTCTGCCCGGACTGCGGCAAGCACATCAATGTGTTTGGCAACAGCCATGTGGACGAGGTGGCCGCAAAGCATCATCTGCCTGTGCTGGCCAAGTGCCCCATCGACCCCAAACTGGCAGAGCTTTCCGATGCCGGCATGATCGAGACCTATGGCGGCGAATTTTTGGAAGGTGCCGCAGACGCCTGCGAAAAGCTGCTGAAGAAGTAACTGCACCCCGCCCTGTGCCCGTTGTGACACAGGGCTTTTTGCTTAGATAAGCCCGCTGCCGTGCAAAAGACATTCTTTTCCGTGCGGCTTTGGAGCGGCAGCGCACTTTAAAAAACAAGGTTCGCGGCACATTCCGGCTTTTAATTTTCGTTTTGTGAAGCAGCTGTGACTTTTTATCTGTTTTTTTAAACAAATTCTGCTTTTTGCTATTGTAAAACCCACCGCAAAGCTTTATAATAATAAAGTAAGCATTGCCCGCCATTGCGGGCGTGCCGTGCAAGCATGGAGAACCGGAAGCGCCCGGCATCTGCAAGGATATACCCGCTGTGCGGCGGGCAGGGGCATTTCCGCTTTTTCAAATTTATAGAGTAATTGGGAAAAGGAGTATTCTATTATGCTGACGAATGAATACCTGAAGCGTGTTTACGAGGGTCTGGAAAAGCGCAACGCCAACGAGCCCGAGTTTTTGCAGGCTGTGCGCGAGGTGCTGGAGAGCATCCAGCCCGTTGTGGAAAAGCACCCCGAGTACGAGAAGGCCGGTCTGATCGAGCGCCTGGTGGAGCCGGAGCGCATCATCACCTTCCGTGTGCCTTGGGTGGACGATGCCGGTAAGGTGCAGGTGAACCGCGGCTACCGCGTGCAGTTCAACAGCGCCATCGGCCCCTACAAGGGCGGCCTGCGCTTCCATCCCTCTGTCAATCAGGGCATCCTGAAGTTCCTGGGCTTCGAGCAGACCTTCAAGAACAGCCTGACCACCCTGCCCATGGGCGGCGGCAAGGGCGGCTCTGACTTTGACCCCCACGGCAAGAGCGACATGGAAGTGATGCGCTTCTGCCAGAGCTTTATGACCGAGCTGTACCGCCACATCGGCCAGTTCGTGGACTGCCCCGCCGGTGATATCGGTGTCGGCGGCCGCGAGGTCGGCTATCTGTTCGGCCAGTACAAGCGCCTGACCAACAGCTTCCAGGGCGGTATGCTCACCGGCAAGGGCCTGACCTTTGGTGGTTCTCTGGCCCGTACCCAGGCTACCGGCTACGGCCTGTGCTACTTCACCGCCGAGGCTCTGAAGTGCATGCGGAACGACAGCCTCCAGGGCAAGACCGTGGTCATCTCCGGCTCCGGCAACGTGGCTATCTACGCCTGCGAGAAGGCTACCCAGCTGGGTGCCAAGGTGGTTACCATGTCCGACTCCAACGGCTATGTCTACGACCCCAACGGCATTGATCTGGCTTACGTCAAGGATCTGAAGGAAGTGCGCCGCGGCCGTATCAAGGAGTACGCCGAGACCCACGAGGGTGTAACCTATGTGGCTGATTGCAGCAAGGTTTGGACTGTCCCCTGCGACATCGCCCTGCCCTGCGCTACCCAGAACGAGATCAACAAGGAGTCTGCCGAGGCTCTGGTAAAGGGCGGCTGCACCGTGGTCTGCGAGGGCGCTAACATGCCCAGCACCCCGGAGGCTATCGAGGTCTACCTGTCCAACGGCATCCTGTACGGACCCGCAAAGGCTTCCAACGCAGGCGGCGTGGCCACCTCCGGTCTGGAGATGAGCCAGAACTCCGAGCGCCTGAGCTGGAGCTTTGAGGAAGTGGATGCCAAGCTGAAGGGCATCATGGAGGGCATCTTCCACGCTTCCTACGACGCTTCTGTGGCTGCTGGTTCTGAGGGCAACCTGATGGTCGGTGCAAACTGCGCCGGCTTCCTGAAGGTTGCTACCGCCATGATGGCACAGGGCATCACCTACTAAGTCATACTGCATCGTCCAAGAGCCGCGCCCGCAGGGGTGCGGCTCTTTTTTGGTATAACCCCGCCCCGCTCTGCCCACACTGGCAGTATCTTATGGCAGAAAGGGAGTTTTGTATGGACGAGCAGATGTTTTGTTTTCAGTGTGAGCAGGCGGCGGGCTGCACCGCCTGCACCGGCGCAGCGGGGGTGTGCGGCAAGTCGGCCGAGACAGCCGCCGCACAGGACCGGCTCACCGGGGCGCTCATCGCGTTTGCCGGGCAGCTCATCGCGGCGGGGCGCGGCCCGGCCCCGGAACAGGCCCGGCTGCTGATGCAGGGGCTGTTCACCACCATTACCAACGTGAACTTTGACCCCGCCGCCGTGGACGCGCTGACCCGCCGGGTGCACGACGCCAGCCCCGGCACCGGCCCGGACTACGACATGCAGGCCCTCTGGCGGGAACCGGATGCCGACCGGCGCAGCCTGAAATGCTTTGTGCTGTTCAGCCTGCGGGGCATGGCCGCCTACAACTACCACGCCCGGGTGCTGGGCCGCATCGACCCGGAGCTGGACCGGTTCTTCTGTACCGCCCTGCAGGCCGTGGGCGACCCCGGCCAGACCACCGACGCCCTGTGGCAGCTGGTGCAGGCCACAGGAGAAGCCAGCTACCGCTGCATGGAGCTGCTGGACGCGGCCAACACCGGCGCGTTTGGCGATCCGGAACCGGTGCAGGTGCCCCTGACCATTGAAAAGGGGCCGTTCATCGTGATTTCCGGCCACGACCTCTACGATGCACAGCAGCTGCTGGAACAGACTGCAGGCCGGGGCGTCAACGTCTACACCCACTCGGAGATGCTGCCCGCCCACGGCTACCCGGAGCTGAAGCGCCGCTACCCCCACCTCAAGGGCAACTTTGGCACCGCATGGCAGAACCAGCAGCGGGAGTTCGAGGACATCCCCGCGCCCATCCTGTTCACCACCAACTGCATCATGCCCCTGCGCGCCAGCTACGCCGACCGGGTGTTCACCACCTCGGTGGTGGCTTACCCCGGCGTGCCCCACATCGACGAAGGGCGCGACTTTTCCCCGGTGATCGAAAAGGCGCTGGAGCTGGGCGGCTACGCGCAGGACACTCTGCTACCCGGCCTGAACGGCGGCTCCACGGTGACCACCGGTTTTGCCCGCACCGCCGTGCTGCAGCACGCGGACGAGATCGTGCAGGCGGTGCGGGACGGTAAGCTGCGGCACTTCTTTCTGGTGGGCGGCTGCGACGGTACCCGGCCCAGCCGCCGCTACTACACCGAGTTTGCCCGCCTTACCCCGCCCGACACCATCCTGCTGACCCTGGCCTGCGGCAAGTTCCGCCTGAACGACCTGCCCCTTGGCACCGTGCCGGGCACCGGCCTGCCCCGCATCCTGGACGTGGGCCAGTGCAATGACGCCTACAGCGCCATCCGCATCGCATTGGCGCTGGCCGACGCCTTTGGCTGCGGCGTCAACGACCTGCCCCTCTCGCTGGTGCTGTGCTGGTTTGAGCAGAAGGCCGTGTGCATCCTCATCGCGCTGCTGGCGCTGGGCATCCGGAACATCCGGCTGGGGCCTACCCTGCCCCCGTTCCTCTCGCCGGGGGTGGTGCGCACCCTGCAGGAACGGTACGGCCTCAAGCCCATTGCCACCCCGGAAGCCGACCTGCAGGCCATTCTGGGCGGGTGAGGTTTTGTTTGTATGCCGCGCACAGCTGCGGGGGCTCGCGGCGTTTCGCACAAGAAGCGGCGCAATGTGTGTAGCATATTTGGTGCAGCTGTCACTTGAAGATTTTTCAGGAATCTGTATAATATCAGGTATCGGAACAAAGGCGTTCCGCAGGGGCATCCTATGCTCTTGCGGGGCGCTTTTTTCTTTTTGCAGGGGATAAAAAGCTGCGGAGGGTGCCGCGGCCCCCGGTAAACAAGTAAAAAGGATGGGAAAGACTATGGAAAACTTTACAGAGCAGAAAACCACCCTTGGTCTGTACGACCCACAGTTCGAGCACGATGCCTGCGGCATCGGCGCTGTGGTGGACATCAAGGGACGTAAAAGCCACCAGACGGTGGACGATGCACTGTCCATCGTGGAGCGGCTGGAGCACCGCGCCGGTAAGGACGCTGAGGGCAAGACCGGCGACGGCGTGGGCATCCTGCTGCAGATCAGCCACAAGTTCTTCTCCAAGGTGGCCGAGGAGCTGAACATCCGGCTGGGCAACGAGCGGGAGTACGGCGTGGGTATGTTCTTCTTCCCCCAGAACGAGCACCTGCGGGCACAGGCTATGAAGCTGTTCGAGGTGGTCACCCGCAAGGAGGGGCTGGAGTTTCTGGCATGGCGCGAAGTGCCCGTAGACCCCGATGCCGTGGGTCAGAAGGCGCGGGACTGCATGCCCGCCATCTGGCAGTGCTTCATCAAAAAGCCCGCCAAGGTAAGCAAGGGCATTGAGTTTGACCGCCGCCTGTACATCGTGCGCCGCGTGTTCGAGCAGGCCAGCAACGGCACCTATGTGCCCAGCCTGTCCAGCCGCACCATCGTGTATAAGGGTATGTTCCTCGTGCACGACCTGCGCCGCTTCTACGCTGATCTGCAGGACCCGGATTATGAGTCCGCCATCGGCATGGTGCACAGCCGCTTTTCTACCAACACCAACCCCAGCTGGATGCGTGCACACCCCAACCGCTTCATCCTGCACAACGGCGAGATCAACACCATCAAGGGCAACACCGATGCCATGCTGGCGCGTGAGGAGAGCATTTCCAGCCCCATTTTGCAGGACGATATGAACAAGATCCTGCCCATCATCAACACCTCCGGTTCGGACTCTGCCATGCTGGACAACACTCTGGAATTTATGGTGATGAACGGCATGGACCTGCCGCTGGCTGTGATGATCACCATCCCCGAGCCGTGGGAGAACAACAAGAACATCAGCCAGAAAAAGCGGGATTTCTACCAGTACTACGCCACCATGCTGGAGCCTTGGGACGGCCCCGCCGCCATCCTGTTCTCGGACGGCGATGTGATGGGTGCAGTGCTGGACCGCAACGGTCTGCGCCCCAGCCGCTACTACATCACCAAGGACGGACGCATGATCCTGTCCTCTGAGGTGGGTGTGCTGGAATGCGACCCGGAGAATATTCTGGTCAAGGAGCGCCTGCGTCCCGGCAAGATGCTTCTGGTGGATACCGTCAAGGGCGAGGTGGTGGACGATGAAAAGCTGAAGGAGCTTTACGCCAGCCGCGAGCCCTACGGCGAGTGGATCGACCGCAATCTGGTGCAGCTGAGCGGGCTGAAGATCCCCAACGTGAAGGTAGAAAGCTACACCGGCGAGCAGCTGACCCGGCTGCAGAAGGTGTTCGGCTACAAGTACGAGGACGTGAACACCATGATCCTTGCCATGGCGCGGGCGGGCGCAGAGCCCTCCGGTGCCATGGGTACCGACACCCCGCTTGCCGTGCTCAGCAGCCAGCATCCCCCGCTGTTCAACTACTTCAAACAGCGGTTCGCACAGGTGACGAACCCGCCCATTGACGCCATCCGGGAGAAGGTGGTCACCTCCACCAGCGTTTACATCGGTGCCCACGGCAACCTGCTGGAGGATAAGCCGGAGAACTGCAAGGTGCTCAAGGTGCACAACCCCATCCTGACCAACACCGACCTGTTGAAGATCAAGTACATGAACGTGCCGGGCTTCAAGGTGGCTACGGTATCCATCAACTACTACAAGAACACCAGTCTGGAAAAGGCCATCGACCGGGTATTTCTGGAAGTCGACCGCGCCTATAAGGAGGGTGCAAACATCATCATCCTGTCTGACCGGGATGTGGACGAATACCATGTGACCATTCCCAGCCTGCTGGCTGTTTCAGCGGTGTCGCAGTACCTCATCCGCACCAAAAAGAGCACCGCACTGGCGCTGATTCTGGAAAGCGCCGAGCCCCGGGAGGTGCACCACTTTGCCACCCTGTTGGGCTACGGTGCCTGCGCCATCAACCCCTATCTGGCACACGAGACCATCGGGCAGCTGATCGACGAGGGCCTGCTGGACAAGGACTATTACGCCGCCGTGCAGGACTACGACAACGCCATCCTCAACGGCATCGTGAAGATCGCCTCCAAGATGGGCATTTCCACCATCCAGAGCTACCAGAGCAGCCAGATCTTTGAGGCTGTGGGCATCTCGAAGGAGGTCATCGACAAATACTTCACCGGCACGGTGAGCCGCGTGGGCGGCATCAGCATGGCAGACATTCAGGCCGATGTGGAAGCGCTGCATAACGCCGCCTTTGACCCGCTGGGGCTGGATATCAACATGGAGCTGGCCGACAGCGGTGCCCACAAGTTCCGCAGCGGCAAGGAAGAGCACCTGTTCAACCCCCAGACCATCCACCTGTTCCAGAAAGCCTGCCGCACCGGCGATTACGACACCTTCAAGCAGTTCACCCAGACGGTGGACAACATGGGTGCCGAGGGTGTGCATCTGCGCAGTCTGCTGGAATTCAACTACGCCGCAGACGGCGGCATCCCGCTGGAGGAGGTAGAGCCGGTCTCCAGCATCGTCAAGCGGTTCAAGGGCGCTGCCATGAGCTACGGCGCACTGAGCAGTGAGGCACACGAGACCATTGCCATTGCCCTGAACCGTCTGGGCTGCCGCAGCAATACCGGCGAGGGCGGCGAGCCCGAAGAGCGTTACCACAGCGAGAGCAATTCCAAGATCAAGCAGGTGGCCTCTGCCCGCTTTGGCGTGACCAGCAAGTATCTGGTCAGCGCCGAGGAGATCCAGATCAAGCTGGCACAGGGCGCAAAGCCCGGTGAGGGCGGCAACCTGCCCGGTGCCAAGGTGTATCCGTGGATCGCCAAGACCCGCCACAGCACCACCGGCGTGGGCCTGATCTCTCCCCCGCCCCACCACGATATCTACTCCATCGAGGATCTGGCAGAGCTGATCTACGATTTGAAAAACGCCAACCGCAATGCCAACATCAACGTCAAGCTGGTCAGCGAGGCCGGTGTCGGCACCATTGCCGCCGGTGTTGCCAAGGGCGGCGCACAGGTCATTCTGGTGTCCGGCTATGACGGCGGCACCGGTGCTGCACCCCGCACCTCCATCAAGCACGCAGGTCTGCCTTGGGAGCTGGGCATCGCCGAGACTCACCAGACCCTGATCCTGAACGGTCTGCGCACCCGCGTGCGCATTGAGAGCGACTCCAAGCTGCTGTCCGGCCGGGATGTGGCCATCAGCTGTATGCTGGGCGCCGAGGAGTTCGGCTTCGGCACTACCCTGCTGATGGCCGAGGGCTGCGTGATGATGCGCGTGTGCAATCTGGACACCTGCCCCATGGGCATCTGCACCCAGAACCCCGAGCTGCGCAAGAACTTCAAGGGCAAGCCGGAGTACATCATCAACTACCTCACCTTTGTGGCAGAGGAGCTGCGGGAGTACATGGCAAAGCTGGGCGTGCGCACCGTGGACGAGCTGGTGGGCCGCACCGATCTGCTGCGGGTCAAGCCCGCTGCCCCGGGCAGCCGCGCCGCAAAGCTGGATCTGGACTGCATCCTGCACAACCCCGCCATTGCAAACAGCAACGTCCACTTTATCAAGGAGGACAGCTACGACTTCCATCTGGAAAACACGCTGGACATGAAGGTGCTGATGAAGAAGTTCAAGCTGGGCAGCAAGGCTCCCCAGAGCGTCAGCCTGAATGTTTCCAACGTGGATCGCGCCTTTGGTGCCATCTTTGGCAGCGAGATCACCCGTAAATACGGCAACGACCTGCCGGACGATGTGTACACCGTGCACTGCAACGGTGCAGGCGGCCAGAGTTTTGGTGCCTTTATCCCCAATGGTCTGACGCTGGAGCTGGTGGGTGACTGCAACGACTACATGGGCAAGGGCCTTTCTGGCGGCAAGATCATCGTGCGCCCGCCGCAGGGCATCGACTTCAAGCCCGAGGAGAACATCATCACCGGCAACGTGGCGCTGTACGGCGCTACCAGCGGCCAGGCGTTCATCTCCGGCGTGGCCGGCGAGCGCTTCTGCGTGCGCAACAGCGGCGCGACCGCCGTTGTGGAGGGCGTGGGCGACCACGGCTGCGAGTACATGACCGGCGGCACCGTCGTCGTTCTGGGCCAGACCGGCAAGAACTTTGCAGCCGGCATGAGCGGCGGCATCGCCTACGTGCTGGACGAGGACTGGGACTTCTACCAGCGCGTCAACAAGGACATGGTCAGTCTGGAGCCTGTGGAGCACAAGTACGATGTATCGCTGTTGAAAGACCTGATCCGTGAGCATGTGGAGCTGACCGGGTCGCCGCGCGGCAGGGAAATCCTTGACAACTTCGGCGAGTATCTGCCCAAGTTCAAGAAGGTCCTGCCCCACGACTACGACAAAATGCTGCGCCTGATCGCCCAGATGGAGGAAAAGGGCGAGGACAGCGAGCAGGCCCAGATCGAGGCGTTCTACGCCATGAAAAGCGCAAAGTAAGGGAGGCAGAGTACCATGGGCAAACCGACAGGATTTATGGAAATTACGCGGCAGACCAGTTTAGAGCTGCCGCCCGAGGAGCGCATCCGGAATTTTAACGAGTTTCACGTCCCGCTGCACACTGACGAGCAGCAGGCCCAGGGCGCACGCTGCATGGACTGCGGCGTCCCCTTCTGCCAGAGCGGCGTTCAGCTGGGCGGCATGTTCAGCGGCTGCCCGCTGAACAACCTGATCCCCGAGTGGAACGACCTGGTCTATCAGGGCAAGTGGGATCTGGCCGTGCACCGGCTGATTGCCACGAACCGATACCCGGAGTTCACGAGCCGGGTCTGCCCCGCCCTGTGCGAGGCGGCCTGCACCTGCGGCAATGTCACGGGTGACCCGGTCACGGTCAAGGAAAACGAGCGTGCCATCGTGGAATACGGTTACGAGAGCGGTGCCATTCATGCCGTGCCGCCCCCGGCCCGCACAGGCAAGACCGTGGCGGTCATCGGCGCAGGTCCCGCGGGCCTGTCCGTGGCCGACCTGCTCAACAAGCGCGGCCATCGCGTGACCATCTATGAGCGCGAGGACCGCGCGGGCGGCCTGCTGATGTACGGCATCCCCAACATGAAGCTGGAAAAGTGGGTCATTGACCGCCGCGTGAAAATTTTGCAGGACGAGGGCATTGAGTTTGTTTTTAACGCCGACGTCGGCAATACGGTCAGCGCCGAGGAGCTGAAGGCCCGCTATGACGCTGTGGTGCTGTGCTGCGGCGCGAAGCAGGCCCGCGACATCCAGGCCCCGACGCGCAGGGCATCTTCTTTGCGGTGGATTACCTGACCAGCGTGACCCGCAGTCTGCTGGATTCCAACTTTGCGGACGGCAGGGCGGTTTCCGCCGCGGGCAAGCGCGTGCTGGTCATCGGCGGCGGCGACACCGGCAACGACTGCGTCGGCACGGCCATCCGCCAGGGCTGCGAGAGCGTCATGCAGCTGGAAATGATGCCCTGCCCGCCCGAGGCCCGCGCCCCCGGCAACGACTGGCCCGAGTGGCCCCGCGTGCTGAAAACCGACTACGGCCAGCAGGAGGCCATTGCCAAATTCGGCTTTGACCCCCGCGTCTACCAGACGACGGTCAAGGAGTTCTACAAGAACGAGGCCGGGCAGGTCTGCGGCGCGCTGATCTCCAAGCTGAAAAGCGAGGTCGTGGACGGACGCCGCCAGATGGTGCCCACCGGCGAGGAGTTCACCGTGGACTGCGACCTTGTGCTGATCGCGGCAGGCTTTACGGGCTGCGAGCCCTATGTGGCCGATGCGTTCGGCGTCGAGCGCACGAAGCGCGGCACCGTGGCGGACGTGAAGTACGCCACCGCCGACCCGAAGGTGTTTGCCTGCGGCGATATGCGCCGCGGCCAGAGCCTTGTTGTTTGGGCCCTGCGCGAAGGCCGCGATGCCGCCGCCGAGGGGATGCTCGGCCGCGACGAAACCGGCGAGGGCTACATCAAGCTCAACTACTTCAACCTGTTCTGGGTATTCTTCGTCTGCAGCGTGTTAGGTCTCATTCTCGAGGAAGTCTGGCATATGGTCGTCGTCGATCCCGGCGTCTATCAGGACCGTGCCGGTATGCTATTTGGCCCCTTTAGCCCCATCTACGGATTTGGCGCGGTGCTCATGACCA
>OIDB01000312.1_pt1 | contig 18195 bp, 17 predicted proteins | sample 1581471 | NCBI WGS metagenome assembly OIDB01 (sample SAMEA3882539, study PRJEB24775) | human gut metagenome | biome: human-associated habitat; feature: intestine environment; material: feces | place: Netherlands | collected 2009/2010 | reverse complement strand
CAGCAGACAACCAGAAGGATGCAGACGGAAACCGCATTAAGTATTACAGCAAGGGAGACCTTGTGACAACTCTTACAACTGGCAAGGATGGAAAGGCAACAGCTAAGAATCTTCCTCTTGGACAGTACAGAGTTGTGGAAGTGGAAGCTCCATACGGATATGTGTTAAATCCGAATGAGCAGAAAGTGACATTCACATATGTGGATGATAAGACACCTGTTATCAAGGAAAGCCTTACTTTCTCAGATGACAGACAGAAGCTTGATATGTCAGTGACTAAGCTTGATTCAGAAGATAATACACCGATTGCAGGTGCAGTATTTGGTCTTTATGCAGATGAGAATATCAAGAATGATGATGGTAGAGTTATTATCGAGAAAGGCACACTTCTTGAGAAGGCAACATCTGATGAGAATGGAAAGATTGCTTTTGTTAAGGATTATCCATTTGCAAAATATGTTGCAAGGGAGCTTGTAAAGCCTGCCGGATATGTGACAAATGAGGAAGCAGTAAACTTTGATACAAAATATCAGGGACAGGATGTTAAGACTGCTGTATATAACAGCGAGTATAAGAACACTCCTACAACCTTTGAGTTTACAAAGACAGATATCACAAGCGGTGCAGAGCTTACAGGTGCAACACTTACTGTACTTGATAAGGATGGAAATGTGATAGACACATGGACATCTGATGCTAAGGAAGCACATGTGATCAAGAGACTTGTAGTTGGAGAGACTTACACTCTTCGTGAGGAATTTGCTCCTTACGGATATCTCAAGGCAGCAGATATCCAGTTTACAGTTGAGGACACAGGCAAAGTGCAGCATGTAGAGATGAAGGATGAAGTTCCTACAGGTTCCATCGTTATCAATAAGGATGGCGAATTTGTAACAGACACTACTCTTATGAAGGGTTACTGGTATGACTTTATCTTCAATTTCTTCAAGGACAGCCTTGCAGGAGTAACTTTTGATGTATATGCAAAAGAGGATATCGTAAGTGCTGACGGACTTGACACTGTATATCATAAGGCAGGAGACAAGGTGGCAACCATCGTGACAAATGATAAGGGTATCGCAAGAATTGATGACCTTCCACTTGGCAAGTATTATCTTGTTGAGACAAAGACCATTGATGGATTTGTATTAGATGAGACACCGATTGAGGCAGACCTTTCCTATATCGACCAGAACACAAAGGTTGTATTTGCAGGAATGGATGTGACAAATGAGCGTCAGAAAGTGCAGATCACTGTAACCAAGACGGATTCAGAGACTAAGGAAGCACTTGAAGGAGCAGTATTCGGTTTATTTGCGAAAGAAGACATTGTGAACAAAGATGGCAAGGTAATCGTAAAAGCTGATACGCAGATTGAGAGAACAGTAACAGGCAAGGATGGAAAGGCTGCATTTACCTCTGATCTTCCACTTGGACAGTATTATGTCAAAGAGATTGAGGCACCAAAGGGCTATGTGAAGTCTGATAAGATTTTTGATGTGGATGCTTCATATCAGGGAGATAAGGTAAAGGTTATCGATTTTGAGGTAGCATTTGAAAATGCGCCGATCAAGGTAGAAATTTCAAAGACTGATATCACAGGCGAGAAAGAATTACCTGGAGCAAAGCTTTCAGTTATTGATTCTGATGGAAAGCTTGTTGAGAGCTGGACATCAGAGGCAGGAAAGACTCATATGATTGAGAGACTTCCTGTTGGAAAGTACACACTCAGAGAGGAATCTGCACCATATGGATATAAGGTGGCAAGTGATGTAACCTTTGAAGTAAAGGAGACAGCAGAAATCCAGAAGGTATCCATGAAGGATGAGCAGGCAGTCGGTAAGATTGTCATCGAGAAAACTGACAAAGTAACCGGAAAGCCGATCGAGGGTGTTGTATTTGAAGTAAGGGATAAGGATGGAAAGGTGCTTGATACACTCACTACTGACAAGAATGGTTATGCAGAGAGCAAAGAGCTTCCTATCTGTACTTACAACGAGGATGGATCATTCAAAGAAGATATCCATTATACAGTTGTTGAGACTAAAGCAGCTGACGGATATATTCTTGATGAAACAGCTCATGATGTAACACTTCGATATGATGACAATGCACCGGATGTTGTTGTAGCAACTCTTAAGCTTGCCAATGTACCGACAGAGCCTAAGCTTCCACAGACAGGCGACAATGCAAATCCGCTTCTTTATCTTGGAATTGGTGCACTTGCACTTATTACAGGTGTTGGAGTAGGACTTCGTGGAAGAAAGAAAAAGAATAAACAGTAACAATTAACCTTGCGGGGAATGTAAGCCAGTGACTTATGTTCCCTGCTTTTTTAGATTAAGGAGGAACCGTAATATGATGAATTACGAGATTTTTAAGGAAGTAGTAAAAGAAAAGTTTATGGATTATATGCCTGAGAAGTTCAAAGGAATGGAGCTTGTGGCAGAGCCAGTGGAAAAGGTGAATGTGACTCTTGATGGCATCATCTTAAGAGAAGAAGGCAGGAACATTTCGCCTACGATTTATATCAATGACATGTATAAGAAGTATCAGGACTGTGGCGATCTTGAGGAAACACTTATGGCTGCATGTGACTTCATGGAAAGGGCATATGAGCAGACTCCGGTTGTTGATGTGGACAGCATTATGAGGGATGCTAACGAGAAGATTGTATTCCAGCTCATCAATACAGAGCAGAATAAAACATTTTTGGAACAGGTGCCGCACAGAGAGTTCCAGGATCTTTCTATTGTGTATAAGGTAATAATCAGTGCAGATAAGGATGCGGTGCAGAGTTCAAAAATTACAAATGAATTTGCGAAAAGACTTGGAATGAGCGAGGAACAGCTCTTTAAGTGTGCAGCGGAAAACACAAGAAGACTCTTCCCACCTGTCGTTCGTAGCATGAATGACATTATGAGAGAAATGTTCGCAAGGGATGGGATGCCACAGGAGATCGCAGAGATGATGACAGTTGAGATTCCACCGGAGCAGACGATGTGGGTGATTTCCAATGAAAAGGGTATCAATGGTGCAGCATCCATGCTTTATGAGAATGAGCTTCATGAGCTGGCAGAGAGTTTAGAGAGTGACCTTTATATTCTCCCTTCGAGCGTGCATGAGGTTATTGCAGTATCTTCAGATATGGGAAGCCCTGAGATGCTTGCACAGATGGTAGTCGAGGTAAATATGCAGGAGGTGTCTTTGGACGAGAGACTTTCCAATCAGGTATATCACTATGATAAGGATTTAAGAAAACTCACCCTTGCAACTGATACACCAAACAAGAGACTTGATGGTATCGTTGCAGAACCTCCCCTTGTATATGATGCGAAGGAAAAGTCCAGATAGGAGGCAGTTATGGAGCAGGAACTTACAATGGAAGAACTCATTGCTCTCATAAACAGCCAGAAAGGTGACTTTGTTATCCGTGTCGAGTTTGGAGAGGAGGTGTCTGATGCCAAAGAAGAATGACTTCAAGCTTGATGTGGTTTCGGTAAGACTTGTAAAGGATGCTCCGATTTATTCGGAGCACACCTTTAACAATCCGGCGGATATAGCTGCTGTCATGGGAGACTGTATGTGCCAGTTTGACAGGGAAGTAGTGTGTGTGGTCAATCTAAGGTCAGATTTAAAACCTATCAATGTGCATTTTGCAAGTGTTGGTTCTTTAAATGAGGCAATGGCACATCCGAGAGAGCTGTTTAAATCAAGTATCCTAAGCAATGCGGCAAGCATGATGTTAATCCATTGTCATCCATCCGGGAATGTATTCCCAAGCAAGGCAGACACGATGATGACAGACCGCATGAACAAGCTGTGTGAACTGATGGGAATACCGCTCATTGACCATATCATAGTCGGTGGAGACAATCGTGAATTTTTCAGTTTCAGGGAAAAAGGCATGATTGATAATCCTAAGATTACCCTGAGCACAGATTACCGGACACTTGATATCAAGTCACCGCTTGTAGCAGAGCAGGGAAAGGCAAGGTGAAAGCATGGATGGAAGATTTACGGATGAAGAGCTTGCCATAGCAAAGAGTGTTGACCTGTGTGCAGTTGCAGAAAGTCTTGGGTATACAGTAAAGAGGATTGGCAAATACCACACTTTAAAGGAGATGGATTCCATCCGCATTTACAACAGAAGCCATTGGTACAGATGGTCAAGGCAGTTTGACAAAGGAAACAATGGCGGCTCACAGATAGATTTCTTACGGGTATTTTGTGGAATGAGTGTAAAAGAGGCTGTGTTCTGGCTTTTAGATTTCGCAGGATACAGAAGAATTGAGAAGCCTGTAAAGCAGCCACTTGTTCATCAGGTATCGCAGAAGCAGGCAAAGGAGAGAAAGCCGTTTGTCCTACCGGAACCGGCAGGAGATAATTCCTATCTTATTTCATATCTGAATCAGGAGAGAGGAATCAGCAGAGCAGTCATAGATCTGTTTTTGAAAGATGGATTGATTTATGAGAGCAGGCATTACCACAATGTTGTTTTCAAGGGAAATGATAAAAATGGGGTAACAAGATTTGCAAGTATGCGGGGAGTGTTTGATAAGCAGGGTAAGCCATTCAAGTGTGATGTCACAGGAAATGATAAGAACTATGGATTTAATGTGGTAAATGTTAACAGTACAGAGCTTGTAGTATTTGAGGCTGCAATCGACCTTATGAGTTATGTCGATATCTTCGCGGATTATGAATCAAATAAGCTGGCACTTGGGATGCTTGCAGATGCACCACTTGAGACTTTTCTTCGGGAACATCCGCAGATTACTTCCATCCGGTTCTGCCTTGATGGAGATGAGCCGGGGAGAAAAGCAGCAGCTGAACTTATGAGAAAGTATTATGAGCTTGGATATGAGGTAGAAGACTGTCCGCCACCTGCCGGATATAAGGATTACAACGAGTGGCTTGTAGCGGCAAAGCTTAATCTGAACAGGATGAATAAGCGAGCAGATGAACCAGTCAGGGCATGAGAACTTGGATTTTGATGTGTGGGGGCAGAAAGCGCCCCCAAAACAGCAAAGTGGGGGCAGAAAGCGCCCCCAAAGTGTCAAAGTGGGGGCGAAAAGCGCCCCCGCAATTCGGACACGACAAAATCCGGATGAAAGTCAGTATAAAAGTGGGGGCAGAAAGCGCCCCCAAAATAACAAAGTGGGGGCAGAAAGCGCCCCCAAAGTAGCAAAGTGGGGGCAAAAAGCGCCCCCACTTCCATAAACAGAGGGTTTTAGGGAGATTTTCTCCCTAACTAGATGGCATTAGGACAGAGATGTCTCTAATGCGTATCTAGCAGTCGCCGGGGACTAACTGGAGACTGGAGCTTTGGTGAATATTTACTAAACACGGATAAGGAGGTGCAAGGAAGCAATGGATGCAGAAGTTACGCTATTTTCAAAACCAGAAGAACTGATTGCCTGGGCAGACACATTTGATATCTTACTTAACCCTTCGATAGAAGATGCTGCAATATTGCTTAACTATATGGAAGGTCATGATTATGCTATTGGCATAGATTCTGATGGAAAGATGTACAGACAGGATGTAGCTGAGGAGAATGGTGAAATTGAACCATATCCGATAGATGATGTTATAGATACTGTTTGTGAATGGAACTATGAACTGATACTTGATGCTGATGCACACAGGAATGATCCAAAGGATTTTAAAGATTACAGTGAGTTTCAGGATAAGTATGACAGCTTGAAAGCAGATGAAAAGAGACTGGACAGGTTGTTTGAAAAGACCTGTTATGCAAAGGAGATTGATGAAATGGCAGCTGCTTTGGTGGAATCATTCATTAGTCATCTAAGTAGCAGGGATGATTTGGAAAAAGCTGCGGTGACAGTTGCAGAAGGAATTAAGGATTATAGTACGGGTAAGAGAGGAAGGTGAGTCTATGGCAGATAAAGTTCATTGTATTAGGAAAACACTAAGACTAATGCCAGAGGAAGCCAAGATTCTTGCAAAAAAGGCATGTGATAATGGAATGAATGAGGCTGAGTATATCCGTCTTCTTATCAGTCAGAAACCAAATGATTATCCGGAAGTAAGGAAGATTCTGAAGGAACTCATTAATGAAGTCAACAGAATTGGAATAAATATCAATCAGATAGTATTTAACAATAATGCCGGGCTGTATTCCAAGGAAGATAAGACACAGCTGATAGCTTATATGCGAAAACTGAATCAGAAGGTAGATGAGGCGGTGGTAAAGATTGGCAATCAGTAAAATCCTTAATATGAAGGATTGTGGTGGGCATTTTCACGGAAAACATCTGAAGAGATCTCTTGATTATGTGATGAATCCGGAGAAAACACAGGATGGAAGGCTCGTTGGTGCAATCAACTGTCAGGTCGATTCTGCTTTTGAACAGATGAAAGCTACAAAACGGAAGTTTGGAAAAGTTGATAAAAGGCAGGGATATCATATCATTCTCTCATTTAAGGAAGATGAAGTGAATCCTGATACGGCATTTGAGATAACCCGCAGATTCGTGGAAGAGTATCTTGGAAAATCATATGAGGCAGTATATGTGGTGCATGATAATACAGCACATGTTCATTCACACATTGTATTTAACAGTGTGAGTTTTGTGGATGGGAAAAAGTACCGCTATGAAAAAGGAGACTGGGCAAAGTATATCCAGCCAATCACGAATAAGCTGTGTCAGGAATATGGTCTTTCAATCATTGATGTTGATGATGGCAGTAAGGAAAAAGAGCATGAAAGCTATAAGGACTGGAGCGAATATCGTGAAGGCAGTTTTGTATGGGCAGATATGATTAAGAGAGACCTGGATTCCTGCATACTGCAGGCAGGAAATTATGAGCAGTTTCTGGAGCTGTTATCTGACAAAGGATATGAGGTCAAGCAGGGAAAGTATCTGGCGGTAAAGCCACAAGGAATGACGAGATTTCGCAGATGTAAGACATTAGGTGACATGTATTCTGATGAGGCAATCCAGGAAAGGATAGAAAAAGAGGATATTTCATTTTACCGGGAACAGCAGAAAGAAGTACAACCGGTTCTTTGTAAGTGTAAGGTGAGAAGATACCGAAGGGCAAAGATGTCGGGGCTTCAAAAGAGATACTATGCAAAGCTATACCGGATAGGAAAGCTGAAGAAGAAGCCATACAGTCAGGTATGGAAGTATAAGGATGATATCCGTAAGATGCATAAACTGCAGGAGGAGTATTTGTTCCTTGTCAATCATGACATTCATTCAGCGGAGGAGCTTGTCAGTGTAATCAGCTCATTGACAGATAAAAGAAAAGAAGTTTCAGCAGAGAAAAGCCGCATTTATAAAGCTAGGGAGAGAAGTCGAGAACTTTTTGATATAGCAGATGATATGAAAGAGTTAGAACCTGCTGAGAAGTCTTTCCTCCAGGGAGATGAATTTTTTACGGATGAGCATCTGCAATGGGAAACTTTGAAACAGAAGCTTTTATCACAGGGATATAGCCTTGAAGAGGTGGAAACACTGCGTAAACATTATAAAGAGGAGTATTCCAAAGCATGTGCAAAAGAAAGGGCAGTATTCAAAGAGTTGAATATTGGTAAATCTATATGGAAGAGTCTTATTCCAGACAGCGTATCAGATGGAAAAGATGCACAGTACAACAAAGAGACAATACGAGACAGGAAAGAGCAGCCAGAACGTTAGGCTGTTTTTTTAGTAGTTAGGAGGCATATATGGAAGAAAACAGAGAACCGCTTAGTGCGATAGCAATCGAGAAAAAATTGCAGCTTCTCAGAAATAAGCATTTTAGTGAAGATACGATTGCTCTTGTAAAAAGTGATTATGAATATGGACTGAAAGAGGAGGAGATCAGCCTTTATCTCAATAAGTCATACGACATTGAACAGATGAAGATTTTATCGGAATGTTTGCACAAGGATGTTCCAAAAGATGTGATTGATATTATCAAGAATACCAAGTATTCGGTTCATCAGATGCAGGTGTCCCTTGAATTTTATGAAAAGGGTGTACCTGTTCAGACAATTAAGGAGGTTATGGACAAAGGGGAAAAACCTATTACCATGCGACGATTATATGAGGAAGTTCTGGAACAGCTGAATAAAGTCAAGAAACAGATTCCGGAAGAGTCTGAGTATGTGAAAGCACTCATTTCTCATATGGATGAAGTGGTTGAAAAGATCAATCACCAGAATGAAAGGTATGATGCCCTGAATAAGAAGCTTTCTGAAATAGAGACTTCCAAAGATGATGAGGAAGTCAGGGGGCGTCTGGTCAAGGAGAACCAGGATAAGGACGCTCTTATCAACAGTCAGCAGAATGAACTGAATAAGGCAAGCAGTACGATTGCAAGACTCAGGGATGATATTGAGAAAAAGGATAAGGAGATGAAGCGTATGGGAGACAGAATAGAGTCATTGGAAGATAAGATCATAAGTGTTGCCACAGAGAATAAAAAAGAAGCAGAAAGTAAGGCAGAGCCGCAGGAACGCCAGTCCGTATCACAGGCAGATAAAAAGATGGTTGATACAGTTGCAGTTCCTCAGAATATGCAGGCTGTGGCAAACGGGATTCCAGTCTATTATCAGATTCCGGTAGTTGATGGTACCGGAAATGTGGTGCAGAGACTTCCGATTGAGAGAAGTGTGAGAAAAAGTAGCAACAGCGGAGTGGCGAGCCTTTTTGCAAGACTGTCATTTAAGAAAAAGTCAAGAGCAGACATTGTAAAGCTGGTTGCATCGGGAGACCTTGTTCCGGCGCAGCTTGTGCAGATTAAGAGTGCAATAGAAAAGGGACTTACTGAGTCACAGCTTGTAGAGCTTATAAACAACAACATTTCAGCGGAAAAGATGAAGGAGATCATTGAGATTGCTGTGCTTGAAAACAGCATGGCAGATTAGGAGGAACTTATGAATTTAGCAGTAGTAAATGAAGCAGTAACAGAGATGAATGGTGTGGAGCATCAGTTTACAGAGGAAGAGAAAAACTTTGTTGTCCAGTTCGCATTCAGAAGCGGCAGCAAGGAAGACACGATTTCTCTTATTGAAGCTTTGGCACATTCAGCGGATAAGGCTGAGTCGGACGAGATTATGGTCACATACAGGTCTAAATATGATATGAAGCCTGCATGGGTGGAACAGGTGGAAAACCTGCTTGTGGCACTTGAAATGTATCGTATCGAGGAGGAGAAAGCAATCAATCATCTGGCAGATATTTTGACTGCTTATGGTATTGATGTATCAGCCGAGGAAATCCGTACTACAGAGACAGAAACGCTTAAAACAACAGTCAGAGAGAAAGTGGAGGTGCGATAATGGCAGAAGAGATTCAGGAAGCGGTGCAGATCATCCGTGTAGCTTATGATGGCATTGAGATTGCCATGAAGGTAGGAAGCGGCGGCATTGCTGCCATGCAGAAGGCAATAGATTTCTTAAAAGGGATGCTTGATTATGAAAAGTCACTTGGCAAGACATCCATGAGAAAGCTGATCTTAAAAGGTGGCGATTTACAGGTGTTACAGTTTAATACCGAAGATATGAAAAAGGTTGAAAAGATGGCAAAGAAGTATGGAATCCTGTATTCGGTACTTCCAGACTGTAACAGGAAAGATGGACTGAGTGAGGTAATCTTTCATACAGAGGCAGTTCCCCGTGTGAATATGATGATACAGAAGCTCAAGTTTGGTAAGATTGCCACATTTGACGATTATCTGAAGAATGGAGATGAAAAGTCCCTCGGCAAGCTGATGGATTTTTTGAAGAAACAGCAGGGAAACGAGAAAAGCCACACGATAGAAGGGGATAGGGTTAATACCGCTATTGACGGACTGATCGAAAAGGTCGGAATGTTTGCAATGGAAAAGAAAGCTATCAGTGTGGATCAGGTCAAGGAGAATTTCAGTATCAATGGTGAGCAGGCTGAAAGTGTTATCAGACAGCTTGAGACAATCGGTGTGCTTGGCAGCAAGAATGAAGATGGCACCCATACAGTCATGATGGACAAGGATGCATTTATTAATCGTGTCAGAGGTTATCAGGACCTTGCTGAGAGAATGAGGGCGGTTGCGGCATCAAAGAATGCGAACCTGTCAGATGTGACTATCAGCAAGAAGCTGATTATAGAAGAGAATGACCATGCTGTTAAGACCAGAGTTCCCGGCACATGGGGAGAAGAGGCAAAATATGTATGGCTCCGTAAGGAAAACATTATGGAGATTCATGGTGGAAAGACAATGCTTACCTTCCTTGATTCCACCAAGGATTATAAGCTTTACGATGAGCAGAATCGTGTGGTGACAACTCAGAAAGGAACCGAGCTTTATACTCACTACGACAAGGTGGAGTCATCTGTCAGGGAGCGTTACGAGAAAGTGCAGAAGCAGCAGAAAAAGACAGCACAGAAGAAAACTGTTACCACGAAGAAAGCGAGGTAGCAGCCTATGCAGACAACAAAGAAAAAGCCTTCACTGATATTCATTCTTGTGGGTGCAGTGTTAGCCGGGTATCTTGGTTATCTGATAAATGGTGCGTGGATAGAGGGAATAGCATTTAATGAATTTATGGACAGATTCAATGAAGTATGTGCTGTTCCCTTTGCCAACTATTACAATTCCAATACAGTAAAAGCAGTAGCCATTGCATTAGGTATCTATGCGATGGCTATTGTCATGTATTACACCAGTCAGAGAAACTATATGCCGGGTAAAGAGTTTGGTACGGCAAGATTTGAAAATCCAAAGCAGGTCAACAAGATACTTGCAGATAAGGATGAGAATTTCAACCGGATACTCAGCCAGAATGTGAAGATGTCGCTGGATTTCAGAAGGCTCAAGCTCAATGGAAATATCCTTATCTGTGGTGGTTCCGGAGCAGGAAAAACAAGAGGATTTGTGAAACCGTCACTTATGCAGATGCAGTGTTCGTATGTAGTGACTGATCCCAAGGGAACTGTACTTGAAGAAGTTGGCACCATGCTTGCAAGAGGGGCATGGGAGCTTGACGACAAGGGTAACAAAGTACCGAAGGTCGGCAAGAACGGACAGGTCTTAAAGACCAAATCCGGCAAGGTGATCTATAAGAGGACACCATATAAGATAAAGGTATTCAACACAATCAATTTCGCAAAGTCCATGCACTATAACCCATTTGCATATATTCATACGGAGCAGGATGTGCTCAAATTTGTGAATACGCTGATTGCAAATACAAAGGGGGAGGGCGCACAGAGCGGAGAAGATTTCTGGGTGAAAGCCGAGAGGTTACTGTTCACAGCGTATGTGGCGTACATTGTGAAATACTGTAAGAAGAGTGAGAGAAATTTTGTCTCACTTTTAGCCATGATAGATGCGTCGGAGACAAGAGAAGAGGATGAGGACTTTGAGAATGCCATTGACCTTATGTTCAAAGACATAGAATTTGGTAATGATGAAGAGGGCATAGAAGCTGATCCGGATTCTTTTGCAGTACGACAGTATCATAAATATAAACTTGCGGCAGGTGTAATAAGATGAAAGAGACTTTTTAGTACCTTAACAGATTAAAGATTCTCTTTGAGCTTATTACTTTTGGCTCAAATACAGAGGAAAGGAGCAGAACATGAGTAGTGAGAAAATAATTGTATTATATGAACGATTAAGCCGAGAGGATGAGAACCTTGGGGAGTCGTACAGTATATCAAATCAAAAGAAGCTGCTGGAAGATTATTGCAGAGAAAAAGGGTGGACCAGGTTCAGGCACTTCACTGATGATGGTATATCCGGCACAACCTTTGACAGACCATCCTTTAAGGCTATGATACAGCTTGTGGAAGATGGAGAAGTGGAAACCATTATTCTAAAGGATATGAGCCGGTTAGGGCGGGATTATCTTGTGGTAGGTCAGCTCCGGGAGTTCTTTCGCAAAAAGGGAGTTCGTCTGATTGCAATTAACGATAATCATGACAGTTACAATGGAGATGACGATTTCCTTGTATTCAGGGATGTTATGAATGAAATGTATGCCAAGGATATCAGCAAAAAGATAAAATCCACATTCAAATCCAAGGGAAAATCCGGAAAGCATGTGGCAAGTGTTACACCATACGGATACCTGAAAGATGAAAATGACGGAAACCATTGGATTGTGGATGAAGAAGCTGCCGAAATTGTGAGGCTGATATTCAAATGGACTATTGATGGGCTGGGTCCTTATCAGATAGCAAAACTTCTGCAGGAGAAAAAAGTGGAAATACCGGCAGTGCATATGGCACGCTTCGGGCAGGGGAATAACAGAAACAAGAAAGTGAAAGACCCTTATGGATGGGGTTCTTCTACAGTAGTCGGGATATTGAAGAAAAGGGAATACTTAGGTCACACGGTCAATTTTAAAACACAGAAGCATTTTAAGGATAAAAAGAGCCATTATGTATCAGAGGACAACTGGGTAATATTTGAGAATACGCAGGAGCCGATTATTGACCAGCAGACCTTTGATACAGTGCAGAAATTACGGGAAAATGTAAGGAGATACCCGGACGGATGGGGAGAGCATCATGTTCTTACCGGTCTTATGTATTGTGCTGACTGTGGTGCAAAAATGTATGTGCACCGGACAAGCAATGGAAAGAGGATTGCCCAGTATACCTGTTCTGCTTATACCAAGGTACCTTGCGGAACATTGTGTAAGACACAGCACAGGATTAACGAGTCAGTGGTGCTGGAACTGATAGGAGACACACTCAGGGCAATCTTTGAATATGCAAAGTATGACCGGAGCGAGTTCATAGACACCATAACAATGGCACAGTCAACACAGGAGGATGCAGAGGTAAAAAAGGTCAGGGCAAGAATCGCAGTGGCTGGAAATCGCTGTGAGGAGCTGGAGAAGCTAATCTGCCGTATTTATGAGGACAATATTCTCGGCAAACTACCGGACAGCAGATATGAGGTTCTTGATAAGCAGTATGCCAGGGAAAAAGCGGAGCTGGATGCAGAGATTAAGGAGCTGGAAGCGAAGCTCACAGAATATGAGAAAAGCAGAAATTCTGCCGGCAAGTTTATTGCACTGATTGATAAATATGAGAAGTTCGAGGAACTGACACCGGCAATGGTAAATGAATTTGTTGATAAGGTGCTGGTGCATGAAAGAGACAGAAAGGGGAGCATCCAAACCACGCAGGAGATTGAAATCTATTTCAATTTTGTTGGTCGGTATGTTCCACCGGCAATGATGACAGAACCTACTGCTGAAGAGCAGGCTGAGATTGACCGGATTAACAGAATCAAGGACAGGAGACATCAGCAGTATTTACGAAGAAAAGAAAGTGGATGGCAGAGGAAATATGAAGAGCGTGTAAAAAATGAAAAGCGTGCAAAAATGCAGGCAATGAAAGAAGAAATCCGCAGGCAGGACAGGGAGAACGGAGTCTATGCAACGGCAGGCAGTCTTGCATTGGAACCGACGATTGGAATGCCTGAATAGGATTTCGCAGAAAGCACTTGAGAGAAGTCTTGGGTGCTTTTTTCATGCTCAAATTTCCGCAGGAAATGCAGGGCAACCGGAGAAGTTGAACTGTGTTATCCGTCCTGTGGGATGACAGATTTCAACTCCTTCGGAGCAGAGTACAGAGGTGCAACCTTTGTCGGAGTTGAGAGGCAGAGCCTTCATCAGGTCAAGGGCAGAAGCCCTGCCCAGTTTATTGTCGTAGCGACAATAAGTACTGGGTATTACTTGCCGCAAACGCAAGGGTTTATCGGCTCCGCCATCAAAAAAACAAAACAGTGGAGAGGAGAGAAAAGACAATGAAAGCTTCAAGGCATAATGGCAGAAGTGGAAAGCATGGAGTCTATGATGTAAAGCATAATGACAGGGATTTTGATGTGGAGCACAGTGAACATATTGATTCGGAAAGAACAAAGCAGAATGTTTACTGGGACTGCTATCAGGGTTACAGTTTTGCGGGCAGTTCCCAAGAGAGGCAGTTTAATTTTACAGAAATTGAGCGTGCCTATTACTATGAGCATTATTCAGATTTTGTGGATGCACAGAATGAGAGGAATGAGCAGGCAAGGCATCCGGAGAGAAACAGAACGATTGATGATGTACTGAAAAACAATAAGACCTGCCCGGAAGAAAGCGTGATACAGCTTGGCAATATAGACCATGCGGTTACACCGGATGTGCTAGCTAAGGTATCAGCAGAGTTCTTTGACGAGTTCAATAAAAGATATGGCTCCCACATTCATATATTGGACTGGGCACTGCACCTGGATGAGGCAACCCCGCATATTCATGAGAGGCATGTATTTGACGCAAAAAACAAATATGGAGAATTATGTCCCCAGCAGGATAAGGCACTGGAAGAGCTTGGCTTTGAACTGCCTGACCCAGCAAAAAAGAAAGGGAAATACAATAACCGGAAAATGAACTTTGATGCAGAATGCAGAAAATTGTTTTTGGAGATAGCACAGAGAAACGGAGTGCAGGTGGAGTGTGAGCCGGTTTATGGTGGTGCAGGCTATCTTGAAAAGCAGGACTTTATAATTGAAAATCAGAAAAAGCGAATTGCAGAGAAGCAGGCAGTTCTGGATGAGATTACCATGAGAGTTTTGGATATGGAGAATTTTGTGGAACAGGTAGCTGAGGATGCCTATGAAAAAGCGTGTGAGGCAGTATCTGATACAATGGCAGAGCAGACCAGGGCGGAAGATATTGAGGAGCTTCGCAGATATAAAAAGTGGCTGACCTCGGATGAGAGAAAGACACCAAAGGACAAGCGGGATTTTGTCGGAAGGTGTCTTGATAATTTGGAAAACAGGCTCAGGGGCATGGCACAGAAAGTAGCCGGGAAAGTAATGGAAACATTGCAAAATCCACGCATAAAGGAGCAAAAGAAGTCTGAGGTAAAGGAACATGCAAGGAAGTCAGTCCGTGCCCTTCTTGAGGCAAACAGGAAGCTTGTAGAGGAGCAGAGAGCAAAGGTGGCAGAAACACCAGCACACAAAAAAGCAAGGGGAGAGGAATTGGGATAAGCATGAATGTATTTGCAGTAGTGAAAGAAAATGTCACTGCAAGGCAGGTGGCTATGCAGTATGGCATCAAAATCAACCGGAGTGGGCTGGCTTGTTGTCCGTTTCATAAAGACAAGACTCCCAGCATGAAGATTGATAAGAGATACTATTGTTTCGGCTGTGGAGATACCGGAGATGCGATAGATTTTGTGGCAAAATATTTCGGGCTTGCACCAAAGGAAGCTGCAATGAAGATTGCATCTGACTTTGGACTGAATTATGACGCAACCAACCGGGCACCACCGAAAAAGATGGCACCAAAGAAAACACCGGAGCAGATACTGGATGAAGAGCAGAAGCAGTGTTTTTGTGTTCTGTCAGACTATTATCATCTGTTAAGGAAATGGAAAACAGAATATGCACCGAAGAGCATGGATGAGGAATGGCATCCCTGCTTTGTAGAAGCTCTGCAGAATATCAGTAAAGTGGAATATCAGCTTGATACTCTCCTTGAAAAGGATATCCCTGACAGAGCTTCTGTTGTTTCTGACATTGGAAAGGGGGTGAAGTCGATTGCAGGAAGAATTGAAGAGTATCGGAGAAGTCAGGGCGATGCTGGAGAGCACAGAAAAGGGAGAAGTCAGGAAAACAGTCGGTAACTATCGTCTGATTTTGATGAATGACCCTAATCTGCAGGGTGCATTCCGTCTGAACATGTTTACGGATAAAATCGACATTACAAGGGATTTGGGATGGTATCGTGAAAGCGACAGCCTGACGGATGTTGATTTGAAATTCCTTGTTGTCTACCTTGAAAAGCATTATGGATTATCCAACGAAAAGCGGATTGAGGATGTGATAAAGGTCGTGGCAAATGAAAACAGATACCATCCGGTTCTTGACCGCATCAATTCCATAACATGGGATGGCAGGGAGAGGATACGCTATGCACTGCATCACTTCTTAGGGGCAGAGGTCAGTGAGTACACCTATGAGGTAATGAAGCTTTTTATGATAGGGACGATAGCAAGAATTTCATGCCCGGGCATCAAGTTTGAAGTAATGCTCTGCCTGGTAGGTGGTCAGGGAGCCGGTAAATCCACTTTTCTGCGTTTCCTTGCCATGGAAGATGACTGGTTTACGGATGACTTGAAGAAAATGGATGATGATAATGTATACCGAAAAATACAGGGGCATCTGATTATAGAGTTCCCTGAAATGGTGGCAATTCTCAATGCCAAGAATGTGGAAGATACCAAGTCCTTTATGAGCAGACAGAAAGACACTTACAAGACCCCATACGACAGGCATCCCAAAGACCACAAGAGGCAGTGCGTGTTTGCCGGTTCATCAAATTCGCTGGATTTCCTGCCTATGGACAGGTCGGGAAACCGAAGATTTCTGCCTATTCTTTGCAATATGGAAGAGGCGGAAACTCATATACTCGATGATGAAAAGACATCAAGGGAATATATCGACCAGATGTGGGCAGAGGCTATGGAAATCTACAGGAGTGGCAAATGCCAGCTGAGGCTTCCGAAAGAGATGGAAAAAGAGCTTTGTGAGTATCAGAAGCAGTTTATGCAGGAAGATACCAAGAAAGAGCTGATTCTTGACTATTTGGAGCATTACGAGGGAAGCATGGTATGTTCAAGGCAGTTATATTCTGAGGCATTGGGAAATGACGGAAATCCGGCACAATGGGAAATTCGTGAGATTAATGACATTATGAATAACTGCAGTGATTGGATTGCCTTTAGTAATCCAAGACATTTTCCTGAACCATACCGCAGGCAGAAAGGATGGGAGAAGCCTGACAACAGAGGTCAGGATTTTCAACCGATAACCAAGGAGCAGATGGAGCAGTTATCATTGCCACCGGAGTGGATGGAGAGATAAATGCCTGATAGGTTGTCGGCTGGTTGTCTATCCCGTTGCCAACCCCGTTGTCGGTTCTATGTTCTATAAAACCTTATATTTACTATGTTTTTAAGGGATATATATAGTTCTGACAACGAAAGCAACGGAATATTTGAGAAAAAGTAAATTTAGGAAAAGTAACTATAAATAAAAGGAATTGAGAGTTTTTAGAGGTCGGTTGTCAGCTTCCGGTTGTCAGCTGAAAGAGGCTCTTCCTTACCAGGCAGACATAAAGGAGAACACAAATGGAGAATAGAAAATCACACACACCGGTAGCACTCAGAAAGCAGATAGGTGGCACAATGTATGTTGTGAGAGTGCATTTCAATGAGGATGCCGAAGAAAGCATGAAGGACAAGATAAAGAGGCTGATTGAGAATGATGTTAGGGCAAATCAGCATACGGCATAGGTAGAAAAGCATATGGAAAACTTGCATATATTGTGGTATAATTAGTATGTTCAATAAGAGCGAAAAATAAGAATATTCTTAACAGATGAATTTATGGAAGGGTGAATTTATCATGAGGAAGAATGTAAAAATCATTGTTGGTGTCGTTGTGCTTATTCTTGTACTCGTTGTTGGTTCTTTTGTAGGACTCATAATTAACCGTACCAACGACCATAAATTTGGGAGATATGTATCAACGGAAGGTCCTTGGGGAATGACTGCCACCTGGGTATCGGAGGACAGTGCCAGTTATCTTGTCTGCAAGAAGGAAAACGATGAACCGTTTGCCAATGTTACAGCCTATTTTCAGGGTGTGGACGGTTGGCAGGCCTATGAGTTGAATAGCATCGATAGAATTGTTTATCTGGACATTGTAAAAGATGGCGTTGTTGTTGACGGCACCAGCGGCTATATGAAATTTGATGGAACTACATTTACTATTACAGATCTGGACAAAGATACCTTTGGTGCAGATGAATTTCATTATGTCATTACCGATAAGGAGTTCAGTCCCGATTAAAGTGTCAAACCTATTCCAGTTTGGGCATGAGGTTGCCGAAAATCAAAAGTGAATAAAAATGACTTTATAGCCATTGTGGAGAAATCTACAGTGGCTTTTTTCATGCAATGAAATGTATGGGTACTAAAAAGTCTTTGACATTTTGTTTCAGGTAAGACAGCCAAGAGTATTCTGGTTTCCTGTGGTGCGAGACTTGCGCCATTTGACATCAAGGAAGTCAGGGAGATAACAGCATATGATGAACTCGACTTAGGGGACATCGGTAGAAGAAAGACAGCACTGTTTGTCATTATCTCCGATACCGATGCGACATTCAATTTCATTGTAAGTATCATG
>OIDB01000285.1_pt1 | contig 19975 bp, 18 predicted proteins | sample 1581471 | NCBI WGS metagenome assembly OIDB01 (sample SAMEA3882539, study PRJEB24775) | human gut metagenome | biome: human-associated habitat; feature: intestine environment; material: feces | place: Netherlands | collected 2009/2010 | reverse complement strand
CCGATGAAAGTGGAAAATTGATTTTAGGAGCACTGCATGATGCGGCAGACAGAGGCGTACATGTCCGCATATTGGTAGATGGAATGGAGAGCTGGATTGATATGGAGGGTAATCCATATTTTTATGGATTATCTTCGCATGAGAATGTTGAGATTAAGCTGTACAATAAAGCAAATCCGCTTAAGCCATGGAAGACAATGGGAAGAATGCATGATAAATATCTGATTGCAGATGGTAAAATATATATTCTTGGCGGAAGAAACACATATAATTATTTTTTGGGTGATTTTCCGGGGCATAAAAATTTTGACCGGGATGTGTTAGTTGTCTGCGATGAGCCACAGAAAGATAATTCGGTCAATCAGCTTTGGAATTATTTTGAAACAATATGGGAACAGGAGGACTGTCGGTATTTTCATAACAGTAAAAAATTAGCTGACAGACAGTCTGTAAAGAAAGCAGTTTTAGAGCTGCAGGAAGGGTATCAGCAATATTTTGAAGTTAATAAGGAAAAAATTTGTGATACAGATTATGCGGATGAAACCTTTGAAACAGAAAAGATTACATTGTTATCAAACCCAATCCACACCCAAGCTAAGGAACCGGTGGTATGGTATCAGCTGGGAGAATTAATGAAAAATGCAAAGGAACGCGTAAAAATTCATACACCATATATTATTTGCAATGATATGATGTATAATACATGGGAGGAAATTGCACAGAAGGTTCCGGACTTTTCTATTATGACAAATTCTGTTGCAAATAACGGAAATCCATTTGGAGCTGCTGATTATGCCAAAAACAGAAACAGAATTTTAGAAACAGGAATTGATATCTGGGAATATGAAGGCGGTTATTCGTATCATGGAAAAAGTATTCTGATTGACGATGATCTGTCAGTAATAGGTTCATTCAATATGGACATGAGAAGTACTTATCTGGATACAGAGCTGATGCTTGTAATACGCAGTAAAGAGATTAATAAACAGCTGGAGGATGGCATGATGGAGTATGAGAGCGTGTCCAGACAGGTATTAGACGACGGAACATATTATGATCCGTATCATGTAAAGCCGATTGAATTAACAGAAAAACGTAAAAGAAAGGTGTTTCTGGTACAGCATCTGCTTGGATGGGCAAGGGATTTGTTTTGATTAAAGGAGAACATAAAGCGTGTTTAAGATATTAATTGTAGAAGATGATAAGGAATTAAGTCTGTTATTCCAAAAGGTGCTTGAAAAGAGCGGATATCAGGTCAAAAGTGCGTCGGATGGAGCACAGGCACTGGAGGTATTGGACAGAGAATATATTGATTTAATCATTTCCGATATAATGATGCCGGTTATGGATGGATATGAACTGGTGTCAGAACTTCGTTCGGCGGGATATCAGATACCGGTGCTTATGATTACTGCAAAAAGCAGCTTCGATGATATGCGTCAGGGCTTTCTTTCGGGAAGTGACGACTATATGGTAAAACCTGTAAATGTCAATGAAATGGTTTTAAGGGTAGGGGCACTGCTTCGTCGTGCACAGATACTGAACGAACACAAAATTGTGATTGGCTCAACCGAGCTTGATTATGATGCAATGACAGTTGTGACCGGTGATGAAGCGCTTGTCCTGCCAAAAAAAGAATTTCTGCTTTTATACAAGCTGGCAGCTTCACCGGGCAGGACATTTACGAAGCAGCAGCTAATGGATGAGGTATGGGGATATGAGACGGAGGCAGACCCACATACGATAGAGGTACATATAGGAAGAATCAGGGAGCGTTTTAAAGAAAATCCGGATTTCGAAATTGTAACAATGCGTGGTCTGGGATACAAGGTGGTGAAAAAATAATGGAACATAAAAAGAAAAAAGAATTGCGTATCCGCTCATGTCTGACCGGTGCAATCTGGCTGGCACTTGCATTTTCTATGCTGATATCAGCCCTGTTATTTGCGTTTTTGAATCATTTTTTGGATTTGCCCGGGAAAATACCGGGCCTTGGCTGGCTTTTGATTTTTAATACATTGATAGCAGGACTTATTACATCATTTATCAATGCAAGGCTCCTTGAGCCGATTACCAGGCTTGGTAAAGCAATGAAAGCAGTTTCCCAGGGAGATTTTGAACAGCATTTGGAAACAAACAGCCGCATAGCCGAGATTGGAGAATCCTATCAGAGCTTTAATGTCATGACAAAAGAGCTTCGTGCAACAGAGATGTTGCAAATGGATTTTGTATCCAATGTTTCCCATGAATTCAAGACACCAATCAATGCAATTGAAGGCTATACGATGCTGCTCCAGGGAGATGAGCTGTCACAGGAGCAGGAGGGGTATGTAGAAAAAATCCTGTTTAATACTCAAAGGCTTTCAGGCCTTGTTGGAAATATTTTATTGTTATCAAGGCTGGAAAATCAGAATATTCCAATGAAAAAAACCAAATATCGTCTGGATGAACAAATCCGTCAGGCATTTCTTGCATTGGAAGACAAATGGACTGAAAAAGGAATTGGCTTTCAGGTGGAGATGGAGGAGGTCAGATATGTTGGAAATGAAGGGCTTTTTATGCATATCTGGATGAATCTTTTGGATAATGCAATCAAGTTTAGTCCACAAAATGGGACAATCACCATGTTTCTAAGGCATGAAAATGATTCTGTGCAGTTTATTCTGGAAGACGAGGGACCGGGAATCGCGGATGATGCAAAAGCCAGAATATTTGACAAGTTTTATCAGGTGGATGGTTCCCATAAAGCCGAGGGAAACGGCCTTGGTCTGGCACTTGTGAAAAGAATTGTAGACATCGCCGGTGGAACAATCAAAGCTGAAAACCGGGAATACGGAGGATGCAGATTTGTAGTAGAACTGCCAATAAAGAATTATAATGAGTAGCTATTTAGAACATGATAGTTACAATAATAAAATAATAAGATAAAAAGATAGGAGAATTTACATGACATTTTATCAGGAACTGCAGTTAAATCAGGCCGGCTCTAAAAGCCTGCTGAAAAATAGTAAAACAATGAAAGAAAAACTATACCATGCGTTTGTATATATGGTGAAGATAGCTGTGACAATGGTTTTTTGCTTTGCCTTTGTTACTGCCTCAAGCATCATATTGGGAAAGGATAACAGCATTGTGGGAGTAGTGGTCTTATTATGTGTTATGGTATTTCGCAATGCTGATCTGGGAATCCATACCGGACACTCTACATGGCTTTTGGCATTGTTCTTTGTAATTATGACAGTATGCCCACATCTGGCAAATCAGCTTTCACCGCTTCCGGCGCTGCTTATAAACATTGCAGCTCTTGCAGTGCTGATTCTGTTCGGATGCCATAATCCATTTATGTTTAATCAATCCACATTGGTTCTCGGTTATTTATTATTATATGGATATGATGTGTCAGGAAAAAGCTATATGCTTCGAATAGCAGGGATGGCCGCAGGCGCTGTTCTCACATGCCTGGTATTTTACAGAAATCATAAAAACAGAGTCTTTAAAAGAAATATGAAAGCTGTAATTGAGGAGTTTGATCTTTTTTCATCACGAACGAAATGGCAGCTGTGCCAGATACTATGTGTACCGTTAGTTCTTTGTATTGCACAGCTTTGCAATATGCCGCGTGCAATGTGGGCAGGTATTGCAGCCATGTCTGCCATCCTGCCGTTTATGGAGGATATGCAGTACAGAGTCAGAAAAAGGATTGTCGGTAATATCGCCGGTGTTATATGCTTCACGGCATTATACTTCCTGCTTCCACCATCAATCTATGCGTACATAGGAATCATAGGTGGAATCGGCGTGGGATTATCGGCACAATATGGCTGGCAGGCTGTTTTTAATACATTTGGTGCTCTGGCTATAGCTGCAGAGAGCTATGGGTTAAAGGGAGCAGTCAGCCTCAGGGTGATTCAGAATGTGTTTGGAGTCGTTTTTGCGTTGGTATTTTGTGCTGTATTTTATAGAATTATGTCAGTGAAAGTATCGGTGAAAGAAAAAGCTGTATAATACAAGTGGAAACGTGTAATCAGTCATAAGGAATTGTATTCTTCAGATGAAACAGCTACAAAATCCAAAGTGAAGGAAAAGGTTAAAACAAATATGAGTCAGATAATATTGGCGTCGGCATCACCGCGCCGAAAGGAATTATTAGAGCAGATTGGGGCAGAGTTTGTTGTCTGTCCTGCAAAGGGAGAAGAGATAATCACAGAGGAGGAGCCATCTGCGGTTGTCATGGAGCTATCCCGTCAAAAGGCAGAGGAGGTAGCGTCAGGTGTGCTTACCTACAATGAACAGCATGCAGAGCTTGTGACACCGCAGGATATTCTTGTAATCGGAGCGGATACGGTAGTGGCTTATGAGAATCAGATTCTTGGAAAGCCGAAGGACGAAGAAGATGCCAGGCGTATGCTTTCGATGCTTTCGGGAAAAACGCACAGTGTCTATACAGGGGTAACGTTTGTTTTTATTGACAAAGCCGGAAGAACCGGAGAACACTGCTTTTATGAGAAGACGGATGTCAGCATGTATACACTGACGGAAGAGGAAATTGACCGCTATATTTCAAGCGGGGATCCGATGGATAAAGCAGGAAGCTACGGGATACAGGGACGCTTTGCCATCCACATTAAGGGAATACATGGTGATTACAATAATGTGGTAGGGCTTCCGGTAGCGCGCCTGTATCAGGAGCTTAGAAAGCTTGGAGTTGATGTTTAGCGAAGTCTTTTTTTAATAGCCGGTCCGATAAGCATGGCAATTATCATTTTTATCAGGTCGCCCGGGATAAATGGGAGCACACATATTGAGAGTGCACCGCTGACTGTGCTTTTTGCCTCAAAGCAGAACCATGCTGTACCGAGCACATAGCATATGATAGTTCCGACAATCATACCAATGAGCTGGAGCCAAGGCTGGTGGAAATGATCGATTACAAGTCCTGCAATAATTGCCATGGCAATAAAACCGATGATGTATCCGCCTGTAGGGCCGGCAAGCTTAGCTGGGCCACCGGTGAAGCCTGAAAATACAGGGATTCCGACAAGTCCGATAAGCAGGTAAATCAGGTAGCTTATAGTTCCGCGTTTCCATCCGAGCAGATATAATGAAATATATATGGCCAGGTTTGTCAGTGAAATCGGTACCGGCCCAATCGGGATAGATAATGGTGCAAGAATACATGTGACAGCTGTCATGAGCGCTGTTACCGTTATGGCATAGGTCGTTCCATGCTTGTAGTCTATAGTTTCTGTCTGGTTCATGATAAAATCTCCTTTTTGTAAATTTCATAGTAATTTTTGTACGGTTAACACATTAACATGAAAAGATGTCAATTGTCAACCATAACCGCAATAAAGGTTTACAATTATCGGGGAGTAATGAAAAAATATACTAACATCGGTATATACGTACGCTATTCGGAAAACATGGATACATGGAAAATGTCTGAAAATCATTAAAAACAATCGACATTACAGCCAATAAACGCTATAATAGATATATTAAGATAAATGTACTGGGACTTGTATTATCCACAGCCGTCACGCGGTACGGCTGTCGCGGATAGCGTCAGGCCCCGGGAAGGGGAATTATATGCAGGATAAAAAGCAAAAAAAGGCAAAAATACAGGTTATATTTCTAATTCTTATTTCCACGCTTGTTATTTTAGCGGATTTTTATGCGATAATTAATTATCCAAGGGAATACATGCTCATTGCGGCAATCACAGTTATTTTTATGATTTGCCTGTGGGGAGTAATAAGTGGATTTTTCTCACTGAATGCTCTAAAGGAGGACAGGAGGGAGGAACAGTATGACAGTATTTTTAAGTCGGAAAAGGCATCTTACCTCATGCTTAGGAAGTACTTTGATGAGATAGAGGAAAAGATTGAGATGCTGCAGAAGGAGTCAAAGATTCCGACTGAGGATATCATCAATGCACAGAAGGGAATCGCAAAGGTTGTTATCAACAGGAATAAGGAAAATGCTGATGCGATTATGAGCTCTAATGAACAGCTTATGGAGACGTTTGAGCATCTTGAGAATAAGCTCAAGGAGAGCAATGATTTCATTATTGAGAGCCAGAAAAATGTGATTTATGATAACCTCAAGGACATTATGGAAAAGCAGCAGGTTCTGTCTGATAGCATAAAGGATATGGAAATCCGTCTGAGTCAGGCAATCACAGCAAATCCTATTCAGTTTACAGCAAATGTTGAGATGCCTAAGCAGACGACCGACGCACCACAATCAGCACCGGCCATGGAGGCGATACCTGAACCGGAACCTGTACAAGCGAATGGGTCAGAACAGATACCTGAGCCTATTCCGGTAAATGAGCCGGAGCCTGTAGTTGAGACACCACATGTACCTGAACCGGAACCTGTAAGTGAGGCACCACATGTACCTGAACATGAACCGGTAGTAGAGCCAAGTCCTGTTGCAGAAGAAGCTGTTGCAGATACGACAAACAGCGATCCGAACCGTCAGTTGAGTGCAGATGAAATAGCAGCACTTTTTGCAAGTGCAAACGCAGGTGCGACAGAACCTGAATCAGAGCCGGCAGAGGAAGTGATTACGGAACCGGTCACAGAGGCACCTCAGGCACCTGAGCCGGAGCCTGTAAGTGAACCTGAACCTGTAAGTGAACCGGAACCGGCAAAGTCTCCGGTTGTAGATTTGAATAACACAAATCGTAATCTGACACCGGATGAGATAGCTGCTTTATTTAGCAGTATGTAGTATTTTGTAAAAAAAAATGAAGAAATAATATTTTGTAATTATCTCACAAATATGTTAAAGTGTGCATGTTATAAAAATATGCACACTTTATTTTTTTGAAAGGAAATATAAAAAATATATGGAAACAATCAGATTTGACGAATTAGAACTAAACCCTAAGATTTTGCGAGGCATCAAGGATATGGGCTTTGAGGAGGCAACTCCAATACAGGCTCAGGGAATCCCGGCAGTGCTTTCGGGCAGGGATGTAATCGGACAGGCGCAGACCGGAACAGGAAAGACAGCAGCCTTTGGTATTCCGGTGCTTGAGAGCGTTGATGCATCAAGTCACAAGACACAGGTTATCATCCTTTCTCCTACAAGGGAGCTTGCCATCCAGGTGGCAGATGAAATCAGGAAGCTTGCAAAATATATGCATGGTGTGAAGGTACTTCCGGTATACGGAGGACAGGATATCAGCCGCCAGATTAAGGCACTTAAGGGCGGTGTGCAGATTATTATCGGAACTCCGGGTCGTCTTATGGATCATCTCAGGAGAAAGACAATCAGGCCTGACCATGTAAAGACAATAGTGCTCGACGAGGCAGACGAGATGCTCAACATGGGCTTTAGGGAGGACATCGAGACAGTGCTCGAATACCTGCCACAGGAGCATCAGACAGTGCTTTTCTCGGCAACAATGCCAAAGCCTATTCTGGAAATCACAAGAAAATATCAGCATGATGCCATCAACATCAAGATTGTGAAAAAAGAGCTGACAGTCGCAAATATCGACCAGTATTACTATGATGTGAAGCGCAAGGACAAGATAGATGTACTCACAAGACTGTTGGATTACTATAATCCAAAGCTCTCACTTGTATTCTGCAACACCAAGAAGATGGTCGACGAGCTGGCATATGAGCTTTGCGGACGCGGCTACAGTGCAGAAGGACTTCATGGCGATATGAAGCAGGTGCAGAGAGATCGTGTCATGAAGAACTTCAGAAACGGAAAGACAGATATTCTTATTGCCACTGATGTCGCAGCGCGCGGAATTGATGTGGATGATGTGGAGGCTGTTTTCAATTATGATCTGCCTCAGGATGACGAGTATTATGTACATAGAATCGGCCGTACAGGAAGAGCAGGCCGCTGTGGAAAGGCATTCTCCTTTGTAAAGGGCAAGGAGGTATATAAGCTCAAGGACATACAGCGCTACTGCAAGACAAAAATCTATGCACAGCCAATTCCATCATCTGATGATGTTGCCAAAATCAGGGCAGAAAAGATTATGGACCAGATTTCCACCATTATAGATGAGGAAAATCTCACAAGTGTCATTGATATTATAGAGAATCAGATAAATGAGTCAGATTACACGGCAATGGATATAGCAGCGGCATTTTTATACCAGGCTATGGGTGCTTCAGAGATATCCACAGCTGAATCAAAGGACGACTATGATTTCCACAATACAGGAGCAGAGGATGGCATGGTACGCCTGTTTATCAACGTCGGAAAGAAGGACAAGATAAAGCCGGGTGACATTTTAGGTGCCATTGCAGGCGAGTCAGGCATGCCTGGCAGGCTTGTCGGTGCAATCGACATGTACGACAAGTATACATTTGTTGAGGTGCCGGCTGAGTATGGCAAGGAAGTGCTCAATGCCATGAAGAATGCGAAGATAAAGGGGCGCTCTGTGAACATGGAGCCTGCAAATTCACGATAGCAAAGTCAGGCTTTTCTGATGACGCATCAGCTTTTCTTGTTCTCAGTGGTTCTGAATAGTTACGATGATTGTATAAAAAATACCGGGACACAAAATGTGTTGCCCGGTATTTTTGTATTGTTTACACTAAAGCGCAGCCGGATTACTGGTTACACTGTTAGTTGTGAATAGTAACTGACCGGCAGCAAAATCACGCGTCAGCCAGCATCAGCACATGCTTCACAATTGATTTGATTATATTAACCGCAGTCTCCATGCCCTCCACTGATATGTGCTCAAATGGGCCGTGGAAGCCGTAGCCGCCGGTAGCGAGGTTTGGACAAGGAAGTCCCATGAAGGATAAACGTGCGCCGTCTGTACCGCCGCGAACCGGGCGTGATAGCGGCTCTAGACCGTTTTCCTCTATAGCAGCCTTAGCCAGGTCGATAATGTACATGTTGTCCATTATGATTGAAAGCATATTCTCGTAGGAGTGGGTGATAGTCAAAGAAACAGTGCCCTCACCATATTTTTTGTTCATCTCTATCTCAAGAGAGCGGAGAGTATCAAGTCTTTTAGCAAAAAGAGCCTTGTCGTGGTCGCGCACAATATATGACAGATGGGCTGATGCTACATCACCGCTCATATCACACAGATGGTAAAAGCCCTCTCTGCCCTCAGTTGTGGCAGGAGTCTCGTTTGCAGGCAGCGCTGCGGCAATCTCGCAGCCAACCAAAGCAGCATTGACCATAATGTCCTTTGCTTCGCCCGGATGCACGTTGACGCCCTTTATGGTAAATACAGCGCTTGCAGCATTAAAGTTTTCATAGGCCACCTCGCCCTCGTAATCACCGTCCACGGTGTAGGCAAAATCTGCCTCGAAATAGTCCAGATCAAACAAATCCGCACCCTTTCCGACCTCCTCATCGGGGGTAAATCCAACCCAGATATCGCCGTGAGGAGTGCCCTCTGCGATAATCTGCTCTAAGGCGGTCATAATCTCAGCCACACCGGCCTTGTCATCGGCGCCAAGCAGGGTAGTGCCATCTGTGGTAATGAGAGTGCGTCCGGTGAGGGCTTTAAGCTCAGGAAAATCGTTTACTCTCAGGTATTCGCCACTGCCTCTAAGCAGCACATCGCTTCCGTCATAGTGACGCAGCAGCTGTGGCTTGACATTTTCCCCGGAAAAATCAGGTGCAGTATCCATATGTGCAATAAATCCGACCGCTTTTTTGTGCTCCATGCCGGCAGTGGCAGGCAGCAGACCATACACGTAACAATGGTCAGTGAGTACAACCTTGGATAAGCCAAGCTCCTTAAGCTCTGACTCAAGCTCTCTTGCGAGTGCAAATTCTCTGTCACTGCTTGGTATTTTATCACTTGCTTCATCAGATGTGGTGTGATAGCCCACATATTTTAATAATCTTTCTTCTACTTTCATTATCAGTAAATCCTTTCTGAGAGACTTTGGATGGGAAATCTGGAATAAAAAGTCTCTGTATATAGAAAATAATATAGCTTAAAACGGTGTAAAATCAACTGTTTTACAAAAAATCTAAAAAAAATTTAAAAAAATTAAAAAAAAGTGTTGCATTTCTATAAACTATACTATATAATAAATTTCGCGTTAAGGAAAACGCAAACAAATTAATAAACGCGCTTCTAGCTCATTTGGTAGAGCACCTGACTCTTAATCAGGGTGTGCAGGGTTCGAGCCCCTGGAGGCGCACTCAAAGGTACCGGTTTTATGGACGTATGAGCCATAGGGTTGGTGCTTTTTTATTATATCATGAAGCTTTGCTTCATGATCAACATTCGTCGTTCGCCGAATGCATAAATGCATTCTTCTCACTTGCACTCATTATATCATATGCTTACACATATGATAGGCCTGCGGCTGATACTTATGCGCATTCGCGCGTGATATAATTCGCTACGCTCATTATATCATGGTTAAAGGATCAAAAGGTATCATGTCATTATTTGGATAGGCTGGCAGCTCAGGCACATAAAAGTGAAATTAATATTGAAATTTTAAAATAATGAGTTTATACTGTTGAATAGGAAAAAAGTAACATTTGGAAAGATGCTTTGGTCGGAGTAAAATATTATGAACGCGGTAGACAAATATTCAACAGACAATATAGCGGATAACGAAATGATAATTGCAGTAGATGATGTGATAAAGAAGGACTATGATAGTGCGGTTGTACGCATAAAGAAAGCGCTTGCACGCTTGAAGAGCACCGGTCACGTGGGAAAATATGCAGAGTATCTCAATATCCTGGGATTGGTATATGAGCTTGAGAACGATGAGTCAAAAGCCTTTGAATGTTATCTGGAGAGCCTTGCCACGGCAGAAATTATCCGCTCGAGAGATCTTAAGGCTATGGTTTACAGCAATATCGGTTCAAGCTATAGCAAGATGGGAAGAGATAAGGAAGCGCAGAGATATTTCAACGATGCCAGAGACGAATATGACAGTTCCTCAGAAAAATCTGAAGAATGTCATAAAAGCTGGGTCATGTTTGACTATATAAATCATGCGATTAACGACAGATATGTCGCATTATCTTGAAGCAATCAGCTTGCAGATAGGGTTTCCGACAGCAGAGAATTTCTCCTCGTACTCGGTCATGATGTTGCCCTCATTCATTGCGGCATCATGATGCAGGTCGCGTGTACTGGCGTCGAGGTGCCATTTATCAGAGCTTTCAATCTCTTCCAGAGAGAAGGTGAAGAGGTCCTGGTTGTCAGTCTTGAACTCTATGCGTCCGTCAGGTGCGAGAAACAAATCATATCTGGCAAGAAATTCGCTTGAGGTGAGGCGTCTTCTTGCGTGCCTGTCCTTCGGCCATGGATCGGAAAAGTTCAGGTAAATGCGGTCAACCTCATTACGGTCAAAAATATCCGGAAGAGTTGCGGCATCAATGCACAAAAAGTGCACATTTGGCAGCTCATCCTCCTGCATTTTTTGTACAGCACGAAGAAGCACACTGGTATATCGTTCGATACCTATATAGTTAATCTCGGGATGAAGCCGTGCCAGATCCATCAGAAATCTGCCCTTTCCCATACCAACCTCTATATGAATCGGATTATTGTTTCCTAAAAAATCATGCCACTTTCCTTTTAATTCAACAGGCTCCTTTATGCAATAAGGGCTGTTGTCGATAACTTCACCGGCGCCCGGGATATTTCTAAGTCTCATGTAAATCTCCTTATAAAAACGTAAAATTTCATATAGATAATACCCTACAATTGTGTGGGTGTCAAAATAAAATGGCAAAATACGATGCACATGCCCTTGATAACATGTTTTTCATACATTATAATTAGAAATAGTACATTTTTGGTTATAGTACTGAACAGCTACCCAATATTAGAATTAATAGGAACAGATATGAAGCATAAAATTATAAATTTAAAAAAATCAGGAATACTAATAATGGCAGTGTTTGCTATGGTCACGACGCTTTGTGCGAGACCGCTTATGGCATTTGCGGATGGTGATGACACGTACTGGCCGGAGGGACCGCAGATAAATTCACCGTGTGCCGTGGTGATGGAGGTCAATACAGGTACGGTGCTATATGAGAAAAATTCACACGAAAAGCATTATCCTGCAAGTATCACAAAGGTTCTCACCACATATCTGGCTATACTCAACTGCAAGATGGATGAGAAGGTTACATTCTCAAAAGAGGCGGTGAAGGAGAGTAGTGATGGTTCATCGAGCATCAAGAGGGATGTGGGCGAGGAGATGACTATGGAGCAGACACTATATGGAGTTATGCTTGAGTCGGCAAACGAGTGCGCATATGCTGCAGCAGAGCATACAGGCAAAAAGCTTGGGGGAGATTACAGCACATTTATTGATCTGATGAACAAGGAAGCCAAAGAATTAGGCTGTACAGATACACATTTCAACAATGCAAATGGTCTGCCCGATGAAAATCACTGGACAAGTGCATACGATATGGGGCTTATCTCGTGTGCGGCATACAGGAATGACGAGTTTCGAAAGATTACAGGCACAAAGACCTATATCATACCACCTACAAACAAGCATACCGAGGATACCCCGCTTTACAATCATCATGCGATGCTGCATCCATTTAAGTCGTATTCACAGTTTGTAAATCAGGATTGTACCGGCGGTAAGACCGGCTACACTTCAGTGGCTAACAGCACGCTTGTCACTTATGCGGAGAAGGATGGCCTGACGCTGTGCGTGGTTATTATGAATGCACAGTCGCCTGACCAGTATGCAGACACAAACACGCTGCTCAATTACTATTTCAGTAACTTCAAGGCACTAAGCATAGCTGAAAATGAAAACAGCGCAGCTGCTGACAATACGCCGGATCTGGGCGTGATGAATGAACATGGCATGTATGCAAAGGTGTCGGAAAACTATGTTGTTTTGCCAAACAACGCGGATTTTTCAAGCGTTAAAAGGGAAGCTGCTGACATGAAGTCCGACAACAAGGATGCTCTTGCTACGGTCAGATACAAGTATGGTGATCATGTGGTAGGCTGTGTGGATCTGCTGAAATCAGGAGTAAAGGTCGATCTGTCATACTTTGATGAGAACAGCAGACAGAACGTGGAAAGTGATATAATAAGGATAAAGCCGGTATATTTTCTCTGGGTGCTCGTACTTATCGCAGTGATTCTTCTGAGCATTTTCATGCTTAGAAGAATATCAGACAATATATATGTGTTGAAACACAAATGGAGCATTAAGAAGGAACAGCGCGAGCGCTTCAGGGAGCACAAGCTTGAGAGAAAACGGCGCAGAAGGAGAGACAATCTGAAGTTCAGCGGCCGACATAAATATTAATACATTTTTTATTATGACATTATAGATGGAGGCAGAAATGAGTGATGAAAGATGCGCCCTCGTGCTTGAGGGTGGAGCAATGAGAGGTATGTATACAGCCGGAGTACTCGACTGTTTTATGGACCATGATATTAGCTTTGATGCTGTTATCGGTGTTTCGGCGGGAGCACTTTTTGGAGTGAATCTGCTGTCAAAGCAGCGCGGCAGGGTTATACGATACAATAAGAGGTTTAACAGTGACAAAAATTATATGGGTATCAGGCCGCTTCTTCGGGAGAAAAACATAGTGAGCACGAAATATGCCTATGATACCGTACCAAGAGAGCTTGACCCGTTTGATGATGAGGAATACAAGAAGTCGGATATCCCATTTTATGCGGTTGTGACGAATATCAGGACAGGTAAGCCAGAATATGTGCAGATAAAGAGTGTCTTTGACCAGATGGATGTGCTCAGGGCATCGGGCTCTATGCCTGTAGTGTCAAAGCCTGTGAAGCTGGGGAATGAGTGGTATCTGGATGGCGCGGTGACGGACAGTATCCCATATGAGCATATGCTTGATATGGGATATGACAGAGTGGTTGTCGTGCTGACAAAGCCTGCCGACTATGTAAAAAAGCCTATGCCAAGGCTCTTTACATCTGTATACAAAAAGCGTTTTCCGAGGTTTTATGAGGCATTTTCAAACAGACATATCATGTACAATTCCCAGCTTGAGCATCTTAAGGAGCTTGAAAAGCAGGGCATTGCTAAGGTGTTAAGGCCGTCGGAGCACATTAAAATAAGCAAGATAGAAAAGGATCCTAAGAAGCTTGAGAGCTTGTATCAGCTTGGATTACGTGATGCGAAGAGGCTTTTAGCCGATAAGCAAGGGATGGAGAAGCGGTAATGAATATACAACAGGTACAGGCTATCATAGCTGAGGCCGTGGAAAAGCACAACGGAATAGTGAAAAAAGAAGAGCTTACAAGGCTTGGTATAGACTACAGACGTATTGATGAGCTTGTCAGGGAGGGGAAGCTTGTCCGCATCAGAAACGGCTATTACACAGACCGTGTGGAGGGCTTTTCAGAGGATGCGCTTGTCGCAGCACTCTTTCCGGATGCCATGCTTTGCATGGAAAGTGCACTTTACGCCTATGGCTACATAAAGGAAAAACCTTACGGATGGACGCTTGCTGTGGACAAAAATACATCAAAATCACGCTTTAAGATGGACTATCCAAGAATTATCCCGTTTTATACGGAGCCGGATGCGCTTATGCTTGGTGCTTCAACCATTGAGCTTGGCGGTAATACCTTTGGCATTTATGATAAGGAGCGTGTGATATGCGACTGCCTGAAGTATGAGTCGAGACTGGACCGCAATGATTTCAAGGCAGCTGTACAGTCGTACATAGCGGATACGGACAAGGATATTTCCGTGCTCATGGATTACGCAAGGGCGAGGCGCGTGGTAAAGAAGGTGCAAAGCTTCATAGGAGTATGGTTGTAGTGAGGGTAGATTTAAGACATATAAGCGATGAGAAAAAATTATCGTACAGCGATGTGTTATGGCAGTACGTGAAGCAGGATTTTCTCTGGCGCATAAATAATGCCGGTCTGGGAAAAGTGCTGTGGCTTCAAAAGCCGTATTTTGTAACAGGAGAAAAGCTGGCGTTTTATTATGTATATGGCAGCCCCGGTGGCAGGGCAGAGGATAATGGTACGCCGTTCGATGTACTGCGCAATATCATTATAGGCAATGCAGGACTTAACAGTCACAGTGATGTGGTATGGACTAATGCAGAATTATCTAAGCAGACGGCAAAGGTATCAGATAATGAACCGGACGGCAGTGATATGCAGCCGCTGATACACACGTGGAATCTAAGCGCTATGTGTGATGGCGGGGAAGTACCGTTTGCAGTGAGGCTTGAGATGCAGGAGTTCCCATGACTAAAAATATTGTTTTTATGAACAGCTTTTATGGAGACGCAGATGTTTGTATTTTTTCGCCTGAATCCAGGCTCGGAGAACAGCTGTTTGAGATAATGGATAAGCTTGAGCTGGTTAGCGATATGAAACCATATGGTGATGCATATGAGATACTTAAGAGATATTCGGTCAGCGGAAGGCAGATAATTGATATTTTTAAGGTCAGAGCGAAAAATAAGCCGAAGACAGTGAGCATGCACCGGCTTGAGCAGGTGTATGGCTATCGCAGCTATGCTTATATGAGAAGGCGCTGGGAGAGGTATTGTAAGAGGCTGACACGACAGCAGAGGGCATATGCGAATGCAGGCTGGGAGGAGACACTTGATTTGATACTTGATTTCCTCACACCGGTCTGGAGCGCGTTCTGCAACGATGAAATATTTTATGATGACTGGATGCCGGAGCTTGGAAGATTTCTGGGCTAAAAAGGATATATAGGTACTTAAATGGAAAAAGAACTGATAAATAATTCACAATCAAATATTTATCCGTTTCACATGCCGGGGCATAAGCGCCGTGGCAGTGATATAGGTGCAGGGCTGGACCCGTATGCTATTGATATCACAGAGATAGACAATTTTGACAATCTGCACCACGCTGAGGGCATTATAAAGGAGGCACAGGCTGAGGCAGCGGCACTTTATGGTGCAAAGAGTGCATATTTTCTTATAAACGGAAGCACCTGCGGTATACTGGCAGCAATATCTGCGGCCACCAAAAGGGGAGACAAGGTGCTTGTAGCGAGGAACTGTCACAAGGCGGTGTATCATGCGCTGTACTTAAGGCAGCTTCACCCGGTGTTTACATACCCTGAAATTACACGGACAGGGCTGCAGGGGCAGATAACCGAGGCACAGATAAGGGCGGCATTTGATGAAAATCCCGACATAAAAGCGGTTGTGATAACCTCGCCTACATACGATGGTGTGGTTTCCGATGTGGCGGCAATCGCATCTGTGGTACATGCACATGGAGCTTTGCTCATAGTTGACGAGGCACATGGCGCGCACTTTGGCTTTGGAAGTGGCTTCCCTCAAAATGCCATAGCGCTCGGGGCCGATGCGGTCATAGTGAGCCTGCACAAGACGCTTCCGGCATTTACACAGACGGCGCTTTTACTGCTGGGTGGGATGCGTGAAGCTGCAGTGGAGAAGTTTCTCGGCATTTATGAGACAAGCTCACCGTCATATGTGCTTATGACAGGCATAGAGCGCTGCATACACTATGTGCGCGATAATAAAGAGACAGCATTTGCACAGCTTAGGAGCAGGCTTGACAGATTTTATCAGAAGGTCAGCGGACTTTCGCATCTGAGTGTGGTCAGAAAAAGTGATTTTTCTGCTGACGAGGCATATGATTTTGACGAGTCAAAGATTATTATATTTACGAAAGAGGCTATGAATGGACATACGCTGCTTGAGCTTCTGCTCAAAAAATATGAGCTGCAGCTTGAGATGGCAGCGGGCAATTATGTACTGGCGCTGGCATCTGTCATGGATACGGATGAGGGCTTTGACAGGCTTGCGGATGCTTTGATTGAAATAGACAGCCAGCTCGAAAAATATAAGTCTGATTTTGAAGAGTTTTATGATATATTAAAACAGGAGGATGTGGTACATCAATTTTACTTTCCTGTCAAAATGGATACAACTATATACCAAAAGCTGCCTGCCGTAATGGAAATGTATGATGCCTATGATGCAGAACATCAGGCGGTCTATGCCTTTAAGGCAAGCGGGAAGGTGAGCGGTGCCTTCATAAATATATATCCGCCGGGGATACCGCTTGTGGTGCCGGGAGAGATAATGAATGACAAGCTCATAGATGATGTAATAAAGGCTGTAAATTCAGGTCTTGAAGTGGATGGCCTGTATTTTGATCCGGATGCCAATATGTGGAAGTTTGTTGCGGTGCTGTAAGCAACAGTTTGACATAGCAAACAATCATATTTATACTAATTACAATATTAAGAGGTTTACAGATGGGTAATATTTTCTGCGTGATGGGAAAAAGCGCATCAGGCAAGGACACTATATACAACAAAATACTGCAGGATGATTCCCTAATGCTTAGCAGGATTATCCCGTATACCACGCGCCCGATAAGGGACGGAGAGACACAGGATAAGGATTATCATTTCTGCAATGAAGAGGATGTAAAAAGGCTCAGTGCACAGGGGCGCATCATAGAGCTTCGCGAGTACAATACAGTGTATGGCGTGTGGAAATATTTCACGGTAAACGATGATGATATAGACCTTCGCTGCAAAAGCTATCTGACAGTCGGAACACTGGAGTCTTATACAAAGATACGCGATTATTTTGGCAGTGACAAGGTTCTGCCAATCTATGTGGAGGTGGAGGACGGCGACCGTCTGATACGCGCCATTCACCGGGAAAAGGGGCAGCAGGTGCCTAAATATGAGGAGATGTGCCGCCGTTTTCTGGCAGACGCATCAGATTTCTCTGAGGAGAAGCTGCGTGAGGCAGGGATTACACGTCGCTTCATAAATGATGATATGGACACTGTGCTTGCCGAAATTTCAGCATACATACGACAGAGTTCCTAATTGCAGAGCAAGATGATGGTTACGGCCTGCACATAAGTGTAACCGGAAACGAATAAGGAGGCAGCCTCATGGCAGTCAGAGTAAATGAAGTAAATCAGGTGACACAGGTTCCTGATGCACAAAAAACACAGGCCGGTGACGGCTCGTTCAAATTCACACTGGCCAGCGCCATAACAGACGCTGATCTCCAGGCAAAGGTAGATGCGCTGATGCAGGATATCACAGCACAGGGCAACAGAATAGCCGAGCATATGGACATCAGGGACATGAAGAGATATCGCGGGCTCATAAAGGATTTTTTAAATGAGGTGGTATACAGATCCCATAAATTTTCCAGAGAAAATTTCCTCGACAGGAGAGGAAGGCACAGAGTTTATGGTATAATAAGACTGATAGACAGCAATCTGGATGAGCTGGCATCAGAGCTGGTGGAGGATGAGAAGGATCATCTGTCCATACTTGCAAGAATCGGAGAGATACGTGGACTGTTGCTTGATATATTCACGTAGGATATAAAAGCTATAACAGACACAGGCAGACTAAAACGGAGGCAGCAGCTATGGCAGGATTTAAGGATATAGTAGGAAATGAGCAGATAATAGAGCATCTGCAAAATGCCATATCAATGGGAAAGGTCTCACATGCATATATAATAAACGGACCACAGCTGTCCGGAAAAATGATGATAGCCGAGGCATTTGCCAGGGCACTGCAGTGTGAGAAGGAGGGCACAGACGGTTGTGGAGAGTGCAAATCGTGCCATCAGGCAGATGACCACAATCATCCTGATATCATATATGTCAGTCATGAAAAGCCCAACAACATATCGGTTGATGACATCAGGACACAGCTCAACAACGATATAGTGATAAAGCCGTACAGCAGTAAATACAAGATTTACATAGTGGCTAAGGCTGAAAAGCTCGGCAAGAAGCTCCTTCTCCCAATCGACACAACAATCGCTGCAGGTTTCCCTGATCCTATCGATGCTGAAATCGAAGTTAAGGTTGTTGATTCAGACAAGATTCCTGCTGATATGGAAGGTCTTGACATCGGCACAAAGACACAGGAACTCTTTGCCGACGCTGTAAAGAGCGCAAAGACTGTTGTTTGGAACGGTCCTATGGGCGTATTTGAGAACCCGACTCTTGCAAAGGGTACAATTGCTGTTGCTAAGGCTCTTGCCGACACAGACGCAACAACAATCATCGGCGGCGGCGACAGCGCAGCTGCTGTTATTCAGCTTGGTTTTGCTGACAAGATGAGCCACATCTCAACAGGCGGCGGCGCATCTCTTGAATATCTTGAGGGCAAGGTTCTTCCGGGTATCGCAGCAATCGCTGACAAATAATTTAATCAAATAAAAGGGCGGATTTTTCCGCCCTTACTGATTTAATCCTGTTACTTTATTATAATAAAACATATTCTGAAAGGAAAATTATCATGGATAAGTCAAAGAGAAAGGCAATTATCGCCGGCAACTGGAAAATGAACAAAACTCCAAAGGAAGCTAAAGAGCTCCTCAACGCTATTACTCCCCTCGTAAAAGATGCCGGTTGTGAAGTAATCGCTTGTGTTCCTTATGTTGACCTTGCAACAGCACTTGAGGCTACAGAAGGCACAAATGTTAAAATTGGTGCAGAAAACTGTCACTGGGCTGAAAGCGGTGCTTTCACAGGTGAAATCTCAACAGGTATGCTCAAGGAAATGGGCGTTGAATATGTAGTTCTCGGTCACAGCGAGAGAAGACAGTATTTCGGCGAAACAGACGAAACAGTAAACAAGAGAACAAAGGCTGCTCTTGCCGCAGGTCTTAAGCCAATCGTTTGCGTTGGCGAACTCCTCTGGGAGCGTGAGTGCGACATCACAGAAGAAGTTATCGCAAGACAGATTAAGCTTGACCTCTTCAATGTAACAGAAGAAGAACTCAAGAATGTTGTTATCGCTTATGAGCCTGTATGGGCTATCGGCACAGGCAAAACTGCAACAGCTGATCAGGCTGAAGAGGTTTGTGCATTCATCCGTGCTACAATCGCTAAGCTTTACAATCAGGCTGCTGCTGACGCTGTTACAATTCAGTACGGCGGTTCAATGAATGACGGCAATGCTGACGAGCTTCTCTCAAAGACAAATGTTGACGGTGGTCTTATCGGCGG
>OIDB01000222.1_pt1 | contig 23078 bp, 17 predicted proteins | sample 1581471 | NCBI WGS metagenome assembly OIDB01 (sample SAMEA3882539, study PRJEB24775) | human gut metagenome | biome: human-associated habitat; feature: intestine environment; material: feces | place: Netherlands | collected 2009/2010 | reverse complement strand
TGTTGATGTAGTACACCCGCTGATCCTTGCCGGTGTCGCCGCCGTAGGTAAAGCGTTTGGCTACGGTCTGGAAGGTTGCTGCCAGACTATCGCCGAAGTTGCCGGTGAACACGCTGGGCTCGGTGGATGCGTCAAAGGTGAATTCGCCCGGTTCGGCGCACACCTCCACCACACGGCCCTGCTCCACGATCAGCATACACTGTCCGTCTGCCACGGCGATGCCGCTGCCGTTGGTGATGATGTTGTCCTCGCCGTTGTTGGAGCTGCGACGGGAGGTGCGCTTCTGGCCCTTTACCATCAGCACATCTTTGTCCAGAGAATCGCAGTAGAAAAATTCCTTCCACTGGTCTGCAAGAGTTCCGCCCAGTGCGCCCATACCTGCTTTGATCAAACCCATAATAATTTCCTCCTGTATGTTTTATTGTTTTTGCTCTCTTCTTTATCATGCAGAACGATTTCGTTTGTAAAAAGGTTCTGCCTGCTCAGGGGTAAGGGTCAGATAATTGATATTATAATCATACTGCAATGCGGCGCTGAACGCAAGGAATTTCTAACCGTTGCCACCTGCCTTTGCAGCTTCTTTCACAAAAAAGAACACCGAAGCGTCCATAGAGACTCCGGTGTTCCGAAATAATATTTTTATGCTTGTCCCGTACCCAAAAAAGGCTTAGAACCGCCGCCATGTATCCGGCATAAACAGCACCAGCATGGGGAAGATCTCCAGACGGCCGGCCAACATATCGAAGATGAGCACCAGCTTTGCGGGGTCTGCAAAGCAGCCGAAGTTCTGCATTGGGCCTGCCATTTCCAAGCCCGGGCCGATGTTGTTCAGGGTAGCAGCCACGGCGGTAAAGTTCGTCACCATATCAAAGCCGTTCAGGCTGATGAGGAAGAAGGATGCCGCAAAGATAAAGATATAGGCCGCCACAAACACGTTGGTGGTGCGGATGGTCTCGTGGTTCAACAGCTTGCCGTCCATGCGGGCGGGCGCTACCACCTGCGGGTGCAGGGCGGTCTTGAGCTCCTTGGCCAGGGTCTTACCCAGAATGAGGAAACGGCTCACCTTGATGCCGCCGCCGGTGCTGCCGGCGCAGGCGCCAATGAACATGAGCATGACCAGAATCTCTTTAGAGAGGGTCGGCCACAGGTCAAAATCGCAGCTGGAAAAGCCGGTGGTGGTGATGATGGAGCCCACCTGAAAAGCGGCCTGCCGCAGCGCCTCGCCAAAGCTGTTGTACATACTATAAATATTGGCGGTGATGATACCCACCGCCACGACGATGACCACAAAGTAGCCCCGCACCTCCTCGCTGGCGGCAGCGCGGCGGAACTTGCGCATGAGCAGCAGGAAGTAGGCGTTGAAGTTGACGCCGAACAGGATCATGAAAATGGTCACGACCCACTGGATGTAGGGCGAAAAGCTGGCAAAGCTGTCGTTGCGGAAGCCGAAGCCGCCGGTACCCGCCGTACCAAAGGCAGTGAGCATGGCTTCGAACAGGGGCATTCTGCCAACAAGCAGGAACACCAGTTCCAGCACGGTAAGGGCAAAGTAGATGCCGTACAGGATCTTAGCGGTGGACTGCACCTTAGGCACAAGCTTGTCCACCTGCGGGCCGGGGCTTTCGGCTTTCATCAGGTTGACGTGAGAGCCGCCGGTCAGCGGCAGCAGTGAGAGCAGAAACACTAGAACACCCATGCCGCCAATCCAGTGGGTGAAGCTGCGCCAGAACAGAATACCGTTGGGCAGCCCCTCCACGGCGGGCAGGATGCTGGCACCGGTGGTGGTAAAGCCGGAGACCGTCTCAAACAGAGCATCCACAGGGTTCGGGATGCAGCCGGTGAGCACAAAGGGTACCGCGCCCATCACCGAGATGAACACCCAGCACAGCGAGGTAGCCGCAAAGCCCTCACGCATGTAGAACACCTTACTGCGGGGCTTGATGGTGTGCAGGGCGTAGCCGATACCGGCGCTGACGGCAGCTGTGAGCAGAAACACGCCCAGCACCATCCACTCGCCATACACTAAGCTGGCGGCGGCGGGCAGCAGCAACAACGCGCCCTCGATCATTAGCACATAGCCCAGCAGACGGAAAACGATCGCATAATTCATAGTCCGCCTCCGTCAGTGCTCCACGATATCGCGCAGATCGTGCAGACCATGCTCCAGCGTGACCACGATGACGTTATCGCCCACTTGGATCTGGTCGCCGCCGCGGGGAATCAGGATCTTGCTGCCGCGGGTAATACAGCACAGCAGCAGGTTCTTTTTCAGGTGCAGCTGGCTCAGGGGCACACCGGTAGCGGCGCTCTCCTCGTGCACTGTAAATTCCAGTGCCTCCACGCGGTCATCCAGTATGCGGTACAGAGTCTTGATGTTGTTGCCTGCCTCGTTTTGCAGGGCGCGGACGTACTGCACGATGTAGTCACAGGTCATGTACTTGGGGTAGACCACGCTGCCCAGATCCAGCCCGGCCAGAATATCGTCAAATTCCAGACGGTTGACCTTGGTCACCAGCTTGCCGTTGGAGTGCTTTTTGGCAAACAGGGTCAGCAGCACGTTCTCCTCGTCGATGTTGGTCAGCGCCACAAAGGCTTCGGTGGATTCCAGACCCTCGGAAAGCAAAAACTCGCGGTTGGAGCCGTCCTCGTTCAGGATCTGGGCACCGGGCAGCTGCTCAGCCAGTTCTACGCAGCGGGCAGCGTCCCGCTCCACAATGCGCACCCGCACATGGTTTTCCAGCAGTTCCTGACTGAGGTAGTAAGCAATGGCACCGCCGCCCACGATGAGGGCGTTGCGTACCGGCTGCACCGGCAGATGCAGCTGCTGGAAGAAGGCGTGAGCTTTTTCCTGCGTAGCAAGGAAAGTGACCTGATCGCCCTTTTGCAGCACAAAGTTACCGTTGGGGATGATGACCCCGCCCTCACGCTCCACCGCGCACACCAGAATATCGCTCTTGAGCCGGGTGGGGATCTCTCGAATGGCTACGCCGTCCAGTGCATCGGGCAGCGCAAACTTGATCAGCCGCACACGGCCGTCCGCAAAGGTATCGATCTTGCTGGCACCGGGGAAACGCAGCAGATGAGAGATCTCCTTTGCCGCTGCCATTTCCGGGTTGATGATGGCGGAAATGCCGATCTGCTTTTTGATAAAGTCCAGCTCGTGGCTGTAGGATGGGTTGCGCACGCGGGCAATGCCGTGGCAGTGGCCCGCCTTTTTGGCGAACATGCAGCAAAGCAGGTTCAGTTCGTCCGAGCCGGTGACCGCAATGAACACGTCCGCATCCTCAATGCCCGCCTCAGACAGGGTGGTGATGGACGAGCCATTGCCTACAATGCCCAGCACGTCGTAGCTTTCGGTCAGGTGCTCCACGCGCGCTTTGTTGGTGTCCACCACAGTCACGTTGTGGCCTTCCTCGCTGAGCTGGCGCGCCAGAGCCGTGCCGACCTTGCCGCCGCCCACCAGAATGATCTTCATAACAAGTCCTTTCTCCTTTGGCAGCCCCTTTTTCCGGGGCATACAAGTACAGTGTAGTATACCATATCCCGATGCAAAGTTCTACCGTTTGTCCCGCAAATACAGCGAATTGCTTAAAAAGCGACAGTTCTTTTGTGCAAGATGGCCTGTTCTCAGCGTGAAAGCGCAAAAAGGGACTGCCACACAGCTTTGTGCAACAGTCCCCTTGGGACGAAACGATTTAGAATGCCCACCGCGTACGCTTTGGGCATCCTCAGCGGAAAAAATATTGTTATAAGAGCAAGGTCGGTCAGCCTGCGGGCTGCCCGGCATTGCATTTTCACGGAAAACAGGGTTTCCCCTGCTGTCCGGTCTCAGTACCGCTCTACACCGTCCTTGGTGACAAGGGCGTACACCAGCGGGGCTTCCTCCGGCTTTTCAGCGCCGTACACAAGGCCGCTGCGGTACTCGGCTGCGGCAGCTTCAAACTTGTCCGCAGCGCCGTAGAAGGTGGCAAGGCTTTCGCCCTTATGCACATAGTCGCCGCGCTTTTTGTGCAGGGTGATACCGGCGGCAAAGTCCAGCGGGTCGCCCTTTTTCTGGCGGCCTGCGCCCAGCAGCACGCTGGCAGAGCCGATCTTTTCCGCATCGTTGGCCGTGATGTAGCCGTCCTGCTCGGCCAGCAGCTCGTATCTGGCGGCGGGCTGTGCAAACAGGCTGTAATCATCCAGCACCCGGATGTCGCCGCCCTGTGCGGCAAACATTTCCTTGCACTTGGCAAAGGCAGAACCGTCCGCAATGACAGCCTCGGCCATAGCGCGGCAGTGGACGGCATCGCCCTTGCCTGCCAGTACCAGCATGTTGGCCGCCAATTGCAGGCACACCTCGGTCAGGTCTGCCGGGCCGTGGCCTTTGAGCACGTCCATGCTCTCCATCACTTCCAGACTGTTGCCGATGTTGTGCCCCAGCGGGGTGTCCATATCGGTGATCATGGCAGCTACCCGGCGGCCATGGTGGGTGCCGATGGCAACCATCAGCTGCGCCAGCTCAATGCTCTGGTCAACAGTTTTCATAAAAGCACCGGTGCCGGTGGTGACGTCCAGCAGGATGGCGTCTGAACCGGAGGCCAGCTTTTTGGACATGATGCTGGACGCAATCAGCGGAATGCAGCTGACGGTAGCGGTAACGTCCCGCAGGGCGTACATCTTTTTATCTGCCACGGCGATACCCTCGCTCTGACCGATGACCGACAGACCGATCCGGTTCACCTGTGCAAAAAACTCCTCCTGCGAGAGGGCAGTTTTTGTGCCGGGCACGCTCTCCATCTTGTCGATGGTACCGCCGGTGTGGCCGAGGCCCCGGCCGCTCATTTTGGCGATCTTCACCCCGCAGGCCGCCACGATGGGCGCAATGACCAGCGTGGTCTTATCACCCACGCCGCCGGTGGAGTGCTTGTCCACCTTGATGCCCGGAATGGGCGAAAGGTCTACCATCACACCGCTGTGCGCCATCACATCGGTCAGCTCGGCGGTCTCCTCATTGGTCATGCCGCGCAGATACACCGCCATCATCCATGCGGCCATCTGGTAGTCAGCCACTTCCCCGCTGACAAAGCCGTTGACAATGGCCTCCAGCTCCTCCCGGGTGTGGGTGCCGCCGTCGCGCTTTTTTGCGATCAGATCATAAATACGCATCGTTTCACGCTCCTGTTCTTATTGTTTTTGGGGCGTTTTATGCCCGGATCTCCTGCCATACGCTCTTGCCGTCCAGCGTGGAGGCGTCCACTTCCAGATATTCGCAGATGGTCTGGGCGATGGTGCCGAAGCACAGCTTAGTGCCCAGATCCATACCCGCCTTTACGCCCTTGCCGCAGACCAGATACGGCACATACTCGCGGGTATGGTCGGTGGTCTTGGTGTAAGAGGGGTCACAGCCGTGGTCGGCAGTGATCATGAGCAGGTCACCCTCCCGCATCCCCGGCAGGAAATCAGCCAGAAAACGGTCGAACTCCGTAGCGGCGGCAGCGTAGCCTGCCACATCGCGGCGGTGGCCGTAAAGCATATCAAAGTCTACCAGATTCACGAAGGCAAGACCCTCAAAATCCCGGGTCTGCAAAGCCTTGGTAAAGGCAATGCCATTAGTGTTGCCGGTGGTCTTGATCTTTTCGGTCACACCCTCGCCGTCAAAGATATCGTAGATCTTGCCCACAGCGATCACATCCTTACCGGCATCCTTCAGCAGATCCAGCATGGTGGCGCGGGGCGGCTTCAGGCTCAGGTCGTGGCGGTTGGTGGTGCGGTAGAAGGTATCCGCGCTGTTGCCAAGGAAGGGGCGGGCGATCACACGCCCTACGCCGTATTTGCCCTTGAGCATTTCCCGGGCGATCTCGCAGTAGCGGTACAGTTCCTGCACCGGCACAAGCTCCTCGTTGGCGGCCACCTGAAAAACGCTGTCGGCGCTGGTGTAGACGATGAGGGCGTTTTCCCGCATGGCCTGCTCGCCGTAGTCCTTCAGTACCTGCGTGCCGGAATAGGGCTTGTTGCACAGTACCTTGTGGCCGGTCTTTTGCTCATACTCCCGGATCAGCTCCTCTGGGAAGCCCTCGGGGAAGGTGGGCAGCGGCTCCGGGCTGACTACACCGGCGATCTCCCAGTGGCCGATGGTGGTATCCTTGCCCATGCTCTGCTCCTGCAGGCGGGCAAAGGCAGCCGCCGGGGCATCCGTCTTTTCCCCTGCGGTCACGCCGTCAATGTTGAACAAGCCCAGCTTGCGCAGATTGGGGCAATTGAAATTGGGGTGGTTCGCAATGGCACCCAAGGTGTTGGTGCCTGCATCGCCAAAGGCAGCGGCATCCGGCTCTGCGCCGATGCCAAAGCTGTCCAGCACGATCAGAAAAACGCGTTTTTCCATAATGGTCACTCCATTTCTCCGGGGCGCACCCCGGAACAGTACTACTTTATTACCCCTATTATAAGCAAAAACCCCCTCCGATGCAAGAGGAAGCAGTCTTGTATGTTCTTATCAGTTTTTGCGTTTTGCAGCAGTTTTCCCCTGTCAGGCAGCACGCAGAAAGCCGCGGCGCATCGTTAAAAGTTTTGCAATCTTTCCTTTGGGCATCAGCAGATGCAAAAACTTGTATTCAAGCAAAAATTCCTCTTGCTCTCTTGCGCCGGAATGATTATAATAATAGGTGGTAGAGTTTTGGTTTTCCCGCTCTGCCATATAAACCGACCCGCTGTACCGGGAGCTTTTACTCCCATTGGTCATACACAGCAGCCTGCAGGGATGCTGTGCCGGATATAGGTAAGAGAGAGTTGACGGAGGTATATTGCATGAGAAAGACGAAAATTATTTGCACCCTTGGTCCTTCCACCGATAAGGAAGGCGTGCTGCGCGATCTGATCGCCAACGGCATGAACGTGGCCCGCTTCAATTTTTCCCACGGTTCCCACGAGGAGCATCTGGGACGCCTTGAAAAGCTGAAGGCTCTGCGCGAGGAGCTGGGCAAGCCCGTGGCCGCACTGCTGGACACCAAGGGCCCCGAGATCCGCCTGAAGGACTTCAAGAACGGCGTTGAGAATCTGGTTGCAGGCCAGACCTTTACCCTGACCACCCGCGATGTGGAGGGCACCAACGAGATCTGCTCCATCACCTATAAGGATCTGCCCATGGACGTGGAGCCGAACGGCACCATCATGCTGGACGATGGCCTGATCAAGCTGCAGATCCAGACCGTGAACGACACCGACATCGTCTGCACCGTACTGAACAACGGCAAGATCAAGAACAAAAAGGGCGTCAACGTGCCCGGCGTGCACCTGTCTATGCCGTATATGAGCCAGCGCGATAAGGACGATATCATCTTCGGCATCCAGCAGGGCTATGATTTCATCGCCGCCTCCTTTGTGCGCACCGCACAGGACGTGTACGATATCCGCAACCTGCTGAACCAGTACGATTCCAACATCCGCATCATTGCAAAGATCGAGAACCGCGAGGGCGTGAACAACATCGACAGCATTCTGGCTGCTGCCGACGCCGTGATGGTGGCCCGTGGCGATCTGGGCGTGGAGATCGACTTCACCGAACTGCCCGGCATCCAGAAGACCATCATCGACCGCTCCTTCTCCTTCGGCAAGCCCATCGTCACTGCTACCCAGATGCTGGACAGCATGATCGTGAACCCCCGCCCCACCCGCGCCGAGATCTCGGACGTGGCAAACGCCATCTACGACGGCACCTCTGCCATTATGCTGTCCGGTGAGACCGCTGCCGGTGCCTACCCTGTGGAGGCGCTCAAGACCATGTCCGCCATCGCTGAGCGCACCGAGCAGGAGGGCTTCCATCTGCGCGGCCGCCAGATGGATTCCAACCCCGGCAAGATCAGCGTATCCGACGCTACCGCCCATGCTGCCTGCCTGACCGCACGGGACGTGAACGCCGCTGCCATCGTTACCGTGTCTGAGTCCGGCACCACTGCCCGCCTGCTGAGCAAGTACCGCCCGCAGCAGCCCATCATTGCCTGCGTCATGCGCGAGCAGGTGCAGCGTCAGCTGTCCCTGAGCTGGGGCATCACCCCGCTGATGATGTCTCTGGCACACAGCACCGATGAGCTGATTGAGATGTCCACTGCTCTGGCCAAGGAGAATGGCTACCTGCACAACGGCGAGCTGGCTGTTGTGACCGCAGGCGTGCCCGTGGGCGTTTCCGGCACCACCAACATGATCAAGATTCACATGGTGGGCAACTGTCTGGCTACCGGCGTGGGCGTCGGCCCTGAGAACAACGATGTTGCCAGCGGCAAGGCCTGCGTCTGCCGCACCATGGACGAGGTGCGCGCCAAGTTCAAGCCCGGCATGGTGCTTGTAGTGCCCTCCACCAGCAACGAGATGCTGAGCTTTGTGCGCGACGCTGCCGCTCTGGTGGTAGAGGAGCCCGGCCTGAACAGCCACGCCGCCATTGCCGGTAAGGCACTGCTGAAGCCCACCGTTGTGGGTGCCGCCGGTGCTACCAGCCACATCCGCGATGGTCTGATGGTGGCTGTGGACTGCGCACACGGCAGTGTGCAGCGCCTGCAGGGCTGATAAAGGAGAGCTGTAGTATGGAACGTATCGCAAGTTTTTGCGTGGATCACACCCGGCTGGAGCGCGGGATGTATCTGAGCCGTCAGGACGGCGATGTGCTCACCTGGGACATCCGCATGAAAAAGCCCAATCAGGGCGATTATCTGACCACTGCTGCCGCCCACACGCTGGAGCACCTGTTTGCCACCTACGCGCGCAACAGCGCCGTGAAGGATGGGGTGATCTATGTTGGCCCCATGGGCTGCCGCACCGGCTTTTACCTGCTCACCCGGGGGCTGACCCCGGCACAGGCGCTGCAGCTGACGGTGGACGCCTACCGCTTTATGGCCGATTTTAAGGGCGCTGTGCCCGGTGCCAGCGAGGTGGAGTGCGGCAACTACCGCGATATGGATCTGCCCGCCGCCAAGGCTGAAGCCGCTGCCATGCTGCCCGTGCTGGAAAGCCTGACCGCAGAGGATCTGCACTACTGATCTGTCAATATAAAGAGAGCGCCGCACAAAATACCGTGCAGCGCTCTTTTTGTTACAAAATGATGCGAAAGTATTATTTATAATTTTAGGGCAGGGGAACGTCTGCGGATGTTCCCCTGCCCTGTTTTTACTAAAAGAAATCTCAAATCAGCCCCAAGGCTGCAAACTCCTTGGCAATGCCGTCCTCGTACACCGAGGGGGCAATGCGGTCGCAGCGCTGCTTCAGGCTTGCAGAGCCGTCGGCCATACAGACACTGATGCCGACCACATCGGTCATCTGCAGGTCGTTGTCGCTGTCGCCAAAGCCGATGCTGTTCTGCAGGGGCACGCCGAGATAGTCACATACGGCCTTGATGCCGCGCCCCTTATCAAACTTGCGGTTGATGAGCTCGCCGTTCACATAGCCGCCGTTCAGACCGTCCGGCTTGCTCTCGCAGAACACGAATCTGTCCTCGTACAGGCGCTTAGCCTCGTCCAAGTCCTCGCTGCGCTCTGCGATATACACGATCTTATACAGCGGCTCGCCCTTGTACTCGGCCAGCGGGCTCATGGTCATGCCGTCCTCCATGGCCTTGCGCCAGCGGGCGGCTTCGCTGTTCAGGGGGCCTGCATCCCGGTGGGTAAAACTCCAACGCTCGAGCATTTTCAGGCTGCCGTAGGTGGCATCCCGCGCTTCCAGCGTGCACTCCACGCCGTGGCGCTCCATGGCACTGCGCACATCCTTTGCCAGCTGCGGCTCCATGGGCAGGTCTACCAGCACCTTGTCCCCGCAGAACACATAACCGCCTGCGCTGCACACCGCGCCATCAAAACCATAGTCCAGCAGCGGCCGGGTCATGCGCAGGTTGCGTCCGGTGCACAGAAACAGCTTGTGACCGTTGGCGTGCGCCTTGTGCAGCGCCTCCACCGTGCTTTGGGGGATCAGCATCTCACCCGGGGGTAGCAGGGTTCCGTCGATATCTAAAAAAATCAGTTTTTGTTTCATTCGTTCCTCTTTTTTTACAGTGAGCCGCGCTCTACCAGCGTATAGCCCAGCGTGGTCTGGCGTACCGGTGCAGCGTCCGGCCCGGTATGCTCTAAGCTTTGCAGCAGCATCCGGGCAGCCTCCTGCCCGACCTGCCGCTGATAAAAGCGGATGGTGGTCAGGCCGGGTTCCACCACCTTGCCTGCCCAGTTGTCTCCGATGCCGGCAAGGCCGACATCCTGCCCTACTTTGCGCCCGGCAGCGCGCAGCACCTGCAAAGCGCCAAAGGCCACGGTGTCTGTCACGCAGACCACACCGTCCAACTGCGGGCAGCGTGCCAGCAGCTCTTCCATGCAGCGGTGCCCTTCTTCCATGGAAAAGGCGGCGCAGTAAGCGCGGGGCAGACCATCTGCGTTCAGTCCGGCCTCCCGCAGTGCATCCTGCACACCCTGACGGCGGGCTATGCCGGTGGCGGGGTCCTGCTCGCTACCGCCGATGTACACGATATTTTTGCGGCCATGCTCCAGCATCTTCCGGGTCAGGTCGCGGGCAGCAGAGCGGTCGTCGTTATAAACGCAGGGCAGGTCTGCAAAACGCTGCCCCGTTACCACCACAGGCACACGGCAGTCTTTCAGCGCCTTGCACAGCTGCGGGCTGGAATCATAGCCCAGCAGGATGATACCGGCCACATGGTTGCGCTGCAGCGCTGTAAGATATTCCAGCTCCATCTGCCCGTCCAGCTCGGTGTCTGCCAGCAGCATCAGGTAGCGGCTGGCCCCCAGCTCGGCTGCAATGCCGCTGGTGATCTGCCCCACCGACTGGGAGCTGATGCTGGGCACAATGACCCCCACCTGACGCACCTTGCCGGTGCGCAGGGTCTGCGCCGCAGCATCCGGGCTGTAGCCGGTCTTTTCCACTACGGCTTGTATCACGGCGCGCTTCTGCTCGCTGAGGGGGCCGCCGTTCAAATAGCGGCTGACCGCAGCGCTGGAAACGCCTGCCATCTTTGCAATATCACTGATGGTCATGAGGTTCTTTTCTCCGTTCCCTCTCCGGTGGTAATGTGTAAACGTTTTCATGCTTATTATAAATCCGTTTCACATTTCCCGCAAGAGGTGCAATGACCGTTTTTCTGTGGGGCTGCCCGCTGCTTTTTTGGTGATTTTACACAATCCAAACAATCTTGCTTTCTGATTTACCGCCAGAATTGCGAAAACCGTAGCGCTTATACAAGTCCCATGCTGATGGCGCGTGCGATAAGTCCCAGCACCAGCGCTGCCAGAATAATGCCAAGTGCCACCCTGCTCTCGCCGCCGGTCTGCTGCTTTTTGCTGCGGGAGGCTGTGCCGCGGCTCTGCTTTGTACCGGTGCTGCGGCTGCGGGCAGAGGTATTCTGCCGCCCGGCAGTGCTTTTGGTGCTGCGGACAGTCTGGGGATTGCGGGGCTTTGTGCGGGCGGCGGCTTTTCCCTGCTGTGCGTTCTGCGGGCTGCTCTGGCGCACTTTAAGGGGCTTGCCCTCGCTGCAGCGGCTCAGGTAGTCCTCTGCCTCGCGGTAATACTGCGCCAGTTCGTTTTCCTTAAAGGCAGTACCGGCGTAGCCCTCCTCCAGCGCCTCAATGGCTTCATTGAACAGCAGTGCCGCCTGTGCGCCGTCTGCTGCAACTGCCGCGTGAGCAGCTTCGTTGCGGGCGGTGCGGATGGCGTTGCAGGCATGGCGGGCGGCAGAGGGGTGCGCCGTATTGCCCAGCAAGTCCAGCGGGCGGGCGGCATCGGTCTCCGGGTCCAGCAGCACCCGCATACACAGGGTGGTGTCCAGCTGCTGCCAGCTGGTCTTGCCGGTAAGATCCGGCATACGGTCATAATAATCCGGGCTTTCCTGCTTGCGGGCGGCAATATGCTCCAGCAGCGCGTCCAGACTGTGCGCCCCGGGCTTGCGCTCCCAGTGCCAGCGCAGCAGGCGGCGGCTGATCTCATCGCAGGCGGTCTTGATCTCAAAAGCCACCTGTAAGGCTTGTTCCGGCATGGCATTTCCTTTCTGTGCAATGCACACAAAAGGCGGAGAAGGCACGCTGCCCCCTCCGCCGGGATGAATCTTATTTTACAGCACGAACTGGTAGTACACAAAGCCGCACAGTGCGATGGCTGCGCACAGGATGGCCGTAATAGGCGGCACCCAGCGGATCAGCGCTTCTGCCACGCTGTCCCGGCTGTCCTCGTACTCCTCGTACCCTTCGTCCTCCACAGGCGCGGGCTGACGCACCGGAGCCGGACGGCGGGCGGGGATCACGCGGGTACCCTCGTCTGCCGCAGCAGCACCGGAAAGCGGTGCGCGGACAGAGGCATCCAGCACCCGGGTAGGCTCCGAGACAGGCTGGATGGGGTCAGCCTTTGGCTCGTAGACCGGTGCTCCCACGACCCGGGTGGGCTCTTCCACGGGAGCCGCCGGAGCAGCAGGGGCTGCGCCCACGATGCGGGTAGGCTCCTCCACCGCAGCGGGCGCTGCGGGAGCAGCCGGGGCGTTAAGGGGCATTTCCATCTCGTCTGCCGGGGCGGCGGGCTGCAGCAGAGTGTTCAGCGCGTTCTGCAACAGGATACGGTCGCAGCCGCACTCCGAGCAGTAAACCGTGTCCTCCTCGGTGGGGTGGAAGGCACCGCAGGCGCAGTACCAGCCGTTCTCGAACACCTGCGGCTGATACTTGAGCCCGGTGCGGTTCATGCGGGCCTCCAGCGCCTTTTGCAGCTCCGGAGCCAGACGGCGGGGTGCGGGTAGACGCACACGCTTGATGCCGTCCAGATGCACCACGCGCTTGCCATTGTACACATTGCACAGGGTAACATCCACGCTGGTGATGGCCTTGGCCGTGATGAACACGGCATCATCCTGCCCAAACAGCTCGCCGGGCTTTACCTGCAGATCCCGGTACTCGAACTTATCCTCGCACAGGATCACGCCATCCACGCCCTTGCACTTGAAGTGGATCTCCAGTGCGGTCAGGGTCACGCGGGAAATATTCTTGAAGGTCAGGCAGACAGCGTGCTCGCCGCTGACGTCTCCCTTGAGCAGCTCCACGCAGACAAACTGCACCGGACTGCCGGGGGTATAGTAGTTTGCGCGGGTCTGTGCGACCGGGTTAAAATTTTCCTCCACGATGCTCGCTCCTTTCCTAAAAAAGCTTAGTCCTGCTGCTCCGGGGCATCCGGCTGCGGCATTTCCGGCTGGGCAGGCTCGGCCTGCTCGGCGGGTTCTGCGCGCTCGGCAGTCTCCGCAGGCTCTGCGGGCTGCACCGGGGCGGGCTGCACGGTCTGGTCGGGCTGTGCCTGCTCGGGCTTTGCATCCTCGCAGGGAGGCAGAGTGCCGCCGGCCATAATGGTGTTGAACTGCTCCTCGTTGAGCTTTTCGCGCTCCATCAGAGCCTTGGCCAGCGCATGGAGCTGGTCGATGTGCTCCGTCAGGGTGCGGCGGCAGGTCTCGTAGGCCTCGTCAATGATATCGCGGGTCTCGCTGTCGATCTCGGCAGCGGTGGTCTCGCTGTAACCCTTGCCCTGACCAAAGTCGCGGCCAAGGAAGGTCTCCTCCTGCGAGGTGCCGTAAACCACGGGGCCCAGACGCTCGGAGAAGCCGTAGCGGGTGATCATCTGGCGGGCGATATTGGTGGCCTGCTGCAGGTCGTTGGAGGCACCGGTGGAGATGTCCTCCAGAATCAGCTGCTCGGCCACACGACCGCCCAGGCTGGACACGATGTCCTCAAACATTTCACCCTTGGTCACATAGCTGCGATCCTTCTCGGGCAGATACATGGTGTAGCCGCCGGCCTGACCGCGCGGGATGATGGTGATCTCGTGCACGCGGGGATGATGCTTGCAGTAGAAGCCTGCCACTGCGTGACCGGCCTCGTGGTAGGCGGTGAGTTTTTTCTCCTCCGGGGTGACCACGCGGCTCTTCTTCTCGGGGCCAGCCATCACCTTCATGGAGGCTTCCTCGATATCCTCCATGGTAATGGCCTTGCGGTTGCGGCGGGCTGCCAGCAGCGCAGCCTCGTTGACAAGGTTCTCAAGGTCTGCACCGGCAAAACCGGCGGTGCGCTGGGCAATGACCTTCAGGGAGACGTCCGGTGCAAGGGGCTTGTTGCGGGTATGCACCTTCAGGATCTCCTCGCGTCCCTTGACATCCGGCAGACCCACATAGACCTGACGGTCAAAGCGGCCGGGACGCAGCAGCGCCTTATCCAGAATGTCGGCACGGTTGGTGGCCGCCATGACGATGATGCCGTCGTTGGCCTCAAAGCCGTCCATCTCCACCAGCAGCTGGTTCAAGGTCTGCTCGCGCTCATCGTGACCGCCGCCCAGACCTGCGCCGCGCTGACGACCCACAGCATCGATCTCGTCGATAAAGATGATGCAGGGCATGGTCTTTTTGGCCTTATCGAACAGGTCACGCACGCGGGATGCGCCCACGCCGACATACATCTCCACAAAGTCAGAGCCGGAGATGGAGTAGAAGGGCACCCCCGCCTCGCCTGCACAGGCACGCGCCAGCAAGGTCTTACCGGTACCCGGAGGGCCCACCAACAGCACACCATGCGGGATGCGGGCACCCAGCGTATTGAACTTATCGGGGCTCTTGAGGAACTCCACAACTTCCTTGAGCTCCTCTTTTTCCTCGTCCTCACCGGCCACATCGGCAAAGGTGGCAGTCTTTTTGTTCTCGTGCTCGTCCTTTACCTTGGCCTTGCCTACGTTCATGATGCCGCCGCCACCGGCGCCGTCGCGCATCATGGAGAACAGCAAAAAGCCGGTGCAGCCCAGCATAGCCAGATAGAACAGGATCTCCATCCAGGGGATGGTCTCCTTGGCGGGCACATAATCGTACACCATGGGTGCATCGGGGTTGGCTGCATCGTACTGGGCGATGTAGTCCGACACATGGTCCACGAACATCCGGGCGTAGGGCAGCTTATAGCTGACCGTCTCGGTGCCGTCATCGTTCTTCTTCACCCCGGTGGGGGCAGCGGAAGAGGAGGACAGCAGGCCGGAAAGCAGCCCGCCCGAAGACTGGGTGGTGGTCTGCTCGGCAGCGTTGGGCAGCTCCTGTGCGCCCTCCTTCAGGGTCATGGTAATCACGCCGGTATTCAGATCCAGCGAGAATTTGGTGACCTGATTGCTCTCAAAATAGTGTACCACCGTGGAATATGCCATGGAGGAGCCGTTAGCGTTGCCGCCGGTGCCGCCCAGCACCGACCACACCATCAGCACGGCTGCCAGTACAATGGCGATCACCAGCGGATTGAAACGGGGTTTCTTCGGTTGCAAAAAAATCAACTCCAGTTCTGGATTTTTATAATGGACACGTTACTTCGTGTAGATCTCGGGCTTCAGCACACCGACATAGGGCAGGTTGCGGTATTTTTCATCGTAGTCCAGACCATAGCCCACCACGAACTCGTCAGGCACCTGAAAGCCCTCGTAATCCGGCTGGATGTTGGCCTTGCGGCGGCTGGGCTTATCAAGGATGGTGCAGATCTTAACGGAGTTCGGGTTGCGCATCTTGAGCATGGGCACAAGGTTGGACAGGGTGACGCCGGTGTCCAAAATGTCCTCCACGATCAGCACATCCTTGCCGGACAGATCACCGTCCAGATCCTTGATGATCTTGACCAGACCACTGGTGGTGGTGTTGCTGCCGCCGTAGCTGGAGACCACCATAAAGTCGATATTGCAGGGGATGCTCACAGCCCGCATCAGGTCGGCCATAAAGACCACCGAGCCCTTGAGGATGGACACCAGCACCAGATTTTTACCGGCATAATCCCGGCTGATCTGAGCGCCCAGCTCCGCCACTTTGGCCTTCAGCTGCTCTTCGCTGACCAGAACGGTCTTGATATCATCGTGCATACTCATTTGTTTTTTCCTCCTGTGTTTCGATCTCTGCATCCAAGTGCAGGATCCATCTGCTTTCCGTGTCCGGTGCAAGGCCATCGGCAAAGCCTTCTCCACACACCCATAAAATCTCGCTTCCGCTGGCAAGCAGCGGCAGCGTATCCCGCAGTTCGTTCGGGACACCGGTCTCGTTCATCCACTTACGCAGCGGCTTGCTCAAACCCCGCCCCGCAGGCCGGAAGCGGTCTCCCGGCTGTCGGGCACGCAGCACAAGGCCAGTGTACAACGTAGTTATTCTAGCATAATCCGCCCGATTTTTTAAGTCTTTTTTATGAACGACTTGTATTTTTTTCTCAAAATCGGCTGTTAACAGCTCCGCTTTCCCCTTCCAGCCCCCGCGCAGCCGGAATTCCGGCTGTTTTTCGGGCAAAAAGGGCACTTGCTGCGGCGCGCTTTCCAGCTGCCGGGGCAGCGCGTCCGGCAGCGTTTCCTGCCGCAGACAGCCGTTCCCGGCGCAAAAACGCACCTGTCCGGTCAGCTGTACTGCACCGCTGCCCTGCCGCACCACGGCGCACAGCAGCTGCACATATTTTTCCTCTGCGTCCCGCACCGGAGCCACAAGGCTGTGCAGCGCAGTTTCCAGCAGCAGCGGGTCTGCCGCCTGCAAAGGTGCCAGCTGCCACGCCGGTTCTGCGCCGGGCAGGCGTGCCGCCGTCAGAAGCTTTGCAGCCCCGGCGGCAAGGTAGGCATCCGCCCGCGCAGCTTTCTCACAGAACCGTGCCAGATTCTGCACCGCCGCTGCGTTGGTGCTTTCCAGCGCAGGCAGAGCGCTGTGGCGCAGCCGGTTGCGGGCGTAGGCATCGGTGTCGTTGGTCTCGTCGGTGACCCACGGCTGCCCCGCCGCCCGGCAGACGGCCTCGGTCTCGGCGCGGCTCAGGCAGAGCAGCGGGCGCAGGTAGCATCCGCGCCTTGGCCGGATGCCGCCCGCCCCGTGCAGCCCGGTGCCGCGCGCCAGCCGCAGCAGCAACGTTTCGGCCTGGTCATTTGCAGTATGGGCCGTGGCGATGGCATCTATCCCCTGCCCTTGCAGCTGCGCAAAGGCCGTGTAGCGCAGACGGCGCGCCCAGTCCTCCCCGGCGTGCGCCGGGGGCACTGCCAGCTCTGCGGCATGGAACACCCGCAGCGGCACGCCCAAGCGGGCGCATTCTGTCCGCACAAAGGCCTCGTCCCGGTCGGCGCTCTGCCCGCGCAGACCGTGGTTCACATGGCAGGCAGAGAGCGTATAACCGAACCTTGGCTGCAACTGCCGCAGCAAGAGCAGCAGTGCCATGCTGTCCGCCCCGCCGGAGACTGCCGCCGCCAGCCGCAGCGGTGCGCCGGGCTTCAAAAGTCCCTCCCGGGTGCAGAAATCCTCCACCCGGGCAAGAATCGCGGTATCCATCAGCGCTTGAAGTCCACATCCATAAAGCGGGTGTGGGCACCATCCCAGCCCAGCGGCACGGTGCTGGTCTCGCCATGACGGTTCTTTGCCACGATGCACTCGGCGGTATCGGCATCCACCTCGGCACCGTCCGGGTTCTGGCTGGCGTAGTAGGAATCGCGGTACAAAAACAGAACGCAGTCTGCGTCCTGCTCGATGGAACCGGAATCGCGCAGGTCCGAAAGCTGCGGGCGGTGGCTGGAGTTGTTGCCCTGCTTTTCTACCGCACGGGACAGCTGGCTCAGCGCGATGATGGGCACATTCAGCTCCTTAGCCATGATCTTCAGGTTTCGGGTGATGGAGCTGATCTCCTGCACGCGGTTCTCGCTGCGCTGGCCGGTGGTCATCAGCTGTAAATAGTCGATGACGATCAGGCCCACGTTGGGGCGGGCAGGGTCCTGATTCACCCGGCGGATCTTGGCCTTCATCTCGGTGATGGTGATACCGGAAGTATCGTCCATATAGATCGGTGCATCGTGCAGTTTTTCGGTAGCCAGTGCCAGATACTCCCAGTCCTCGGCACGCAGCGCACCGGTACGGAAGGCCTGACTGTCGATTCCGGCCTCAGACGAGAGGATACGGTTGGTCAGCTGCTCCTTGGTCATTTCCAAGCTGAAGATAGCCACCGGCACCTTTTGCTGCATGGCCACGCGGGTGGCGATATTCAGCGCAAAGCTGGTCTTACCCATACCGGGGCGAGCTGCCAGAATGATCAGATCGCCGCGGCCAAGACCAGTAAGCACGGTATCCAGCAGACGGAATCCGGTTGGGATGCCCTTGTACTTATCCGCATCCGGGCCGCTGATCTTTTGCAGATTGGTCAGCGTTTCCACCATGCTGGACGAAAGCGGGGTCAGGGCGCTGGAATCGCGGCCGGAGCGGATCTCGTAGATGCGCTGCTCAGCGTTTTCCAGCAGAAGGTCGGCGTCCGGCTCGTCCCCGGCGTCCTGCAAGATGTCCTTGGCGACCCCCATCAGCTGGCGCACCAGATATTTTTCCTGCACGATCTGGGCGTAGGCCTTTACATTGGAGATGCTGGGCACCGTTTCTGCCAGACCGGTCAGATAGATCTTGGCCTCGTCTGCGCTGGGGAACACGCCATCGGACACCACCGCATCCAGCAGGGTGACAAAATCGATGGTCTGGTCGTTAGTAAACAGGCGCAGCATCTCGGTCCAGATCTGGGCGTTCTGCCGGGTGTAGAACATTTCCGGCTTGAGGATCTCCACAAGATCGGTCAGGGTGTCGGGCTTGAGCAGCACCGCGCCCAGCACGCTCTGCTCTGCCTGCATATTGTAGGGCAGATTGATGCCCACGCTTTCCAGATTCAGTTCATTGGAATAACGTCGTTCGTTCGGCATAGTAGTTTTTCCTTATTCAAAATCCAAAGCATCCTGTAAAGCCAAAAAGCGCCCCCTGCTGTGAGGGGGCGCAAACGGCACACAGATCAGGCCTGTTCCACTTCCACCTGGATCTTGAAGGAAGCCACGACGCCAACGTACAGACGGACCTTGCCGTTGAACACGCCGGCATCCTTGATGTCCTTGGTCTCCAGCTCGATCTTCTTTTTGTCGATGGGTGCACCTGCCAGCGCAGCCAGTGCCTCGGCAACTTCCTTGCCGGTCACCTTGCCGTGCAGACGACCGGATGCGCCGCCCTTGGCCTTGATGGTCACGGTCTTGCCTTCGATCTTAGCAGCCAGAGCCTTGGCGGCTGCCACATTCTCAGCCTCGTGGAAATCGGCTGCGGCCTCCTTGCCGCGGGCCATGTTCACAGCGCTGGCATCCGCCACAGCGGCCAGCTTGCGCGGGAACAGGTAGTTGCGGGCGTAGCCGTCGGAGACCTCGTGGATCTCGTCCTTCTTACCGATGCCCTTGATATCCTGCTTCAGAATCACTTTCATGATAGTATCCCTCACTTCTCACCGGAAAACCGGTGCAGTCTTATAGTAATAGTATAGCGCATTTGTCGTTTTTGGGCAAGAGGAAGCGGGGCATTTACGCCAGCTCCTTTGCGGCAACGTCCAGCGCTACCTCGATGACCTTGTCCATATCGTAGTACTTGTACTCGCCCAGACGGCCACCGAAAATCACGCCCGGCTCGGCATCGGCCAGTGCCTTGTACTGTGCATACAGCGCACTGTTCTTCTCGTCATTGACGGGATAGTAGGGCTCGTCGCCCTTTTTCCACTCGGCGCTATACTCCCGGCTGATGACGGTCTTGGGCTGGGTGCCGAACTCGAAGTGCTTGTGCTCGATGATGCGGGTATAGGGAGTCTCAGCATCAGTGTAGTTGACCACCGCGTTGCCCTGATAGTTGTCGGTGTCCAGCACCTCGGTCTCAAAGCGGACGCTGCGGTACTGCAATGCACCCAGACGGTAGCCGAAGTAGGCATCCACTGGGCCGGTGTAGACTACCTTCTCAGCCAGTGCGTCCAGCGCAGCCTTGTCGGCCAGATAATCCACGTTCAGACGCACCTCGGTACCGGCCAGCATCTTTTCCACCATAGCGGTGTAGCCGCCATTGGGGATGCCCTGATACAGGGCGTTGAAGTAGTTGTCGTCGTAGGTAAAGCGCACCGGCAGGCGCTTGATGATAAAGGCGGGCAGCTCGGTGCAGGGGCGTCCCCACTGCTTGCCGGTGTAGCCCTTGATGAGCTTTTCGTAGATATCGGTACCCACAAGGCTGATGGCCTGCTCTTCGAGGTTCTGCGGGTCGGTGATGCCCGCAGCGGCCTTCTGCTCTTCGATCTTGGCCTTGGCCTCGGCAGGGGTCACAACGCCCCACATCTTGTTGAAGGTGTTCATGTTGAAGGGCAGATTGTAAATCTGGCCGTGGTAGTTGGCCACCGGGCTGTTGGTATAGCGGTTGAACTCTGCAAACTGGTTCACATACTGCCACACGGCCTTGTTGTTGGTGTGGAAGATATGCGCGCCGTAGCGGTGCACGTTGATGCCCTCCACATTCTCGGTGTAGATATTGCCCGCGATATGGTCGCGCTTATCAATGACCAGACACTTTTTGCCTGCCTTTTTGGCCTCGTGGGCAAACACGGCACCGAACAGACCGGCACCAACGATGAGATAATCGTACTGTTTCATGCTTTTATTCCCCTTTTGCCGGTCGTGCTTCCGGCGTAGTCTTTTTCTGGGAGAGATAATATTGGTCGATGGCATCCTGAATGCGGCTGCGTGCCGCCTGCGGGGTGATATGCTTCAGCTGCGCTGCTGCCATGGTCTGATGGCCGCCGCCGCCCAGCGACTCCATGATCACCTGCACATTCACGGCACCCATGCTGCGGGCAGAGACGTTGACCCCGTTGCCCACCTGCACTGCCACAAAGCTGGCGTCCACGCCCTGAATGCGCAGCAGGTCGTTGGCAGCCTGCGCAATGGCGACCCGGGCTTCCGGAGCCACTTCGCCGCCAATGGAGATGGCACAGTTTTTGTACATCTGCGCCTTTTCCACCAGATCGGCCTTGGCGTTGTACTCCACCATGGTCACATCGAACAACCGGCGCACCCGCTCGGTCTCTGCGCCGTAGCGGCGCAGGGCAGCAGCTGCTTCAAAAGTACGCACACCGGTGTGCAGGGTAAAGTCCTGCGTATCCAGCAAAATGCCGGCAAGCAGACCTTCGGCTTCCACGCGGTTGGGCTTGTCGTCCCGCTCGCCCACATACTGCAGCAGCTCGGTGACCAGCTCACTGGCCGAGGAGGAATAGGGCTCGTGGCAGACCAGCGCCGGGTTTTCGATGTAGCCCACACCCTTGCGGTGGTGGTCGATGACGGCCACCTTGCCGCATTTTTCCAGAATGTCCTTGCTTTCCACAAGGCCAGCCTGATATGTATCCACCACAATGCACAGGGTACGCTTGGAGATGATGGGCAGGGCGTCCTTGGGGTCGATGAAGTCATCCTTCTGCCCTGCCTTGCACAGCGCATCGATCAGGCTGGCCGCCAGCGTAGCGTCTCGCCGGACGGCGATGACCGCCGGCACATCGCAGATCTTACAAATGCGCAGCACACCCTCGGCTGCGCCGATGGCATCCAGATCGCTCATGCGGTGGCCCATGATGACCACATGGTCGGCCTCCTTGATCAGCTTGACCAGCTGGTCAGCCACAAGGCGGCTGCGCACCTTACTGCGCTTTTCCACACCGTGGCTCACGCCGCCATAGAAGGTAAAGCCGTCCAGCGTCATCTCAGCAGCCTGATCGCCGCCGCGTCCCTGCGCCATATCCAGTGCGTGCTCGGCCATATCCTGCGCTTCCCGCAGGGTGCGTGCGCCGCGTCCGATACCAATGGACATCGAAAGGCTCACACTGGGGTCCAGTGCGCGGATCTTATCCAGCACGTCGTAACCGCGGTTGGCGAACTGCTCCAGCTGGCGCTCCTCCACCACTGCGATGTAGCGGCTGTTCGTGACCTTGCGCAAAAAGCCGGTGCTGCGCCCGATGTATTCCTCCAGCAGGCTGTTGATAGCCTCCAGCTCCTTGGCCTGCTCACTGTCCTTCATATCGTCAAACAGCTCGTCATAGCTGTCGATGACGATGATGAGACAGGCCGGGCGGCTCTCATTGTACTCGTCGAGCGTTTCTTTATAAAGCGTATCATTGATGAGATACACAAGGCTGGCCCCACGGCTGCCCTTGGCTGAGCCTGCATAGGCCGTAAAACGGCGCTCCCCCACTTTCAGGTCCTGCCCGTGCGGGCGGGAGCAGACAGCCAGATCCAGCTCCGGCAGAACGCGATTCACCGGGCGTGTCACCGCGTCGTAATCGTCCAGCACATCCTGCCTGAAATACTGGTTGTACCACAAAATGCGCCCGTCGTTGACAAGCACCGTGGGGATGGGCAGATTTGCCAGGCTGTACTGGATACGGCTGTTCTCAAAATCGGTGCTGCAAAGCTGCCTGGCCAGAAACGCGCGCAGGCGGCGGCGCTGGTAGAGCACTACACAGAGCGCGATCAGTACCAGCACCGCAGGCACGGCCAGCAGGGCAGGCTGCGTCAGGGCCACCGGCACGACCATCGCGGCGATGGCGACCAGCAGCAAAAGCAGCAGAGCGGCAATATCCAATCCATCCTTGTGTTTCATCGTACACTCCCCTGTTCAGGAAAACAATTACACTTCCAGCAGAATTGGCAAGATCATGGGGCTGCGCTTGGTGCGGCGGTAGATATAGCTCGACAGCGCCTCGCGCACGCGGGCTTTGACGCTGGCCCAGTCGTGCAGGTTGTCGGCCAGGCTGCGGTCCAGGGCCATCTCCACCTGGGTGCGGGCCCCCTCCATCAGCTCCTCGCTCTCACGCACGTAGACAAAGCCGCGGCTGACGAGATCGGGACCGGAGAGAACCTGTCCGTTGCTGCCGTCGATGGCGGCGGTCACAATGATGATGCCGTCCTCCGACAGGTGGTGGCGGTCCCGCAGGACCACGTTGCCCACGTCGCCCACGCCCAGGCCGTCCACCATGACGGCACCGGCGGTGACAGGCTCGCCCAGCTTGATCTCATCCCGGCTGAGGATGACGTTGGAGCCGTTCTCCGCGATCAGGATGTTGCTGGTGGGGATGCCCAGGCTGGCGGCGGTCATGGCGTGCTTTTTGAGCTGCTTGTACTCGCCGTGCACGGGCAGGAAATACTTGGGTTTGGTCAGGGTGAGCATCAGCTTCTGCTCCTCCTGGCAGGCGTGGCCGGAAACGTGGACATCGTACATGCCCTCGTAGATGACCTCCGCACCCAGCAGCAGC
>OIDB01000219.1_pt1 | contig 23118 bp, 15 predicted proteins | sample 1581471 | NCBI WGS metagenome assembly OIDB01 (sample SAMEA3882539, study PRJEB24775) | human gut metagenome | biome: human-associated habitat; feature: intestine environment; material: feces | place: Netherlands | collected 2009/2010 | reverse complement strand
AGCGCGCGGACAGGTTCACGCCCGTGCCGTGCTTATAGAGCACGACCGAGGCATGGATGCCGGAGAGCGTCAAAAGCTCGTCGGCCGCCTTGGCGGCGGTCACGCGGTCGATCTCCTTTTCAACCGCGGCCACGGCAATGTCGCTGTGCACGAGCTCGGCGTGACGGATGATGTCATAGCGCTCGACCATGCCGGCAAGGTCGCTCTGGAAGAGTCGCTGTACGTCCGACGTGTCCGCGCCCGCGCGGCGCAGGAACGCGGCGGCCTCAAACGTGCGCCCGCCGGTGCGCATCGTGAAGTTCTTCGTGTCGAGCACGATGCCCGCGAGCAGCGCCTCGGACTCCGCGCGAAGTAAATCGGTCGGGTCGGCGAGATATTGCAGCAGCTCCGTCACCAGCTCGCTGGTGGCGTTCTCGCCGCTGACGGCGGCGATGGCATTGGCCAGCGCCAGCCCGCCGGTGATGGCTGCCCGGGGCTGCCAGCCGGTGCCCATGATGATAGCCGCCTTCACCGTGCCGGGATAGCGGATCAGGTATGTCCGGGTCAGGAAGGAGCCCATGCTGTGGCCCATGATGCACAGCGGTGCGTCCGGATAGCGCTGCTTCAGCCGCTGGTGCAGCACGTAGATGTCGTCCACCACCGTGTTCCAGGTGTTGCCTTCGCCGAAATAGACGGGGGTGCCGCCCTCCGGCAGCGACTTGCCGTGGCCTAAGTGGTCGTGTCCGGCCACAACGATGCCCTGCTCATTCAGGGCGCGGGCAAAGCCGTCGTACCGGGCGATATGCTCGGCCACGCCGTGACAGATCTGCAGTACAGCGCGGACGGCCACGCCCTCCGGCTCCCACAGCATCCCGTGGAGCTGGGTCTTGCCGTCGCTGGACAGAAACGTGAATTCACTCAAATTTGTCATGGTGTATCCGCTCCTTTCATGGTATAATTCTTATCATCATACAGTGTACCACAAAAATCCGGAAATGAAAAGAGGGTTCGCCATGTCGCAGTACATATTGGCGCTGGATCAGGGCACCACCAGCTCCCGCGCCATCGCCTTTGACCGGTCGGGGAATATCGCCGCCCTAAGCCAGCAGTCCCTGCCCCAGCACTATCCCCAGGCGGGGTGGGTGGAGCACGATCCCCTGGAGATATGGGACACCCAGCGCCGCGCCGCGGTGGAGGTCATCGCCCGGCTGCCGGAGGGCAGCGTGGCAGGCATCGGCGTCACCAACCAACGGGAGACGACGATCCTCTGGGATAAGGCCACCGGTGAACCGGTGTACAACGCCATCGTATGGCAGTGCCGCCGCACGGCGGAGCTGTGTGAGGAGCTGAAGCGCCGGGGGCTGGAGGAGCGCATCCGCTCGGCCACGGGGCTGCTGATCGACGCCTACTTCTCCGGCAGCAAGATCCGCTGGATACTGGACAATGTGCCCGGCGTCCGCCGCCGGGCCGAACGGGGCGAGGTGCTGTTCGGTACCGTGGAGAGCTGGTTGATCTGGAAGCTCACCGGCCGGCATGTCACCGACTACGCCAACGCCAGCCGCACCATGCTTTTTGATATCCACCGCCTGGCCTGGGATGAGGAGCTGTGCGGCATTCTGGGGGTCCCTACGGCCATGCTGCCGCAGCCCGTGCCCAACAGCGCCGTCTACGGCACGGTGCAGCCCAGTATCCCGGGGCTGGAGTCCCTGGCGGGCGTCCCGGTCTGCGGCGCGGCGGGCGATCAGCAGTCCGCTCTGTTCGGCCAGACCTGCTTCGCTCCCGGCGAAGCCAAGAACACCTACGGCACCGGCTGCTTCACCCTGATGAACGTGGGCGAAAAGCCTGTGCGCTCCCGCGCCGGACTGTTGACCTCCGTGGCCTGGCAGGTGGACGGAAAGACCACCTATGCCCTGGAGGGCAGTGTGTTCAACGCCGGCAGCACCATCCAGTGGCTGCGGGATGAGCTGGGTATCATTTCCTCGGCGCCGGAGATCGACGTGCTGGCCGCCACAGTGCCGGACAGCGGCGGCGTGGTGGTGGTACCGGCCTTCACGGGCCTGGGTGCGCCTTACTGGGATATGTACGCCCGGGGCGCTATTCTGGGCGTCACCCGGGGCACAGGACGGGCGCACATCGCCCGGGCGGTGCTCAGCTGTATCGCTGCCCAGGTCACAGACCTGATGCTGGCCATGCGCCAGGATGCCGGCTGCGATATTGCCCTTCTGCGGGCGGACGGCGGGGCCAGCGTTTCTGATGTGCTGCTGCAAATGCAGGCAGATCTGCTGCGTATCCCTGTGGATCGGCCGGAGATGGTGGAGACCACCGCCTTCGGCGCGGCGGCGCTGGCGGGGCTGAGCTGCGGATTCTGGCGGGATATGGACGAGATCGCCGACCTGCGCCGCAGCCAGAGGATGTTCCTGCCGGAGCGCCCGCAGGCGGACTGCGACGCCTATTACCGTCTGTGGAAACGGGCTGTTTCCCGGGCCGCTGACTGGATAGAGCATTAAGTAAACAGTGTGTAAATTTCGCCATATAGCGCTTGCAACCGCTGAAAAAACGCGCTATACTGGCGTCAACAGGAATATATGCCGTGCACTGTCCCGCGTGTGTACGCGGTGGGAGAGCCGGGAGATATGGAAAGGAGCTATTATCTATGGGTATTCTCAATGACATCAGCAAGAAGGCGCAGGAGTACGCCGGCATCGCCGTGGACAAGGCCAAGGACCTGGCCGAAGTGGCCGCGGACAAGGCCCAGACCCTCAGTGACACCGCCAAGACCAATATGGCTATTATGAACGAGCAGCGCGAGCTGGAGAAGAACTACCGTGCCATCGGCGAGTGGTTCGTGGCGGAGCACCAGAGCGACGTCCCCGACGCCGTCAAGGACGTGGTGGCTGCCGTCAACGCCAGCAAGGAGCGTATCGCCCAGCTGGAGGCCAGCAAGCCCCGGAAGGACGAGCCGGCGGTGGACGAGTCTGAGGTGACCTTCAAGGTCTGCCCCGTCTGCGGCGCCGCCAGCGACAGCAAGTTCTGCCCCCACTGCGGTGCGCCCATGGGCGAGTAAAATACAGAAAAAAGAGGACCGCCGGCGGCGGTCCTCTTTTGCAAGCGCTTCATAAAAAGGAAGGCCCGCGAGGGCCTTCCTTTTACTTTTCGTTGGGCATCTTCCAGCCGTTGTGGTCGGTGTGCAGCAGATGGTGGGACTTTTCGCCCAGCGGAGCTTTCAGGAATTCCCGGTACAGCGCCTGCACGTCCTTGTTCCGGTGGGAGAACCGCACCTTGGCACTCTTGTCGATGCTCCACAGGATATCGCCGCGATATGCTGCCAGCTCCTGCCCGTCGTGTATGGGCTGCCCGCCGCCGCCAGCGCACCCGCCGGGACAGGCCATCACCTCAACGAAGTCGTAATCCACATCGCCCTCGTCGATGGCGTGCATCAGCTTACGGGTGTTGCCCAGTCCGCTGACCACTGCCACGCGGACGTTGCCCGCGCCGGGGATGGTGAATACGGCCTCCTTCCAGCTGTCCATACCGCGTACGGCGGAGAAGGCGTCCGGCTTCGGTTCCTTGCCGGTAATGAGATAGTACGCGCTCCGCAGAGCCGCGTCCATCACGCCGCCGGTGGCGCCGAAGACCACCGCCGCGCCGGTGCCGGTGCCCAGCGGACTGTCAAAGGGTGTTTCTGGCAGCACCGCGGGATTGATCTGTTCGCCCCGCAGCATCCGCACGATCTCGCGGGTGGTCAGCACCACATCCACGTCCTGGTCGCCCTGCTCGTCCTTCATGGTGGGCAGCGCACACTCCGCCTTCTTGGCGGTGCAGGGCATGATGGACACCACAAACAGCTTCTTGGGGTCCACGCCGATCTTCTGGGCAAAGTAGCTCTTGGCGACGGCACCGAACATCTGCTGGGGGCTCTTGGCGGTGGACAGGTTTTCCGTATATGACGGGAATTGTCCCTTCAGGAACCGCACCCAGCCGGGACAGCAGCTGGTGAACATGGGCCAGTGATATTTGTTCCGGTGGGTAAAGCGCTCGATGAACTCACTGCCCTCCTCCATGATGGTCAGGTCGGCGGCGAAGTCTGTGTCGAATACATAGTCGAAGCCCATGGTCTTCAGCGCCGTCACCATGCGCTCCGCCGTGGCAAACTTGGGGTCCAGATGATAAAACTCTGCCCAGGCCGCCCGCACCGCCGGTGCGACCTGCACCACGGTGATCCGGTCCTTGTTCGCCAGCGCGTCGAACACCTTGCCGGTGTCGTCGTGCTCCTGCAGACCGCCCACGGGACAGTGGGTGATGCACTGGCCACAGAAGGTGCAGTCGCTCTCGCCCAGGGTCCTGGTGTGGGCCACGCCCACGGTGGTGCGAGTACCGGTGCCCATCAGGTCCCAGATGCCCATGCCTTGGATCTTTTCGCATACCTGGATGCACCGCATACACTTCACGCAGCGGTTTTCGATACGCACCACCGGATTGGAGTAGTCCGTGGGGATGTTCTTCAGGTCGTCGATATAGTGGTCGCCCAGCAGGTTATAGTCGTTGGTCAGCTGCTGGAGTTTGCAGTTGCCGCTGCGGGTGCACTTGGTGCATTTCGTCTCATGCTGGCTCAGCAGCAGCCGCAGATTGACTCGCCGGGCCTCGCGGACACGGGGTGAGCTGGTGTACACCACCATGCCCTCGCTGACAGCGCTGTCGCAGGAGGGCACCAGCCGTGCATAGCCCTCCACCTCCACCATGCAGATGCGGCACGCGCCGATCTCGTTGATGTCCTTCAGATAGCACAGGGTGGGGATGCTGATCCGCAGGGTCTGGGCCGCCTCCAGAATGGTGGTGCCCTCCGGCACCGATACGGTCCGCCCGTCGATGGTCAGAGTTACCATTTTTCGTTCCTCCCTCCCCGGAAAATGCCGTAGCCGTAGTGGTCGCACCGCAGGCAGCGGGACGCCTCGGTTCGCGCGCCCTCCTCGGTGAGCCCGCACTCGATATCCTCAAAGTCGCACCGGCGCTCGCAGGCCTCGCGTTCCGTGGTGTTGATGCGTCCGTGGGGTGCGCGGTTGTTCAGCCGCGGTGCCGGGATGTCCAGCTCCACCTTGATCTCATGCTGGAAGCCCAGGTGCTCGTCGATGTAGCAGTCCTCGCCATCCTTGGCGTATGTGACGATACGACGCGCCACGGCACCCGCGATCTGGCGGCAGAGCACGTCGCGGCCGTCGGGGATGGTGATCATCACGTCGGCATGCTCGTTCTCCTCGCTGGCCTTGGGGAGCCAAGCCTTGTGGAAGTTGCCATTGAAGTGCTTGACAAACTTCACCACGCCGTCCACGGGAAACCAGTTGGCGTGGACGTTGAAGAGGCTCATAAAGATGCTGATCATCAGGCGGCGGTCGTGGAAGTACTCATTCTCCTCCACCTCCTCGATGACGACGATCTTGCCGTCGGCAGGCGCCACCACGATATGCTCCGTGTCCTCGATGTTGAGGTAGCGGATCGGGCAGCGATAGAAGTTGAGCACGATACAATAGACGGGGACCATGATGACGAGGAACGCCCAGAAAGGAATCTTGGTCGTCAGGGCAAACCACAGAATGGCGGCCACCAGGGCAATGCCGATTCCACCATACAACAACTGGTCCGTGCCCTCACGATGAAGACGGATTTTCTTGAGTTTCTTTATTCTCTTTCCCATGTCGGAAGGTTTACATTTTCATGAATAATGTGCAAAGTTATATACTTTTTGTCAGTTATGCAAATTAACACTTCAACTTTTCGGCCCAAGAGGCCGTGATTCCATTTTTTTTATCTACATTTGCACGTGAAATACGAAAACTGATGGAAGACTTCATACATTTGCACGTCCATACGCACTACTCCATCCTTGACGGCCAGTCGAAGGTAGCCAACCTCGTGAAGAAGGCCGTCGGGGACGGCATGAGGGGCATGGCCATCACCGACCATGGCGTGATGTATGGCGTGAAGGAGCTGGCCGACTGCTGCGCCAAGGTTAACAAGGAGCGCAAGGCGGAGGGCCTCGAACCCTTCAAGCCCATCTTCGGATGTGAGATGTATGTCGCACGACGCACCAAGGAGGACAAGGACAAGGCCATGGGAGACAATAGTGGCTACCACCTCGTCGTCCTGGCCAAAAACTACAAGGGATACAAAAACCTTATTAAATTGGTATCGCGCGCGTGGGTGAACGGCTACTACTACAAGCCGCGCACGGACCGGGCCGACCTGGAGCGCTACCACGAGGGACTGATCGTCTGCTCGGCCTGTATAGCGGGCGAGGTGCCACGCAAGATCCTCGACGGAGACCTGGAGGGCGCGAGAGAGGCCGCACAATGGTATCACGACCTCTTCGGCGACGACTACTATCTGGAGCTCCAGCGCCACGAGGTGAAGGACCCATCGGTCGTGGCCAACCGCGAGACCTTCCCCCTGCAGCAACGCGCCAACCGCGAACTCATACGGCTGGCCAAGGAACTGGGCATCAAGCTCGTCTGCACCAACGACTGTCACTTCGAAAACCGCGAGACGGCCGAGGCCCACGACCACCTGCTCTGTCTCTCCACCCAGGAGGACCTCGACGACCCCAACCGCATGCGCTACTCGAAGCAGGAGTGGTTTAAGACGCGGGAGGAGATGAACGAGGTCTTTGCCGACGTGCCCGAGGCCCTCGCCAACACGATCGAGGTGCTCGACAAGGTGGAGATCTACGACATCGACCACGGACCCATCATGCCCTTCTTCCCCATCCCCGAGGAATTCGGAACGGAGGAGGAGTGGCGACAGAAATATTCCGAGCAGGACCTCTACAACGAGTTCACTTCCGACGAAAAGGGACAGAACCAGCTCTCGCCCGAGGAGGGACAGAAGGTCATCGACCGACTCGGAGGCTACGACAAGATCTACCGCATCAAGTTTGAGGCCGACTACCTGGCGAAGCTGGCCTACGAGGGCGCCCGCCGCCTCTATGGCGAACCCCTGGAGGAGCGCGTCTGCGAGCATATCAACTTCGAGCTCCACGTGATGAAGACGATGGGTTTCCCGGGCTACTTCCTCATCGTCCAGGACTTCATCAACGCGGCCCGTACCGAACTGGGCGTGATGGTGGGACCGGGACGTGGATCGGCGGCAGGATCCGTGGTGGCCTACTGTCTGGGCATCACCCAGATAGACCCTCTGAAATACGACCTCCTGTTTGAGCGATTCCTCAACCCCGACCGCGTCAACCTGCCTGATATCGATACCGACTTCGACGACGACGGCCGCGGAAGGGTCCTGAGATGGGTGATGGACAAGTATGGCGAGGACAACTGCGCCCATATCATCACCTATGCCACCATGGCCACGAAGAACTCCCTCAAGGACGTGGCCCGCGTGGAGAAGTTGCCCCTGGAGCGCTCCAACGCCCTCTGCAAGGCCATCCCCGACCGACTGCCCGACGGGATGAAGATGAACCTCGCCAACGCCATCAAGTGTACGCCCGAGCTCCAGGATGCCGAGGTCAGCGAGGACCCGCGCGAGCGCAACACCATCAAGTATGCGAAGATGCTGGAGGGTACCGTCCGCGGCACGGGCCTCCACGCCTGCGGATTCATCATCTGCCGCGATAGGATCGACGACTGGGTGCCGGTATCGACGGCCACGGACCCCGACTTCCCCGAGATGAAGTGTAACGTCACGCAGTATGACGGCCACGTCATCGAGACCACGGGTCTGATCAAGATGGACTTCCTCGGCCTCAAGACGCTCTCGGAGCTCAAGGAGGCCTGCAAGGTCGTCAAGCAGACCACGGGCCACGTCATCGACCTGGAGAAAATACCTATCGACGACGAACTCACCTACCAGCTCTACCAGCAGGGACGCACCATCGGCACGTTCCAGTTTGAGTCGGCAGGCATGCAGAAATACTTGCGCGAGCTGAAGCCCACGGTCTTCGAGGACCTCATCGCCATGAACGCCCTCTACCGTCCGGGACCGATGGACTACATCCCCTCCTTCATCGCCCGCAAGAACGGACGCGAGAAGATCAGCTACGACATCCCCTGTATGGAGAAGTATCTCAAGGATACCTATGGCATCACGGTCTATCAGGAGCAGGTGATGCTCCTCTCCCGACAGTTGGCCAACTTCACCCGAGGCGAGAGCGACGCCCTCCGCAAGGCGATGGGAAAGAAGAAGAAGGCCATCGTCGACCAGATGAAGCCGAAGTTTATCAAGCAGGGCACGGAGAACGGCCACGACCCGAAGGTGCTGGAGAAGATCTGGGGCGACTGGGAGAAGTTTGCGAGCTACGCCTTCAACAAGTCCCACGCCACGTGCTACTCCTGGGTGGCCTATCAGACGGCCTACGTCAAGGCCCACTACCCGGCCGAGTTTATGGCGGCCCTGATGACGCGGCGATTCAGCCAGATCACGGAGATCACGAAACTCATGGAGGAGTGTAAGGCGCTCAAGGTCGCCACGCTCGGCCCGGACGTCAACGAGAGCCAGATCGGCTTTGGTGTCAACAAGAAGGGCGAGATACGCTTCGGACTGAGCGCCATCAAGGGCATGGGCACGCCTGCTGCCGAGGCCATCGTCAGCGAGCGCGAGAAGAACGGTCCCTACAAGGACATCTTCGACTTTGCCGAACGCGTCAACCTGGCCAACGTCAACCGAAAGGCTTTCGAGAGCCTGGCTTATAGTGGCGGCTTCGATGGTTTCGGGGTCATGCGCGAGCAGTTCTTCACCCCCAACGCCAAGGGAGAACTCTTCATCGACCTGCTCGTGCGCTACGGCCAGAAATACCAGATGGACAAGGCCAATGCCGGACTGAGCCTCTTCGGGAGCGACGACGTGACCGTGGTCCATCCGCCCCTGCCCAAGACGGAAAGATGGGCGGCCATCGAGAAACTCAACAAGGAGCGCGAGCTCGTGGGCATCTATCTCTCGGCCCATCCGCTCGACGAGTATGCCGTCGTGCTGGAGAACATGTGCAACACCCATTGCTCGGAGATCCACAGAGACGCCGACCTCAAGGCGCTGGAGAAGCGGGGTGAGGTGACGTTTGGCGGCATGGTGACGGCTGTCAACGAGCGATTCTCCCAACGCACGGGACAGCCCTTCGGCATCGTGACGATCGAGGACTTTGCGGGCATGGGCGAACTGACGCTCTTCGGCCAAGACTGGTTGAGATGGAAGGCGCAGCTGGGACAGGACTTTGCCGTCTTCGTCCAGGCGAAGTGTGTGCAGCGCTTCCGCAATAGCGACGCCCTGGCCTTCCGCGTGGAGAGCGTCTCCCAGCTCTATGACGTCAAGCGCGACCGCCTCAAGAAAATCACGGTCTCGCTACCCATCGACCGCGTGGACGACAAGATGGTGGCGGAGCTCCAGACCATCATCGAGGACCATCCCGGCGACACCACCCTCATGGTCCGCCTGGCCCTGCCCGACCGCACGGCCCTCTCGCTACAGAGCCGGACCAAGACCGTCGATGTGGACCGGAGACTACTGACGGAATTGCAGTCGATGGACTTGGAGTACCACATCAACTGACATTTTGTCATTGGCATGATATTTGTGTATTAACAAACATATTCACCAAATCTAAACGAAAAGAAACAATGGAAGTAGAAATCACAAAGGACAACTTTGAGACTCTGAGAAATGGCGACCTGCCATTGGTAGTAGATCTGTGGGCCACCTGGTGCGGCCCCTGCAAGGCAATCTCTCCGCTTGTGTCAAAACTCGCTGAGGAGTATGACGGCAAGTTGGTCGTCGGCAAGTGCGACGTCGAGCAGAACGAGGACATCACCATGGAGTATGCCGTGCGCAACATCCCGACGCTCCTCTTCTTCAAGGACGGCAAGCTCGTCAACAAGCACGTGGGTGCCCCCAACGAGTCTAAGATGAGAGCCCTCTTCGACAAGCTGCTGTAAGCTGCCAACGTCTATGTCCGGGGCTGTCCCGAGGCCTTCCCTAAAGGGAAAGACGGCAGGATGGCGCGGACCAAAATCATAGGTCTGGTTTTCCCCCTCGGGGAGAGGCCAGGCCTTTTTTCATGCCGATTTCTCCTTATATTCCATAATATAATAGGAAAAAAGTCAGAAAAACCATTAAACTTTCAAGTCAAAGGAAAATAGTCGGCTTTTTATTTTGCCCAATCCTTTTTTTTCACTATTTTTGCATCAAACAATTTTTACGACCAAACAATGAACGACAAGAAGTTAATGAATCGCGCAGCCGACAACATCCGCATCCTGGCTGCCTCGATGGTAGAGAAGGCGAAGTCCGGACACCCTGGAGGTGCGATGGGCGGTGCCGATTTTATCAATGTTTTGTTCTCCGAATTTTTGGTTTACGACCCTGATCAGCCCGCATGGTCCGGTCGAGACCGCTTCTTCCTTGACCCGGGTCACATGTCGCCGATGCTCTATTCGGCCCTGGCCCTTCAGGGAAAATTTACCATTGAAGACATCAAGCAGTTCCGCCAGTGGGGCAGCATCACTCCGGGACACCCCGAGCGCGACATCGAGCACGGAGTGGAGAACTCGTCCGGACCGCTGGGACAGGGACATGCCTTTGCGGCTGGTGCGGCCGTGGCAGAGAAGTTTCTTGAGGCTCGCCTCGGCCATACGCCCATGCAGCACAAGATATATGCCTACATCAGCGATGGTGGAGTGCAGGAGGAGATCAGCCAGGGCGTGGGTCGCATTGCCGGCACGCTGGGCCTGAACAACCTCATCATGTTCTACGACTCCAACGAGATCCAGCTCTCTACCGAGTGCAACGTCGTCGATACCGAGGACGTGGCCATGAAGTATAAGGCTTGGGGATGGAGCGTCATCGAGATCGACGGCAATGATGCCGACGAGATCCGCAAGGCCCTTACCGTGGCCCAGAAGGAGAAGGAGCGTCCGGTCCTCATCATTGGCCATACGGTCATGGCCAAAGGCGCGCTCCAGGCCGACGGATCCAGCTACGAGCACAACGTCAAGACCCATGGTGCACCCCTTGGTGGCGACGCTTTCGCCAATACGATCAAGCACCTGGGTGGCGATCCCGAGAATTCTTTCGTCATCTTCCCCGAGGTCGAGAAACTCTATGCCGACCGTCGTGAGGAGTTGCGCAAGATCGTGGCCAAGCGCCATGAGGAGGAGCGCAAATGGGCCGAGGAGCATGCCGACAAGGCTGCCCTGCTCAAGGAGTGGTTCTCAGGCAAGGCTCCCGAGGTCGATTGGAGTGGACTGGAGCAGAAGCGCGATGCTGCCACCCGTGCGGCTTCCTCAGCTTGCCTCTCAGTACTGGCCGAGCAGGTGCCCAACATGATCTGCGCCTCTGCCGACCTGAGCAACTCCGACAAGACGGACGGCTTCCTCAAGAAGACCCACAACATCGTGCGTGGCGACTTTAGCGGCGCCTTCTTCCAGGCTGGTGTCTCCGAGCTGACGATGGCCTGCATGTGTATCGGTATGATGCTCCATGGTGGCGTCATCACGGCCATGGGTACGTTCTTCGTCTTCTCAGACTATATGAAACCGGCTATCCGCATGGCTGCCTTGATGCGCACGCCTGTGAAGTTCATCTATAGCCACGACGCCTTCCGCGTGGGTGAGGACGGACCGACCCACCAGCCCGTGGAGCACGAGGCTCAGCTGCGCCTCATGGAGAAGTTGCAGAACCACATGGGCGAGGATTCCGTGCGCGTCTTCCGTGCTGCCGATGCCGACGAGATGACGGTCTGCTGGCAGATGGCCATGGAGAACATGGACACGCCGACGGCCCTGATCCTCTCGCGCCAGAATATCAAGAGCCTCCCCGAGGGCAACGACTATCAGAAGGCCCGCAAGGGTGCCTATGTCGTGGCCGGATCCGACGAGCAGTATGACATCATTCTGCTGGCCAGCGGATCAGAGGTCTCCACGCTCGTCGAGGGTGCCGAGTTGCTCCGCAAGGATGGCGTTCGTTGCCGCATCGTGAGCGTCCCGTCTGAGGGTCTCTTCCGTCGCCAGCCGGTCGGCTATCAGCTGCTCGTCCTGCCGTCTGAGGCCAAGGTCTTCGGACTGACCGCAGGTCTGCCTGTCACCCTCCAGGGTCTCGTCGGCTGCCACGGTCGTGTCTTCGGCATGAACTCCTTCGGCTTCTCAGCTCCCTACAAGGTGCTCGACGAGAAGCTCGGTTTCACGCCCGAGAATGTTTACAAGCAAGTAAAAGAGTTTTTAGCATAATATTCTATCACCTAAGCAGGCTCCGCCAAAGGCCCAGACAGGGCACCAGGCGGGGTCTCTATTAAAACTGAAACGCTTATGGAAATCAAGACAGTAGGTGTTGCTTGCGATCACGCAGGCTATCCGTTGAAGCAGTATGTCATCCAGTATTTGGAGGAGCATAAGTACGCATATAAGGACTTTGGATGCAACAGCGACCTCAGTTGCGACTATCCTGACTATGCCCACCCCCTGGCAGAAGCCGTCGAGAGTGGCGAGGTCTATCCGGGCATCGCTATCTGTGGTAGCGGAGAGGGCATGGCCATCACGCTCAACAAGCACCAGGGTGTGCGCGCGGGATTGGCTTGGAACAAGGATGTGGCCGAGCTGATTCGCCAGCACAACGATGCCAACGTGCTCGTATTGCCGGGTCGATTCATCGACAACAATACGGCAGGCAAGATCATGGATGCTTTCTTCAAGGCCAACTTTGAGGGCGGTCGCCATGAGCGCAGGGTGAACAAGATTCCTGTAGAGGCAAAGTAAGGGGGCTCCCCTGCCTTCATAGCCAACAACACAACGGCACGAGTGTCGGCTGATTTCAGTCGGGCGCAAGTGCCGTTTTTTGTGTGGAAACAAGCAAATATTAAAAATAATGAGAAAAACACTTCTTTTCTTCTGCCTTCTCCTGGCGCTTGGCGCACAGGCGCAGGGGGGCGGACATTTCCTGCAGAACGACCAGTATCGGCAGAAGGTGATGCAGGCCTTCGACGCGCGCATGAAACTCATGGGCAAGGATTGCTTCAACGTCAAGGGCCTGGGAGCCAATGGCGTGGAGACCGAGGCTTTGCAGTTTCTCTATGCCTACATGCCGATGGCTGACGAGACGGATTATTCGACCGACTTCTTCCTTGCCAACGTGCGCAAGTCGCTCCAGGCGCGCCAGGAGATGGTATGGGGTAGCCAGGTGCCGGAGCGCGAGTTTCGCCATTTCGTCCTCCCCGTTCGTGTCAACAACGAGAACCTGGACAGCTTCCGTATCGTCTATTATGACGAACTGAAGAACCGCGTCAAGGGGCTGAGCATGAAGGAGGCCATCCTCGAGGTCAACCATTGGTGCCATGAGCATGTGACCTATCAGCCGGCCGACGCCCGCACGTCCGCTCCTATGGCTACCATGCGTACCACCACGGGCCGTTGTGGCGAGGAGAGCACCTTTGCCGTGGCTGCCTTGCGTGCCATCGGCATTCCTGCCCGTCAGGTCTATACGCCTCGTTGGGCCCATACCGATGACAACCATGCGTGGGTGGAGGCTTGGGCCGACGGACAATGGTACTTCCTGGGAGCTTGCGAGCCCGAGGCCGTGCTCAACCTGGGATGGTTCAACGCGCCTGCCTCACGGGCCCTGCTGATGCACACCCGTGCCTTTGGCGACTATGACGGACCGGAGGAGACCGTGCTGCGCACGTCCAACTATACGGAGATCAACCTCATCAGCAATTATGCCAAGGTGAGCCGGGCCGACTTCAAGGTGGTGGACACTCAGGGCAATCCTGTGGCCGACGCCCGTGTGGATTTCAAGATCTACAACTATGCCGAGTTCTTCACGGCCGTGACGAAATATACGGATGTGAAGGGCGCCACCTTCCTGACGGCTGGTCTGGGCGACATGATAGTCTGGGCTTCCAAGAACGGAAAGTATGGCTACAAGAAGGTGACCTTTGGCAAGGACCGCGAGGTGACAATCGCCCTCGACCGCGACAATGATGCGGTTTCGAGTGTGGATATGGCGATTGTGCCGCCCAAGGAGTCGCCCAACGTGCCCGAGGTGTCGGCCGAACAGGCTGCGATCAACAAGGCGCGCTTTGCTGCCGAGGACGAGATACGCCATGAGACCATCCGTCGCACGCATTATCCGAAGGACGGCACGTCGAAGTATGCTCCCTATTTCCTTCGCGCCAAGGGCAACTGGCGTACCATCGAGGCTTTCCTCAACCGACATAGCGACAACGAGGCGCGTGCCCTGAATATCCTCAATACGCTGAGCGACAAGGACCTGCGCGACATCCTGCCGCAGATTCTGGAGGACTGCTTCGCCAACAAGAGCGACCAGGTCAGTCCGCGCGTGGAGGACGAGATGCTGATCACGCCCTTCAAGTGCTTCTTCGAGAACTATTTTGACCGCAAGACGGTCGAGAAGTTCCGTGCCAATCCGATGGAGATCGCCAACTGGATCAAGAAGAACATCCGTCTCAACCCCGATACGAAGGCGTTGCAGATAGCCCAGACGCCAGTAGGTGCCGTGAAGTTCAAGATCACGGACGAGCGCTCGCGCAAGGTGCTCTTCGTCGATATCGCCCGCAGCCTCAATATCGAGGCCAAGCGCGATACGGTCACGGGTGCCTTGATGTATCGCAAGGATGGCAACTGGACGACAGTCGATTTCGAGGCCAAGGGCACGGTCACGCCCCATCAGGGCACGCTCGTGCTGACCTATCAGCCTGCTGCCCATCTGGACAACCCGCTCTACTACAACCACTTCTCCCTGAGTCGACTGGAGAATGGCACGGCCACGCTCCTCAACTACGACGAGGGTGGCGATGGCGGACAGACCAGCTGGATGAACACCTTCAAGGACGGATGTCCCCTGGAGGCGGGTACTTATCTGCTGACCGCGGGCACGCGCCTGGCCAACGGTAGCGTCTTGTCTCATAGCGAGTTCTTCGTCATCAAGGAGGGACAGACCACGACCGTACCTCTCATCATGCGCGAGAGCAAGGACGAGGTACAGGTGATCGGTTCGTTCAACTCCGAGAGCAAGTTTGACATGGATGGCAACCAGGTGAGTCTGCTCTCGCAGACGGGTCGTGGCTACTATATCATCGGTCTCATTGGCGTCGGCCAGGAGCCTACCAACCATGCGCTCGTGGACATTGCCAAGGAGGCTGACGCCTTCGACCGTTGGGGCCGTCCGATGGTCCTGCTCTTCGAGAATGCCGAGGAGGCCAAGAAGTTTGACGCTTCGCTCTACGGTCGTCTGCCGAAGAACATCATCTATGGTATCGATACCGATGGTGCCATCCGTCAGCAGATGGTGGAGAACCTGAAATTGTCGAGCAAGACGCAGTTGCCGATCTTCTTCATTGCCGATACGTTCAATCGTGTCGTCTTCTCTTCCCAGGGCTATACGATCGGACTGGGTGAGCAGTTGAAGAACACCTTCAACCGTCTTTGATTCTCCCGAGGGACCGCGCGTCTGTGGTCCCGAAAGATAAATAAAAACAAGGGATGGCAGTCTGTCTGTCATCCCTTGTTAGTTATAGGTGCGCTTGTTGCTATGGCCTATGGGCGCAAGTGGTTGCGGAACCAATCGACGACATAGTTTATGACGGGCTGCTGGAACCAATGGTCGTCGCCATGGTCTGCCTTATCGAGCACGACATACTCCACCTCCGTCCCATTCTCGCAGAGGGCCTCGTAGAGATGGTCGCTCTGTCGTTGCGACACCATGTGGTCGTTGTTGCCGTGCATGATGAGGAAGGGGGGAAGTCCGGGATGGATGTGGCCCAACGGACTGGCGGCACGCGCCTTGTCGGGTATCTCCTCCAAGAGGTGGCCCGGATCGCGCCCATAGACCACGCCATTGACGAGCAGGGCCTCGCTGGCAGCCCGCGAGTCGTGGTAGGCTTGCACCTCGGTAGGGAAGCCCTCGTCGATGGTCTCCAGGTCGGACGGACCGAAGATGGTGCAGCAGGCCTGCACGTCGGAGCTCTCGTTCAGATACTGTCCTTGGTCGAAGCGCGGCTCGTTCATCGTCGTCGCAATCATAGACGACAGGTAGCCGCCAGCGCTATTGCCCATCACGCCAAAACGCGTCTTGTCAATACCAAACTTCTCGGCATTGGCCTTGAGGAAGCGGATGGCTTGCTTGCCGTCCTCCAGGAGGGCAGGGAAGGCGTTGGGGATCGTACGATATTGCACGGCAGCCACGACAAAGCCTGCACGCGCCAGTCCCATGCGACATTCGATAAACTTGCTGTAGTCGCTCGTCGTGAAACCGCCACCAGGGAAATAGACCACACAGGGCTTCGGCTCATTGGTTCGTGGAATGATGAGCGTCATGTGGAGGGAGATCGTTCCCTTCTCGTAGTGTTGCGAGTAGATGATGTTATCGATCACTCGCAGGGACGTCCGCGTCACGGGGACATCCATCAGGATCTTCTTGCTTTTACTATTTTGATTGTCCATGTCTTCTCTCGTTATGGGTGTCTTGCTTGAAATGCTGGTGCAAAAGTAGAAAGAAAAATGCTAAAAATCACTATAAGCGACCAGGAAATAGCTAAAATCTATGTCAAGTGCTTGTCGGTTTCGCCCTAAAGGTGTATATTTGCAGACAGAAAGGTCTTTAGCCAGGAGTGACAGACTGTCAAGGATGGTCGCCATGGCATGGCTTTTGTACGATAGAAAACATACATATTAAATACGAAAATCGAAATGGATTTCAACAATTATTCTAACATTGTGGATGATCGCGCGCGGGAGCTGGAGCGGTCACGTGTCATGCCTTTCCTCATGCGAAAGGTCTATACCTGGATGGCTTTGGCCTTGACCATCACGGCTATCGTCGCCTATGGTATCGGCAACAGCCCGGGCCTCCTGATGAGTCTCTTCGGTTCCAAGATGCCCATGCTCGTGTTGTTTGCAGCCGAGATCGGACTGGTCATCTGGCTGTCGGCCCGCCTCAGCCGTATCTCGATCACTACGGCTACCGTGGGCTTCATCGCCTTCTCCATCCTCAATGGTATGACGATGAGCGTCTTCTTCGCCGTCTATACTACGGCTTCCATAGCCCTGACCTTCTTTGTCTCGGCAGGTATGTTTGGCGCCATGGCCTTGATAGGCTATACGACCAAGAAGGACTTGTCCTCGATAGGTGGTTTCCTGATCATGGCGCTTATCGGCCTGATCATTGCCGGACTGGTCAATATGTTCCTTCGCAGCACGATGTTCGACCTTATCATTAGTGGTCTGGGCGTGATCCTCTTCTGTGGACTGACGGCTTGGGATATGCAATGGATCAAGCGGGCTCTCCTGGAGGCTCCCGATATGGGCGAGGCTTCCCAGAAGATAGCGCTCTTGGGTGCGCTCAACCTCTACCTCGACTTCATCAACCTCTTCCTCTATCTGCTCCGCTTCTTGGGCGACAGACGCAATTGATGCGGTTTGAAGAAGTGAATATTCTTAGATAATTATAGGAGTAAAATACGTATATCGGGGGAATATCTGAAAAGATATTTCCCCTTTTTCGTGCGTTTTCGTCTTCATGTAGCCATTTTCTCCTTGCATAGCGATAGCTTTCGTGCCAAGGTAGCTTGCATTTTGTTTGTCGCGAGTTGTGCTATGAAAGGGTATGTGTGATAAAAGGAAATCTAAAAATATTCTAATAAAATGCTTTTTTAGGGCATAAAACTTGTTTGGCGTGAATAAATATTGTAATTTTGCAAATGAAATAGAATAATGAAGGATTATGAAAGCGAAAACGGTACGAATGAAAACCCTCAAGATGCTTATCTCCAGCAAGGAGCTTAGCAGTCAGGAGGAGGTGCTGAAGGCGTTGGCCAAGGAGGGCTTTACGATTACGCAGGCTACGTTGAGCCGCGACTTGAAGCAATTGAAGGTGGCCAAGGCTGCCTCTATGAATGGAAAATACGTCTATGTGTTGCCCAACGAGACGATGTACAAGCGTGTCTCTTCGCCTCAGCGTGCTACCGACATGGCGAATAGCAATGGCTTTCTTTCGCTCACCTTTAGTGGTCAGCTGGCTGTGATGAAGACGCGTCCGGGCTATGCGAGTGCCGTTGCGTATGACATCGACCAGAAGGAGATCCAGGGTGTCTTGGGATCTATTGCAGGTGACGATACGCTCTTCATCGCCATTGAGGAGGGCTTCGACCGCGAGAAGATCGTCGAGGGGCTCTCACAGATCATCCCCGGCATAGGCCGCGTCTCCGTAGTGATACCAGGATACGAAGACGAACTGGGGGAGTAATAAGTCTAGCCCACCACTCTGGTCAAGACCCTCTACTCTGGGAGTAAATAATTAACACCCACGCCTGTGGGTAGAAGTGCAAAGCCGTACCTATTGCCTGGACAGTAGGTATGGCTTCGCATTTTTTATGCCTACAAACCTTTCCCGTGCTGGTACACATAAATAGCTGCTTCGGTTTGTTTAATAATTTCTACATAAACCATGCGATAATCCGACATTTGCCTAAAAATAGTTATCAAATTTGTCTGGTCGTGGCTTTTTTGCTAACTTTGCAGAAAGACAGTTATTGAAAGGATTGAATCGCATGATAAATTTGAAAAAGTCAACATTTCTATATATCTTCTTTGCCATGATGGCTTGCTCCGTGCCCGTCAAGGCGCAGAATCCTGCCACGCAGACCATCACGCTCTCTGATGGTGGTCGCTATACAGGACAAGTGTTGCACGGCAAGCCCAACGGCAAGGGCAAGGCCGTCTATAAGAATGGCGACGTCTATGAGGGAGAGTTTCTCAAGGGCAAGCGCCATGGGCAGGGCACCTACACCTTCACGGATGGAGAGAAATATACGGGCGAATGGTTTCAGGACCACCAGCACGGCATGGGCGACTACTACTTCATGAATGGCAACCGCTATAGCGGACTCTGGTATAAGGACTACCAGTCGGGACAGGGTACGATGTTCTATTACAATGGCGACAAGTACGAGGGCGAATGGGCCGAGGACAAGCGCGCGGGTAAAGGACGCTACACTTTCAAGAACGGGGCCTTCTATGATGGCTACTGGGTCGATGACCGAAAGAATGGCAAGGGTGTCTTCGACTGGGGTGACGGGTCGTCCTATACGGGCGACTGGGTGAACAATCTCAAGGAGGGAAAGGGCACCTACGTCTATGGCGACGGCGAGGAGTATAGCGGACAATGGAAGAACGACCTGCCGGATGGACGTGGTATCTATAAGTTTAAGGATGGCGATATCTACGAGGGCTACTATGTCGAGGGCGAGCGCCACGGCGAGGGCATCATGAGATATAAGAATGGTGATGTCTATACGGGACGCTTCCTGCGTGGTGAGCGTTCGGGCCAGGGTACGATGGCATGGCACAATGGCGATGTCTATGTGGGTCTCTGGGAACAGGGCCACGAGAATGGAGTGGGCAAACTGACCAAGAAGAACAATGATGTCTTCGACGGGGTTTTTGTCAACGGTAAGCTCGATGGCGAGGTGGTCATCCATTATGCCGACGGCACGCGATTCCGTGGTACGTTCCGCAACGGACTGCGCGAGGGAAAAGCCATCGAGGAGGATGCCAAGGGCGTGCGCTTTGAGGGCAGCTACCACGAGGACGAGCGTGATGGATCCTTTGTGGAGCGCGACAAGACTGGTGCCATCACGGCGCAGGGCCGCTATGAGGATGGCAAGAGAATAGAGATGTAAAAAGATTGTATTGACAGGATATGGTGAACAAGAAGAATGTAAATAAAAAAGCGAACCGCAAAAAGGTTCCTGCTGCTGCAAAGGTAGAACCCCAGGTAGTGGAGCACATCGGCATTGTGCGCAACGACCCCTATTTGGAGCCGTATGAGCAGGCGATACGAGGCCGTCACGACCACGCCTTGTGGAAGATAGACCAACTGACGCGCCACGGCAAGCAGACGCTCTCCGACTTTGCGAATGGTTATGAGTATTTCGGTCTGCATAGGACGGATACGGGGTGGGTGTTCAGAGAGTGGGCTCCCCATGCCACGGACATTTATCTCGTCGGCGACTTCAGTTCGTGGAAAGAGCAGGAGACCTACCGATGCCGTCGGATCGAGGGCACGGACAACTGGCAGCTCACGCTTCCTGCCGGCGCCTTGACCCACGGACAACTTTATAAGATGCACGTCAAGTGGGATGGTGGAGAAGGCGAGCGTATACCGGCCTGGGCCAACCGCGTGGTGCAGGACGAAAAGACGCATATCTTCTCGGCACAGGTGTGGGCGCCCAAGGCGCCTTACCGTTGGGTGTCGAAGCCGTTGACGCCGCAGACGAAGCCGCTCCTGATCTATGAGTGCCATATCGGAATGGCGCAGGACGAGGAGAAGGTGGGATCCTATAGCGAGTTTCGCCAACAGGTGCTGCCGCGTATCGTCCGAGATGGCTATAATGCCATACAGATCATGGCCATCCAGGAGCATCCCTACTATGGATCCTTTGGCTATCATGTCAGTTCCTTCTTTGCGCCGAGCAGCCGTTTTGGTACGCCCGAGGAATTGAAGGAACTGATAGACGAGGCGCATAGCCACGGCGTGGCCGTCATCATGGATATTGTCCATTCCCATGCCGTCAAGAACGAGGTGGAGGGACTGGGCAACCTGGCGGGAGATCCCAACCAATATTTCTACCCTGGCGACCGCCACGAGCATCCGGCCTGGGATAGTCTTTGCTTCGACTATGGCAAGGATAATGTCGTCCATTTCCTCCTCTCCAACTGCAAGTACTGGTTGGAGGAGTTCCATTTTGATGGTTTCCGTTTCGATGGCGTCACGTCGATGCTCTATTATAGTCATGGACTGGGAGAGGCTTTCACCAACTATGCTGATTATTTCAACGGCCATCAGGATGACAACGCCATCTGCTATCTGACCTTGGCCAATCGCCTGATCCATGAGGTCAATCCTCATGCCATCACCATTGCCGAAGAAGTGTCGGGCATGCCAGGACTGGCGGCCCGCTTCGAGGATGGCGGATATGGTTTCGACTATCGTATGGCGATGAACATACCCGACTATTGGATCAAGACCATCAAGGAGCGTCGGGATGAGGACTGGAAACCAAGTAGCATCTTCTGGGAGGTCAAAAATCGTCGGTCTGACGAGCGGACGATCTCTTATTGTGAAAGCCATGACCAGGCGTTGGTGGGCGACAAGACAATTATCTTCCGGCTGGTGGATGCCGATATGTACTGGCATTTCCGTATCGGAGATGAGAACGAGGCGGCCCATCGGGGGATTGCCCTGCACAAGATGATCCGACTCGTCACCTTGGGAGCTATCAACGGAGGCTACCTCAACTTTATGGGCAACGAGTTTGGTCATCCCGAGTGGATCGATTTCCCGCGCGAGGGCAACGGATGGAGCCACAAGTATGCGCGCAGGCAATGGAATCTGGTCGATGACAAGACCCTTTGCTATCACTATCTTGGCGATTTCGACCGCCGGATGCTGGAGGTGGTGAAGAGTGAGCCTGCCTTTAACGATACGCCTGTGGAGGAAATTTGGCATAATGACGGCGACCAGGTGCTCGCCTACGAGCGTGGTTCGTTGCTGTTCGTGTTCAATTTCTCTCCCTCACGGTCCTATTCCGACTACGGACTGTTGGTGCGCGAGGGCTCTTGGCAGGTAGTGCTCAATACGGATGCCAAGGAGTTTGGCGGCAACGGATTGGCCGACGACTTGGTGGAGCATCTCACAAATAGCGACACGCTCTATGCCAAGGATCACAAGGGCTGGCTGAAGCTCTATATCCCTGCGCGTTCGGCCGTGGTCTTGCGTAAAAAGAATGATGCTCATGCGTAGAAGTTTCGAACAGGTGGTGTGCGCGGTAGTGTTCTGCGTGCTCACCTTTTGTTATCTATACAACTATCAGGCGGACGTCCTCGTCGTCACGCAGTTTCTCGCCTCGGGCGGGCAGACCCACTATGCGCCCTTCCTTGGGGCAGTCATTATCACGTCCGTATTGCTGCTTCTGCAGGTCGTGGTCCAGTTCTTTGCCCGTCTTCGCCGTAGAAGCTATGCCCTCACCTATGCGCCTTCGCTCTTGTTGCTGGCCTGGCTGACGGGCATCCGTTCCGATGTCACGACGCAAGTAGATTTTGGCTCTTGGTGGTTGGCTATTCCTTTCTTGCTTCTCGTCATCGTACCTGCCATTATACAGGCCATGCGCTACCAGCCCTATGAGCCCGACGAGCGTAGGCAGGGCTTTCTCTCACAGCTGCTCTGGATCAACCTGGGCACCCTTGCCCTCATGTTTCTCTTCGTAGGATTCCTGAGCAATAATGACCGAGAGTTTCATAAGCGGGCACGGATGGAGTATCTGGTTGACCAACGTCGCTATCGTGAGGCGCTCGTGATGGCACAACGGTTGGAGCGTCCTGATTCCGTATCGTCGATGCTGACAATCTATTCTGTCGCGCGCACGGGCCACCTGACCGATAGCCTCTTTCATTATCGCTTGGTAGGAGAGGGCAAGGTGATGCGTCCGTCGCCACAGGTACACAGTCTGCTCACCCCCGACTCCATACTCAACCGCGTCACCAGCAAGAGCGCCAACTATCAGTTGATGGGCTTTTTGCTCGATCGTGATCTGCCGACCTTCTGTGCCTACCTGAGCCGATGCCTCGTTATTATGCTGAGGCATGGCAGCTCTACCATCAGTTGCGTGCAGGAATCCGTCCCAAGCGCTACGAGAAGGGTTCTTATACCTATTATTATATGCGCGGATGAGTTTGATAGATGGTCGTATGCAGGATGCTTTCCTGCATACGGCTATCAGTCGATAGAGGAGGATGGAAACCCTCCTTTTGGTGGTTTTATGGCGTCTGTCTCTCTATGTTCCGAGTGGTAGGTTCACATCGCCTTTTGATGAAGTTAACTTCGTAGGCCGATGAAGTTATATTCGTAGGCTGATGAAGTTATATTCGTAGGCCGATGAAGTTAATATCCTTTTTTGGCCCTATTTTCACCCCTTTTCGCGTGATTCCTTTTTCCTGCCTTCGTCATAGCGTGTCTCAAAATTCTTCATCGAAAAGTTTAGCTTTTTTCTGATCTCTTGCCATCAAATATGAGCAGTACTTATTGAGCATATTTGACAGAGGTAGTTCTCCCTTTTGATACCGTTCTGCGTCAAGTGCCAAC
>OIDB01000125.1_pt1 | contig 31531 bp, 22 predicted proteins | sample 1581471 | NCBI WGS metagenome assembly OIDB01 (sample SAMEA3882539, study PRJEB24775) | human gut metagenome | biome: human-associated habitat; feature: intestine environment; material: feces | place: Netherlands | collected 2009/2010 | reverse complement strand
TGCACCCGCGTGGATGAAAACGCCGCCAAGCGTCTGGCCAAGATCGCAGGCGTGGACATTGAAGAGTTTTCCACCGAAATGTTCGAGGCCGGTGAAAAACTGGACGGCAAGACCCCCGAAGAGGTCTTTTTGCAGGACTTCAAGGTGTTCATGTGCGGCGATATCCGCTTTGGTGTGGCGCAGGGCAGCTACATGACCCGCAAAAACCTGCAGGCCGCTCAGGCGCTGCTCCAGCCCTATCTGGAGGAGGCCCGCAACAAGCAGAACGTGGAGGACCTCTACATGCTGCTGACCGATGTGCCCAAGGAGGAGAGCGTGGTCATCTGCACCGGCCGCTACGCCGCCGAGGTGTTGAGCAACGGCTTTGAGAGCCGGCCCGCCGCCGACGGCAGCTGGACGCTGCCCGGCGTGGTCAGCCGCAAAAAGCAGTTCATCCCCGCCATGATGAGCGCCTATCAGGAGCTGTAACCCCCCGATACAAAACACGAAGCCCCCGGAACCCTGCATGTTCCGGGGGCTGTTGTGTTTTGTAAGGGAGCGTCAGGCTGCGACTTTTAAGGGAGAGTTATCAGTCCAGATGGTGCCATCCAAAAGCTTTGTTACGGCCAGTGTGCCGTTCACGCTGACCCGCGCGGGGTCCAGCGCATAGAAATCGCTCTCCCGCAGGTTTTCGGGGTCTGCCGTGGGGGAGATGCCCACCACGCACACCCAGTGTCCGTAGGTGCTGCTGGTGGCGATGTGGGGGTAATTGACCTCTTTCCAGCCGGAGCCGGAGAGGTGGTATTCATAGCTCGTCACGCGGTTGGTGTGCTTGGACACGCCGCTGACAGCGGTGTTTTTCAGATGTACGATGACGGGCCGCCCGGCCTGCAGCTCTTCATACAGGCGGGAAAGGCAGCCGGAAAGGGAGCCGCTGTAAGCGTAGTACCCGGCGGCAGACCATACCGCGCCGTTCGACCACATCCCGCTGCCCGAGCAGGGCTTGCCATCCAGAATGGTGCGGGCGTAGCGCAGGGCGTACCAGCTGCACCGGCCCGAGGTCTGGTTGCCGATGGAGACGATCTGCTGGCTGTCGAAGGACAGCAGCGTGATGCCGTTCACATTCTGCAATTGTGCCGCCGCAGCCTTTGGTGCGGCCAGAAAGCTCAGGCACAGCAGAACTGCTGCCATGAAAACGCGCACCGGAGCGCGCAGGGAACCATGCTGCATGGGGCAAACTCCTTTTCCTTGTTCAGGAACGGCACCCGGCGGTTCCCATTGCCTTAAGTTTAGCACCAAATCGTGGTAGAATTGTGTAAACGCCGGAAATATTTTCCGGTTTTTGCCCCGGGCATGGCAAAGGATCTTTGCGAAGATTCGTTCTGGAAAAAACAACAAAAGCAGGAGAAAATGTTTGGTGAAGCTGGCAATTGACAAAAGCGACAGTCGTTGGATAAAATAAAGCTGGAAGGGGCCCTGCTTCAAAATGGAAAGGCACCCCGCATATTATGAAAAACACAACAAAACGACTGGAGGTCCCGACATGAAAATGCTGAAAAAACTGGCCGCTTTGATTCTGGCGGCGACCATGGCACTTGTTCTGTTCACCGCCTGCGGCGGTGATACCACATCGACCCCTGAGGCTCAGGCAGAAGCTCAGATGATGAGCACAATCAATGCAAAGCGTGGTTCGGCAGTACAGCTGTGCAATGACACCGAGCTCAAACAGGAAGCTGAAAAGTTCTTGGATTCGGCGGTAGACATCAACACCGGAGCATGGAAAATTTACAATGCTATAGATGTTCATCGTGATGACAATGGTGTTTATACGGCCAAGGTCGTGGTCAAGAATGAGTATACCGGTAAACTGTTGGAAGAGTTCTTTAAGCTGGTAAACAACAAGGATAAGGATGTGAACATCAACGCAGTTGGCAAGTGGACCAAGGTTGGTGTAGCCGCAAAGACAATCAAGGGCAACATGTACATTTCTGTCGTTGTTCAGGTTAATCCCAACGCATAAGGATACAGTAATACACTCCCCGGAGCGTGGCTGAAAGGCCGCCCTCCGGGGCTTTTTGTATTTGTGGCAAAATCCTTCTGAATGTGGTACAATAAAAGATAGATTTTGTCGAAAGAAAGGAACCTTTGGATGCAGCTGTTTGAACTGGTCAGCCCGCGGCTGTTCCGCCCGCTGGCGGGGCCCAACCGGGCGTTTTATGCGGAGCTGCTGCTCCTGCTGTGGGAGGAGTGCCGCCACACGGCGGATTACTCCATCTCCCGGGCAGAAGCGGTGAGCCGGGCCGAGGATTACTTTGCGGCGCTGGCAAAGCCGCTGGCACTGGATGCCGATGACGCGGGCGATGAAGCCGAACAGCCCACCCGGGATCCCCATACCCTTGCGCTGGGCTTTCTGCTCCGCCTGCGCCGCACCGGCTGGCTGGAAGAGCAGCCCGGCAGCTATGAGGAAGAGCCTGCCCTTGCCTTTGTACCCGAGGTGGCCCCTCTGCTGGAAGCGCTGGAAGAGATCCTGAACCCGCGTGTTGTCACCTACACCGGCAAGCTGTACAAGGCATGGCAGCTGCTGCAGAACATCGGGGAGGAAAAGAGCCCCTATGAGAATGTTCTGCGGGAGGTGGCCTCCGATCTGGAAGCACTGAACAAGTCCCTGCGGGCGCTGAACGCATCCATTGGGCATTATATCGACCGGCTCACCCGCAACCGCACCCCGCAGGAGGTGCTGGAGCTCTTCGACCAGTACGAGGAAAAGGTGGTGGCCGCCGCTTACCACCGCTTCAAGACCAGCGATAACCTGTTCAATTACCGCGCTTATCTGGAAGAGGAGCTGGACGACTGCGAGGCAGAACACCTGCCCCGGCTGGCGCTGGATTACGCCCGGGTGGAGCACTGTGCCCCCGGCGAGGCAGCCCCTGCCGTGCGTGCCCTCATCCAGAAACTGCGGGATTCGCTGGAAGAGATGAGCACCCTGATGCGCCAGATCGACCAGAGCCACATCCGCTACCGCAAGCGGGCTGTGCAGCGGGCCCAGTTCCTGCTGTTGAGCGACCGCTCCTCGCAGGGCAGTGTCACCGCCCTGCTCCGCCGCTATGCCGAGGAGATCAAAACGCCCGATCAGCTGTTCGCGCCGGATGACGGCCCGGTGGCAAAGCGCCTGCACCTCTACCCAGCGGCGGTGTTCGGGGCAAAGCCCCTCTACCCGCCTGCCGCGCCCCGCAGCGAAACGCCGCTGGCCCCGGTGCGGCAGGCCGGGCTGGATGCGGAGCAGCTGCGCAAAGAACAGCAATTGCTGCTGGACTACGCCCGGATGGCAGTGACTGAGGAAAACGTGGGCCTGCTGGCAAAACAGGCCCTTGCCGCCCGCAGTGCGGTGGCCGCTTCCACGCTGGCGGAGGAATACCCCCGCGATTTTGCCCGCATCATCGGCCTGCACACCTATTCGCAGTCGCCGCGCCGGGCTTACGATATCACCCTTACCGGAAACTGGGTCGAACGGGGCGGCTTCCGGTTTGAAGAGTTTATTCTGACACCCCGCAGGGAGGACGCTGACCATGGCCGAACCGAATAAAATGCTGGAAGAGACCGCAAACTATCTGCTCAACCATTGCTTTGTGCTGGGCGGCGTGGAGGATCAGCGGGCAAAATACCTCTATGTGCAGGATCATCTGCCCGAGGTGCGGGCGGTGTTCGCGCCGCTGGGCTATGCGGTAACGCTTTACCCGGCTCCGCTGCAGGCGGCGGCGCTGGTCAACGAGCATGAGGGCAGTCAGGCCCGGCTGCTGAAATACGAGAGCATCCTGCTGCTGGTGCTCCGCCTGCTCTACCTGCAAAAGCGGGAGAGCCTTGCCGCCAGCGCCGATCAGGTGCTGGTCACGGTGGAAGAGGTGCAGACGGAGCTGCAGAAGATGAACCTGCCCCGGCGGCTGGACCAGCGCACGCTGGAGGAGCTGATGCGCACCCTGCGCAGGTACAATCTGGCCCGCCCGGTGGGGCGGCTGACCGGTCTGGACAGCCGCATCGAGGTGTTTCCCACCGTGCTGCTGGCCCTGCCGGACGCAGACCTTGCCGATGCCGCCGCCGAGAGCAGCCGCACCCGGGAGGAACTGGCCCTCTACGAGCGGCCTGACGGAGATGCCAGCGGGGAGGAAGAAGAATGATCGAATTAAAGCGCCTGAAGCTCATCAACTGGCACAACTTTGAAAATGTCACCTTCGATTGTGCCCGTCTGACTTATATGATCGGTGTCAACGCGGTGGGCAAGACCACCATTCTGGATGCCATCCGCTACTGCCTGACCACCAACCGCAATTTCAATGCCCTGGGCAATAAAAAAAGCGGCCGCACCCTGCAGGGCTCTGTCCACGCCAAGCAGCGCGGCGAGAACGCCTACCGCCGCCCGGGCCGCACGGTGGCGTATATCGGTGCCGAGTTCTGGGATACCGTCAAGCGGACAAACTTTGTCATCGCTGTCCGGGTGGAATCCGAGGGCCCCATGCAGGAGCTTCACCCCGGCGACCAGACCTGGTACATCTCCGAGGACGGCATCACGCTGGAAAAGCTGCCCTTCCTTGATCCGCGCACCGGTGCCCCCAGCGCCAAGGAGGACTTCAAGCCCGCCGTGGGCCGTATGTCCTACACCCGCAGCCCCAGCGAGGCCCGGGACCGCATCTGCCGTGCCCTGGGCATTGGCCGCGCCTCCAGCCCACTGGGCAAAAAGTTCAACGAAGTGTTCCAGATGGGCACCAGCATGGACGAGATCCCCAACTTCCGGGAGTTCCTGTACCAGTACATCCTGCCCCAGCCTGAGCTGGATCTGGAAGCGCTGCAGGGCGACCGGGTGGAGCTGGAAAACCTCCACGCCGTTCTGGCCGAGGCCCAGACCCGTGCCGCCGCACTGGAACAGATCGTGGCGTATGGCCGGGAAGCCGCTGCCAAAGAAACGGATGCCCTTGTCAACCAGGGCGCGACCCTGCTGGCCCGCGCCGAAGCGGATGCCGGTGAGGATGCCTCCTGGCAGAGCCATCTGGATGCAGGCCGCCGCCAGCTGGCCGACCTGAACGCAAAATACGAGGCCGCCAAGAACGCCGAAGCCGAAGCCCGCCGGGCCTATCTGGCGGCCCACGGAGCGGCCGGTGACAGCGGCGCGGGCCGGGCACTGGATGCCCTGACCGAGGAGCTGGCCCGGAAAAAGAGCGCGCTGGATGCAGCGGCCCGGACAAGGAATGGTCTGGAAGCAACTGCAGATACCATCACCGGCCTGCTGACCCAGCTGAACCGCAGCGGCTTTGCGGTGGAGAAGGAGCTCTGGCCCCAGCGCCTGACAGCGGAACATCTCCCCGCCCTGACCGAGGCGCTGGCCTGCATCGAAAAACCGCTGGAGGAGCAGTATTTTGCTGCCCGGCAGGCTTCGGCAGATCTGGCAAAAGAGCAGGAGGCCCTGCGGGCCGAGCTGAACGCCGTGTCCGGCGGCAAGTGGGTCTACCCCCACGGCGATGCCGCCACCAAAGTGCGGGATGCCGTGAATGCCGAGCTGAAAAGCCGTGGCATGGAGCCGGACGCCCGTATCTTCTGTGAGCTGCTGAACGTGGAGGATGAGAGCTGGCAGGACTGCGTGGAAGCCTGTCTGGGCGACCGCCGGTTCGATATCCTTGTGCCGCCCGCCCACTATGCCGCCGCAAAGAGCGCTTTTGTGGCGCTGAAAGAGAAAGTCGGCCCCATCAGTCTGCTGGACACCCCGGGTCTGCGCAAGGCCAACCGCCGCGCCGACACCGCCCCCGCCGACAGTCTGGCGGCACAGGTCACCAGCGAAAACCCGCTTGCTGCGCAGTACGCCGACACCATCCTGCGCCGCATCGTCTGCTGCGACACCCCCGACACACTGGAAAACTATCCCGACAGCGCCACCCGGGACCTTCTGCGCCACCATCCCTTCCGGTTGGAGCGTCTGCGCACCCCGCAGCGCTATATCGGCTTGGAAGCCCGCCGCGCCCGCGCCGGGGCACTGGCAGGGGAGATGAACGCCCTTGCTGAAGAAGTACGCGCCGCCGCACAGGCAGAGCAGAACCTGAAAGCCGCATACAGCCAGTACCAGACCCTTTTGCGCGGCACAACGCTGGAAGAACTTGCCGCCTTGTGGGACGCCCGCGCCGCCCTGACCGCCGCCCGCGCGGCGGTGGACAAGCAGGCCGCAAAGCTGGCCGAGTGCCGCGAGAATCCGCTTTTGCAGCAGCTGTATAAAGAGGAAGAGGTGCGCGAAGCCGCATGGGAGGCCGCCCGCACTGCCGTGGAGCAGACCGGCGGTGACCTGCGCGTGTGCGAAAAACAGATCTCCTCCTGTGAGGCGGAGCAGCAAAAGGCGGTGGACACCGCCGAAAAGAGCGCACAGGCCGCAGAGAGCTTTTTTGCCGCTCATCCGCTGGTGGAGCCGCTCTCCCGCAGCCGTCAGCAGGCGCTGACCGGGCCGGATAAGTCCCCCCGCGCCGCCGCGCAGGCCGCCGAAAAGGCACAGGCCAAGCTGGACGATGCCCTGACTGTCTACCTGAACAGCACGCTGGAACCGGCGCAGCGGGAATACAACCGGCGCTATGTCTGCGATTATCCTCTGGGACTTGCCGGGCTGGAGCAGTACCGCGCCCAGCACGAAAGCCTTGTGCGCATCGACCTGGAGCGCTACGCCGCCCGCCTGGAGCAGGCGCAGCGGGACTGCAAGGACCGCTTCCGCAAGGATATCCTGTTCCGCATGAAGGACGATATCTTCAACGCCCGGCGGCAGTTCCGGGAGCTGAACAAGGTCATGGAGCAGCTGACCTACGGTGAGGAAGTCTACCGCTTTGAGCTGGAACCCAGCCGCGACCCGCAGCTGGCGGCATTCTATCAGGTCATCGTGGACAAGGGCAACCAGCAGATGACCGAGGGCGACTCTCTGGACAACCTTGCCGCCACCGCTGACCCCGCCTACGAGCGTCAGGTGGATGAGCTGATGGAAAAGATCATGGCAGACGTGGACGAGAACACCCGCGCCCGGCAGGAGGGACGCACCGCCGCCGGTGCCACCCTTTCGGACTATGTGGACTACCGCACCTATCTGGATTACGATATCAAGGTGACCAATCAGGTCACCGGGCAGCAGGCGTATCTGTCCCGCGTCAGCCGCGATTCCTCCGGCGGCGAGAATCAGGCACCCTTCTATGTGGCCATCTGCGCAAGCCTTCTGCAGATCTACCAGAAGAGCGAGAACAGCATCCGTCTGGTGCTGCTGGACGAAGCGTTCAGCAAGATGACCAGTGACCGCATCCGCCCCATGATGGAACTGTTCCGCCGCCTGCAATTGCAGGTGCTGCTCATCTCCACCGTGGAAAAGAGCACCGCCATCCAGCCCTACTGCGATATCACCTACTCCATCGTCCGCCACGGCGACGCCAACGCCATCGCACCCTTTGTCCGCATTGCGGCGGAATGATGCAAAGCAGGACTTGACATCAAAAATAAACTTTGCTATACTGTTTTTCGCTCATCGGAGGGCTGTTTCAACGTAATTGAAAGGCCGGATAAGATGTCATCGTTCGTGCTTCCCGGAGGCTGTGGGCACCGTAGTGCCGCAGCAGAAGAGGGAACGCACCGGAGCGGTGGTTCTTATCCGGCCTTTTTGCATATGTGAAGTTCAAAAAGGAGGAGCTATGCCAAAGAAAACCATCCAATTGTCCGACCACTTTACCTATTCCCGCCTGCTGCGGTTCGTGCTGCCCTGCATCGGCACCATGCTGTTCACCTCCGTCTACGGCATCGTGGACGGCCTGTGCGTCTCCAACTTTGTGGGCAAAACGGCCTTTGCGGCGGTCAACCTCATCATGCCGCTGCCGCAGCTGCTGGGCACTGTCGGCTTTATGCTGGGCACCGGCGGCAGCGCCATCGTTGGTATCACGCTGGGCGAGGGTGACCAGAAAAAAGCCGACCGCTATTTTTCCATGTTTCTGCTGGCAGCGCTCATCTCGGTCAGTGTGCTGGCCGTGCTGGGCATCCTGCTCCTGCGCCCAGTCGCCGTGCTGCTGGGCGCAAAGGGAGAGCTGCTGGACTACGCCGTGCGCTACGGGCGCATCCTGATGCTGGCGCTGCCGCCCTTTGCGCTGCAAAATATGTTCCAAAGCTTTTTCGTCACCGCCGAAAAGCCGCTTCTGGGCTTCTGGTTCACCGTAGGTGCAGGCTGCACCAACATGGTGCTGGACGTGGTGATGGTGGGTATGCTGCACTGGGGCGTGGAGGGCGCTGCCGTTGCAACCCTTATCAGCCAATTGGTGGGCGGCGTGCTTCCGGTGTTCTACTTTATCGACCACGGCAATACCAGCCGCCTGCACCTGTGCAGAACGCAGTTTTACGGCCGCGTGCTGTGGGATGCCTGTATCAACGGTTCTTCTGAGCTGATGACCAACCTTTCCATGTCGCTGGTCAATATCCTGTATAACTTCCAGCTGCTGCGGCTTGCCGGAGAAAACGGTGTGGCGGCTTACGGCGTCATCATGTACGCTGCCTTCCTGTTTGTGGCGGTGTTCGTGGGCTATGCCGTGGGCAGCGCACCCATCGTCAGCTTCCATTACGGCGCGCGCAACCAAGCCGAGGTGCACAACCTTTATCAGAAGAGCCTGCGCCTCATCGCCGTGGTGGCTGTGACCATGACAGCGGCGTCCATGGTCATCATCCCCTATGTGGCGCGCATCTTTGTGGGCTACGATACCCAGCTGCTGGCGCTGACCAGCCGCGCCTTCCGGCTGTATGCGCTGAGCTTCCTCATCATGGGCTTCAACGTGTATGCCTCCTCCTTCTTCACAGCGCTGGGCGATGGCGTGACCAGCGCCCTCATCTCCTTTCTGCGCACGCTGGTGTTCCAGCTTGCCGCGCTGCTCCTGCTGCCCGCCCTGTGGGGCATTGATGGCGTGTGGCTGGCTGTCACCGCCGCCGAGCTTGCCGCGCTGGCGGTGAGCGTGTATATGTTTGTGACAAAAGACCAGAAATTCCATTACCGTCATGGTTGACGCGTAATAACAGGAAAGCCGCCGGGGCCCCGGCGGCTTTCCTGTTATTCAAAGGTATACTCCACCAGCTGGCAGTTTTTGATGCCCGCAGCGGCGTACTCCTCGTTGCTCATGTCGTAAAAATAGGAATGCACCACCCGGGCAATGCCGTTGTGCGCCACCAGCAGATAGGTCTTGCCGGTATCCGCCTTCAACTCGTCCAGCAGATTGTAGATGCGCTGCGCCAGCTGCATCATGCTTTCGCCGCCGTCATAGCGGTCGGCAAAGTGGGTCTTGGAAATGCGGAACTCCGCACCATCCCGGGGCGTACCCTCGTACTTGCCAAAGCACTGCTCCCGCAGGCGGGGCTCGCAGCGGGCGGGCAGACCGGTAGCGGCGGCAATGGCTTTTGCGGTGTCGGCGGCGCGGGAGAGGGGAGAGTACAGAATTTCGTCAATGTGCAGGCCGCTGTCCCGGACAAGCTCGCCCAGCTGCCGTGCCTGCTGCTGCCCGCGGGCGGTCAGCGGGCTGTCGGTCATGCCGCAGATCTTATTTTCTACGTTCCATACCGTCTCGCCGTGGCGGGTGAAATAGATATTATGCATAAAATTACTCCTTACAGCTTGTGCAGGGTGCCGTCCGGCAGCAGACAGACGGTGTCCCCCTCGTCGATGCCAAGACATATCAGCTCCCTGTCCGGGTAGGGCAGAATGCGGGCAGCCCCGGCGGCATCGGTCAGGGTCACATCGCACAGCACCGGCTGCCCGGCGGGCAGCTCCTCGCAGCCGTACAGCTGTTCGTCAATGCGCAGCACGCGGTATTCCGGCATGGTACAGCCCCTCCTTTGTGTTTTTCCTTATTATATAGCACCCGGGTGCTTTGGTGCAAGGGGAGAGGGACGATTTGAAATGGCCGCCGCGTGCGCTTTGGCCATGTTCAGCGGAAAAATTATTTTTAATTCGCAATTCTGGAAAATCTGCGGATTTTCCAGAATTGCCTTTTTACGGGAGGGGTCGTAACGGTAAGCAGCTGCCGTTCATCTTTACGACCCCTCTGGTGAAAAAGTGTTCCAGAAACGCCCGCAGGCGTTTCTGGAACACAAATATAAAAATCAAATTCCGCAGATTATGCGCAGAGCGAAGCGGAGCGCATTCTAAATCGTCAAATCGTCCCGCCGCCCGGCGGCTGAGGGCAAAAAACTCCCCCGCTTGACAGCGGCGCGGGGAAATTGTTACAATACGGTTATGACTGCAAACCACGCGGAGGAGCTCATGAACATTACGGAACTGCGGTATCTGGTAGCCATCATGAAATGGGGGTCGGTGTCGGCGGCGGCAAAGCAGCTGTACGCGGCGCAGCCCAACGTCAGCAAGGCGCTGAAGAATCTGGAAGAGGAATACGGGTTGCGCATCTTCGAGCGCTCCTCCACGGGCATGATCCCCACCGAGCAGGGCAAGCGGTTCATCCGGCAGGCGCAGCGGGTGCTGCAGCAGGTGGACGAGCTGAAGCAGGAGGCGCACCAGCAGCGCAGCTGCGCCGAGTTGCGGGTGGTGCTGACCCATGCCACCTACGCCTCCTATGCGGCGGTGGATTTTTTGCAGCAGGCAGCCCGCAACGAGCAGCTGCGGGTGCATATCCGGGAGAGCGGTGCCATTGAAGCTTTGGATTTTGTGCTGCGGCAGGGCTACCACATAGCGCTGCTGCGCTATGCTGCCGAGGACGAGGACTACTATCTGCGCTACTGCCAGCGCCACGGTCTGCGGCAGGAGCCTATCATGGAGTTTTCCTACCTGCTGCTCACCAGTCAGGACAGCCCGCTGGCGCGGCGGCAGGTGCAGAACCTTGACGAGCTGAACGATTACATCGAGGTGCTGCACGGCGACACTCATCTGCCCGGGGACGAGAGCACCGCTTCCCGCTGGGAGGTGAACCCCAACCGCCGCATCCATGTGTATGAGCGGTGCAGCCAGTTCTCCATTCTGCAGAATCTGCCCACGGCCTATATGTGGTCGTCCCCTATGCCGCAGCGCGCGCTGGAGCAGTACCATCTGGCGCTGCATAACTGCCCGGCGCAGAAGCAGCAGATGCGGGATGTGCTGGTGTACCCGGAGCGGGAGCCTTTGCAGCCGGAGGAGCAGTTGTTTGTGCAGTTGCTGCACAAGCAGGCGGATGCCACCATCAAGGACAGCGGGTGGAAGAAGATTTGAAATGCGCGCCGCGTCTTCCGGGTTGCGGCACCCAGCATCCGCATCGTGCCTTGGGCGGCACGCGCGTCTTGCTGGCCGCTGCCCCAACAACTCCTCCCTGTTTCCGCCGCTGGCGGCGGTCGTCGTTGTTGCAGCGGAAGAATTATTTATAATTAATTAGAGCAATGTCGGGCAGCCTGCGGGCTGCCCGACATTGCATTTTCACGAGAGGGGGCGGATTTCCCTTCTTTTCGTCTCAAATTCCACGTTTTGGGGAGAAAATCGCAAACGATTAAGCAAAGTGCACAAAAAGGCGGCGCAAAGTTTGGCGGGGGCGGGTTTGACCGTTCCCGGGAGAAAATTTTTAAGAAACAAAACGACGAATTAAAACGTGTTATCGCCACAAAATAAAAGTTTGCGAAAACAAATAAAATAAGCGGCCATATACTTTTTGATATGGGAACTATACCTAAAAAATATTAACACAATTATGAAAAAGGTGTTAACATGAAGCCAGAGATCGGTCATAGCCGCAGTATGGCATAAGCTGTCGGCGGCTGAAATCAAAAGGAGGTTTCTGGTATGATTAGTTTCTTACTGTGTCTGGCGCTCCTTATCATCGGCTACTTTGTCTATGGTAAGATCGTGGACAACACGTTCGGACCGGACGACCGCGAAACTCCTGCTGTGCGCATCAACGATGGCGTTGACTACGTTGTGATGCCCCAGTGGAAGCTGTTCCTCGTCCAGCTGCTGAACATTGCAGGTCTGGGCCCCATCTTTGGTGCACTGCAGGGTGCTCTGTGGGGTCCCGTGGTGTTCCTGTGGATCACCTTCGGCACCATCTTTGCCGGCGGCGTACATGACTACTTCTCCGGCATGATGAGCGAGCGCAATGAGGGCGCTTCCATCGCCGAGGTCACCGGCCGCTATCTGGGCCCCGTGATGCAGAACATCATGCGTGTGTTCTCTGTGGTGCTGCTGATCATGGTCGGTACCGTGTTCGCAGTCGGCCCCGCAGGCCTGATCGTTACCCTGTGCAAGAACGGCGGTATGTCCGGCGTGCTGACCACCACTCTGTTCTGGCTGATCATCATTCTGGTGTACTACTTCATCGCAACCTTTATCTCCATCGATGCCATCATCGGTAAGATCTACCCTGTGTTTGGCATCTGCCTGATCATCATGGCTGTGGGCGTTATCTTCGGTATCTTCACCAACCCCGCCTACACCATCCCCGAGATCTGGGCAAACTTCAGCAATATGCATCCCTCTAACACCCCCATCTGGAGCTTCATGTTCATCACCGTTGCCTGTGGTGCTATTTCCGGTTTCCACTCCACCCAGTCGCCTTTGATGGCTCGCTGCATGAAGAGTGAGAAGCAGGGTCACTTCGTATTCTACGGTGCAATGGTCAGCGAGGGCATCATCGCTCTGATCTGGGCTGCTGCCGGCTGCGCACTGTACACCATCACCGATGGCAAGATGGTCGGTCTGGCCGAGGCTCTGGCTGCCGGTCAGTCTGCCGCTATCTACGACGTCTGCCTCAAGACCATGGGTAATGTCGGCGTGGCACTGGCTATGATCGGTGTCGTTATCTGCCCCATCACCTCTGGTGATACTGCATTCCGTTCCGCTCGTCTGACTCTGGCCGACTGGCTCAAGATCGATCAGGACAGCTACGCAAACCGCCTGAAGCTGTGTGTCCCCGTGCTGGGCGTTGGTGCCTTCCTTGGCATCGGCAACGCACTGGGCTTCATCGACTACACCGTCATCTGGCGTTACTTCAGCTGGACCAACCAGACGCTGGCTATGATCGTCCTGTGGGCTGCTTCCATGTACCTGTTCAAGGAGAAGAAGAACTTCTGGATCACCGCCGTGCCTGCAACCTTCATGAGCGCTGTGTCCTGCACCTACTTCGTGCTGGCTCCCGAGTGCCTGGGCAAGATGATCAACACCTATGCGGACGGCAAGCTGGTGGCTTACAACACCGCCGTTGCTTACCCCATTGGCATCGTCTTTGCCATCGCAATGCTGGCTCTGTTCCTCCATGCTACCAAGAAGAGCTCTACTTCCAAGGCATAAGGAACTGACGGCTCCATATTTCCGTAAGTAACTTGCGCCCGCCGCTGCCTGACCGTACAGCGGCGGGCGCTGTTTTTTGAAAAAATCAGGGCTTGCAATTGCCCCCGTCCCGTGGGAAAATAGGGGCGTAGAATTTAAAGCAAAGAAGGGAACTACCCATGATTTTCAAACCCGCACAGCTGGGCATGGCAAAGCTTGACCCGCAGGAGCTGGAGGCAGACAAAAAAGCCTGCCGGAAGATCGGCCCCTGCGGCGTAGGCAAAAAGGCGCTGTACCTGAACAGCTTTTACATCGACCGCCGCTATTATCTGCCCTACGGCAGCATCACCCGGGTGTTCAAGCGGGTGGCTATGAGCTCCGGCGGCTTTTCCGGCAAGGGCGTGTTTGCCTCCATGGCGTATCTTGTGGTGGAGTACGACGGCGGCAAGCAGAAGCAGTGCAACTTCAAGGACGAGCGGGACGTGGACGCCCTGCTGGAAGTGCTTGCCAAGGAGCAGCCGCAGCTGCATCTGCTGAGCGCTGCCGGAGAGCAGGCGCTGGAGAAAAAGGCTGCCGAAAAGGCCGCCCGCAAGCTGCCGGAGCTTTCCGAGGACGCGCAGCACAGCCTTACCGTGCTGCGCCGGGCAAAGGAGTATCTGGACGCAAAGCCGGAGCTTTCCGCCGAGCTGAGCGCTGCCCAGCGCCGCAAGCGTGCGCAGCTGCAAAGCAAGCCGGTGTACCGCTATGTGGCGCTGGCCATCTTTGTGCTGGGCGTTGCGGCTGCGGCCTACGGTCTGTATTCCGTGTTCAGCCACACCGGCAGCTACGGCGTGTACTTTGCGCTGTTCGGCTTTGCGGCTATCTTCCTGTTTTCCAGCTACAATATGCTGCCCACCGCCCACAATAACAACAGCGCCATCATGAAGCGTGCGGAGAAGGCCGAGGCAGCCATGGCAGAGTATGTCAAGCACTACCCCCACGGCACTTTCCCGGTGAAAAGCTGGTACGCCCACCCCATCGTGCTTAAGCAGATGATGGACGCCGTGGAGGAGGGCCGCGCCGTCACCGTGCCCGAGGCACTGGATGCAGTCAAGGCACGCCTGAAATCCTTGAACGCGGACGTGGAGGTGGAGCAGGAGGAATACGACGAGGTGGTGGTCATCAAGGCCCTGTTCCTCAACCACGATTATCAGTAAAAGCAGAAAAGTAAAAAGCCGGGCAGCCTGCGGGCTGTCCGGCTTTTGCTTTTACAGGGCAGTGCGGCTGTTCAGAACAGGCGGCGAAGCCCTATGACACAAGGGGACTTTTGAACAGTAGCAGCTGCGCCTCAGATCAGTGCCTCCATCCGCAGCGGGTCGGGGTGATGGGCGTATTTCTGCTTGGCGATCTCGATAAAGGACTGTACCTCCAGCCGGGGTGCGTGGCGCATGGCGGCGATCTCCACCGTCACCGGGGGAAAATCCAGCAGCGGCACCTTGACGATGCCCGGGATCACCGCCGTGGAAAGGCAGGGCACGATAGACATGGCGGTGCCCATCTGGATCATGATCAGAGCGCCCTCAAAGCTGGGGGTGATCTTGCTGCAATCCACCCCCACCTGCGCCAGCTGCTCCAGCGAAGGTCCCTGACAGGCGGACAGAAAGCTGTCGAATGCGCCGGAGGACACCACGCTCTGCCCCTTCAGGTCTGCCAGATGCAGCGCCCGCCGGTCGGCAAGGGGAGAGTTGGGGTTCATCAGCACATGGTAGCCCAGGGCGAACAGGGGCGTAAAGGAGATGTCCCGGTCGCGGGAGTGCTCGGTGGCGTAGAAGAAGCCGATATCCAGCTGCCCGGAGCGCAGCTGTTCCAGTGGGCGGCGGTTGTCCTGCGGCACAACGTCCACGCAGGCGTTGGGAAACTGGTGCTGGAACTGGGCCAGAATGCTGGAAAAGGTGCTGTAATCGAACAGCTGCCGCAGCCCGACGGTCAGGTGGGAGCGGTCGGCGTCCTGAATATCCTGCGCCTTCTTCAGCGCCTGCCGTCCAAAGCTGGTCATCTGCACCATGTCCAGATAAAAGGACTGCCCGGCAGCGGTCAGCTTGGTGCGGCGGGTGGTGCGCTCGAACAGGTGCAGCCCGGTCTCCTTTTCCAGCGCATTGATCTGGTAGGTGATGGCGGGCTGGGTGGTGAACAGCCGCTCGGCGGCGGCGCTGAAATTCAGCTCCTCTGCTACGGCAATAAAGCACTCCAATTGGTAAATCGTCATAGAACGGCGCCCCTCCTTGTGAAAAAAGCTGGTCATCTTTATTATACAGAATTCCGCACAGGCCGTAAAGGGAAAACGATTTATAAAGAGATTTGATAAATTCTGACACAAATTTGTATTTCACACCAGGGCAAAACTTTGCTATAATCGTATCAATGTTCAAAATGCACGAAGGAACAGGAAAAACGCAAAAAAGAAGAGAAAAGAAAAAGAAAGGCGAACCTTATGGCTAAGATCTCTCGTCGCAACTTTATGCGCGGTGCCGCTGTGGGCACCATGGGCGCAGCTGCTGCCGGTCTGCTGACCGCCTGCGGCAACTCCGCTTCCAGCACCACCGGTGCTCCCGCTTCCTCCGCAGCTTCCTCTGCTGCTTCCTCCGCTGTGACCAAGCCCTCCTCCCCGGTAGACGGCAAGTACGTCACCAAGGCAATGGGTCACGAAAGCTGGGTGCACGTTGCCACCACCTTCTTTGACGGCAAGATCACTGCCTGTGAGGTGCTGTCTCACGAGGAGACCATCGGCATCGGCAACTATGCCTGCTCCCGCATCCCCGCCGCCATCGTCGAGCACCAGAGTGTCAACGTGCCCAACCTGCGCGGCTCCTCCATCACCTCCATGGCTGTCAAGGCAGCTGTGAAGGAGGCCATCGAGCTGGCCGGTTATAACGTGGACGACTTCTCCAAGGAGGTCACCATCGCTGCTTCCAACGAGGTCATCGAGGAAGAGGCTGATGTCGTCATCATGGGTGCCGGCACCTCCGGCCTGACCTGCGCCTGCCGCCTGCTGGAGGCCGGCTACAGCGTCATTCTGGTGGAGAAGCGCGATATCCCCGGCGGCTCCATGTCCATGACCTACGGCGGCGTTGCCACCGCAGGCTCCAAGCTGCAGTACAACTACGATGTGGACGGCAGCTTCCGCAGCTCTGCCATGGGCACGCTGGAGGGCATGATGAACTTCTGGCAGACCATGGAGAAGTACCACCGCACCGAGTTCTTCAACGGTGAAATGCCCTACATGACCAAGCAGTACACTGTTGCCGGCGATCTGGTGGACTGGATGGCAGGCATCGGCATCGGCTTCAACACCATGGGCAACTACGAAAGCGCTACCCAGTACGGCGCTTCCACCCCGTATCTGGCACCCGGCTGCTACGAGGGCGGCGCAGGCTACGCCATGATGTTCATGGCACAGCGCGTGGAGAAGTACGAGAAGGGCAAGATCATCTACTCCACCAGCGTCACCGACCTGATCAAGGACGAAAGCGGCCGTGTTGTGGGCTTCCACGCCAAGGGCGAGAACGGCGCAAGCTATACCCTGCGCGGCAAGGCGGTCTGCCTTGCTTCCGGCGGTTTTGCCAAGAACCCCGAAATGCTGAAGAAGTACAGCCCCGACTACGCCGACTTCTTCTTCAATTGCGCCTCCAGCATGACCGGCGAGGGCATCCAGATGGGTATCGACGCCGGCGGCTATGTGGAGTGCGAGAACCGCGCTCTGCCCGCCTTCCTGTCCAGCTACAAGAGCAAGTTCGAGCTGGCCTTCATCCACCAGTCTGCCCCCGGCATCATGGTCAACATCAAGGGCGACAACATCGGCAACATCGTCTCCGATAACCACTACACCATGGCCAAGGCAAAGCTGAACAAGGACAACGGCGACACCTTCTACTATGTGTTCGACGAGTCCTCTGCCGTCAAGCTGCGCGACAGCGAGTCCTACGGCTTCAACGGTTACGTTGCCATGTTCGAGAAGGGCGAGGCTGTGCACTACGACAGCGTGGAGAAGGCCTCTGAGGAGCTGAACCTGCCCAATCTGGCAGACGCCATCGAGGCCAACAACGCCGCCGCTCTGGCTGGCGAGCCCGATGAGTTCGGCCGCCGCAACTGCCCCTACATCGAGACCCGCGATGGTCTGTGGGCTATCCGCGTTGACCCCACCTTCTACCTGACCACCGCAGGTCTGGCCATCGACACCGATTGCCACGTCCTGACCGAGGACAAGAAGGCCATCCCCGGCCTGTACGCTGCCGGCGACGTCTGCGGCTCCATCGAGGAGAAGGACGCCAAGCAGTACGGCATGGGCTTCGACGCCGCTCTGACCTACGGCTACATCATGGGCGAGACCCTGAAGAAGGAGATCTGAGCTGCGCTCTGACCCCCTGACAATAGCATAAACAAAGGGCTGCTGCACAAACTGTGCAGCAGCCCTTTTTATATCATATTTCCTCTTACGCCGCCGCAGGCTTGCGGAAAATAGCCATGGCACGCTTGTAGCAGCTGGCGAAATAGGCGATCTCAGCCAGCGCGGTCAGGATCCAGCTGCACGGATACAGCAGGTACAGCGCCGGGATGGTGTGGAAGTGGGCAAAGATGGTGTACACCCAGATCACCCGGAATACGCAGGAGCCCAGCACCACGATGACGGTGGGAACCACCGTCTTGCCCAGCCCGCGGGAGGCGGCGATGGTGCAGTCCATAAAGGCCGAGATGCCGTAGGCAAAGGCCATCACGGATACGCGCTTCATACCGGCGTCGATAACGGCCGCTTCGGTGGTGAACAGCGCAAGGAAGGCCGGCCCGCAGAAGAACAGCGCCGCGCCCAGCACAAGCCCCACGCCGAAGGAGTAGCCCAGACTGATGAAGTAGCTCTTCTTCACCCGGTCAGGCCGTCCCGCGCCGTAGTTCTGGCTCATAAAGCTGGCGCAGGCCATGTAGAAGGCCGCCATGCAGTCGTAGATCAGCCCATCCGCGTTGGCGGCGGCGCTGTTGCCCTTGACCATCAGAGAGTCAAAGGAGTTGACGCCCGCTTGAATGAACAGATTGGCAATGGCAAAAATGGCATTCTGCAGCCCGGCAGGTACGCCCAGCGCAAGGATGCTCTTGGCCTGCACCGGGTCCAGCTGCAATTTGTGCGGGTCCAGCGCATAGCAGTCCTGCACCCGGGTCAGCGCCCGCAGGATCAGAAACGCGGAAACGCACTGGCTGATGGCGCTGGCCAGCGCCACGCCCACCACGCTCAGATCGCACACGATGACAAAGAACAGGTTCAGCCCAATGTTCAGTGCACCGGCAATGGACAGATACATCAGCGGCTTTTTGGTGTCGCCGATGGAGCTGAACACCGCGTTGCCGAAGTTGTACAGCGCCAGCGCCGGCATACCCAGAAAATACACCCGCAGATACAAGATCGCGCCGGGCAGCAGATCCTCCTTGGTGTTCAGCAGCCGCAGCATGGCAGGGGAACCCAGCAGACCGATGAGCAGCAATGCCACACCGGCAACGGCGCTGATGATGGCCGCCGAGTGGACGGTCTTTTCCACGTCCTTGGGATGGCGTGCGCCGTAAAAACGCGCCACCAGCACGTTGATGCCGTTGCTCAGGCCGATGAGAAAGCCGGTGAACAGGGTCACCAGCGTGCTGGTGGAGCCCACAGCGCCCAGCGCCGTAGACCCGGCAAAGCGCCCCACCACCGCCACGTCCGACATATTGAACAGCACCTGCAGCAGGTTGGAAAGCGCCAGCGGCAGACTGACCAGAAAGATCTGCTTGGCCAGAGGGCCTTCCGTCAGCGTATTCGTTTGAGAACTCATACTCTTTTTCCCTTTATCCTATATATCCCTAAACCGTGCCCGCGCACACCGGGGCACAGCCTCTTTTATAAGGCACTACGCTACTTTTGCAAGATGGAAACGGCAAAATGGCGCAAAAAAAAACACGGCACCCGGCGGGGCGTCGTGTTTTTTGCGGAAAATATCTCAGCCCAGGTCCTCACCGTTGGTGGCAATGACCTGCTTGTACCAGTCAAAACTCTTTTTCTTATAGCGGTTCCCGGTGCCGGAGCCGTCGTCGTTGCGGTCCACGTAGATAAAGCCGTACCGCTTGCGTAGTTCGCCGGTGGTAAAGGACACCACGTCGATGCAGCCCCACGGGGTGTAGCCCAGCAGGTCCACGCCGTCCAACTCCACGGCCTTTTTCATCTCCTCGATGTGGGCGCGCAGGTAGTCGATGCGGTAGCTGTCGTCACAGGTGTGGTCGGGCTGGAGTTTGTCGATGGCGCCGAAGCCGTTCTCCACGATAAACAGCGGCTTCTCGTACCGCTCGTACAGGGTGGCCAGTGCGTAGCGCAGGCCCACCGGGTCGATCTGCCAGCCCCAGTCGCTGGCCTTGACGTAGGGGTTCGGCACGGTGTGGGCATTGCCGCCGCTGATGCCGTCGCTCTCCACGGCCACGTCCGAACGCACCGCGTTGCTCATGTAGTAGCTGAAGCCCAGATAGTCCACAGCACCCTCGGCCAGAATGGCCTCGTCGCCCGGCTCCATCACCGGGGCAGTGCCCTCGCGCTCCCATTCCTTCTTAGCGTAGGCGGGGTAGTGACCGCGGCAGTGCACATCCGCAAAGTAGTAGCGCTCGTGCATGGATTCCAGCGCCAGCATCACGTCGTCCGGGTTGCAGGAGTAGGGATAGTACGGCACAAAGGAGCACATGCAACCGATCTGGAAGTCCGGGTTGATGGCATGGCCCTTTTTGACCACGAGGGCCGAGGCCACCAGTTCGTGGTGTACCACCTGATACAGGGCCTTCTTCTTGTTCTCGAACTGGGAGAACCGCACGCCGGAGTTGGTCCAGCCAAAGATGTCGTTGGTGGTGTTGCTCTGGTTGTTGATCTCGTTGAAGGTCATCCAGTACCTGACCTTGTGTTTGTAGCGCTCCATCACAGTGACGGCGTAGTGCACGAAGAAGTCGATGCACTTGCGGTTGTACCAGCCGCCGTACTCCTTGGCAAGGGCGTAGGGCATCTCAAAATGGCTCAGGGTGATCACCGGCTGGATGCCGTACTTGAGCAGTTCGTCAAACAGATCGTCGTAGAACTGCAGACCGGCCTCGTTGGGCTGCTGCTCGTCCCCGCGGGGGAAGATGCGGCTCCACGAGATGGAGGTGCGGAAACACTTGAAGCCCAGTTCGGCAAACAGCTTCACATCTTCCTTGTAGGTGTGGTAGAAGTCGATGCCCTCGTGGTTGGGGTAAAATTCGCCGGGCACAATGCCATCGGTGATGCGGCGGGCCACACCGTTGGCACCGCCGGTCATCACGTCGCTGACGGACGGGCCGCGGCCATCGGCGTTCCAGCCGCCTTCCAGCTGATGGGCAGCAACGGCACCGCCCCACAAAAAGTTTTCAGGAAGCATATTCTTTCTCCTTGGTCAAATGTATATCAGTTTTTCTGGGATTCTTTTTCGTCGCAGCCCACCACCTGCACCAGAACAATGGTGATGATAATGGTGGCCAGCACGCCGATCATCATGCCGGTAAAGGAAGAGGGATTGGCGTCGCTCATGGCGTTGACGGTGGTCAACAGGCCGGGCAGACCAGCGTATACATAGTACTTGGTGTTGAAGAAGCTGATGATCAGCGCACCGATGGCACCGCCGATGCAGCCGCAGACGAAGGGCTTCTTCAGGCGTAGGGTCACGCCGTAGATGGCGGGCTCGGTGATGCCGAAGATGCCGGTCAGGCCAGCGGACAGGGAAACGTTCTTGATGTCGGCCTTTTTGGTCTTGAGGAACACGCCGAAGCAGGCAGCAGCCTGTGCGATGACGGCGCAGGTCTGGAATGCCTGAAAGGAATCGCAGCCGTAGTTGGCAAAGTTGGCAAGGCACATGGGAGTGACGCCCCAGTGCACGCCGAAGATGACGAACACCTGCCAGATGCCGCCCACCAGAATGGCGGCCAGTGCGGGAACGTTGTTGGCAAGGAAGTTGTAGGCAGCAGCAATGGCGTTTGCCAGCACATTGGACACCGGGCCGATGACCAGAATAGTCAGGGGAACCATAACAATGGTGCAGATAAAGGGCACAGCCAGCGCCTTGATGATGTCGGGCAGATGCTCGTCCAGCCAGTGCTCCAGCCAGCTGAGCACCAGCACCAGGAACAGCGGCGGCAGCACGGTGGAGGTGTAGGTGGTCTGGCTCATGGGGAAGGCCAGGAACTTGATGACCTCACCGTCTGCGATGCGGGCAGCGATGGAAGCCCAGTCCGGGTTGACCAGCGCCATGCAGCACCACATGGCAATGAAGGTGTTACACTTGAAGTGCTTGGAAGCAGTGACGGCGATCATGACCGGCAGGAAGGTGAAGGGCGTCCAGCTGATGAAGCTGAGCACGGAATACGTACCGGTGGCCGCAAAAGCGGGGAAGAAGTGGGTAATGATGATCAGTGCGCCTTGCACCAGACCGGCTGCGGCCAGAATGTACACAAAGGGTGCGAACACGGCGGACATGGTGGCGATGATGCGGCTGCCGAGGCCCTGCTTGACTTCCGGCGCGGCAGCGGTGCTGTTGTCCAGATCCAGCAGCTGGGCCAGTGCTTCGTACACGTCCTTGGCATGGGTGCCGATGACCACCTGATACTGGCCGCCGCTTTCCATCACCTTGATGACGGCGGGCATCTCGGAGATCTGTTTGGTCACTTCGTCCGAGGGTGTTTCCCTCAGCACCAGACGCAGGCGGGTGGCACAGTGGGTCGCGCTGAGGATATTGTCCTTGCCGACGGCGGCACAGATGTCGGCGGCAAGCTTTGTGTAATCGCGGATTTTGTTTGCCATGATGTTCTCTCCTTTTCATCAGATCACGGGTTTGCCTTGTGTCCTCATTATACAGAGGAAAAACCGCATTGTCAGCTGATTTGATGCGCCAAAAAACAAAAATGTGCAGAAAAAACAGCTTGTTTTTTCTGCACATGGATACAAACATCTGTACAAATTGACGGAGCGTTTCTGCGGTCACTCCAGCAGGCGGTTGTACACCCGGCGGGCCAGTGCTTCCAGCAGGTAAAGTGCAGGCATCTGACTGGTCAGGTCGTAGCTTTCGGTGGTCACGCGGTGCACGGAACTGTAGTACGGCAGGGTGATGTCGGAAAGCTTTGCCGCAGAACTCTGGTCGGAACAGGTAATGGCGATCAGTCCGGCGTTTTTCTCCTTCAGCTGCCGGGCCAGATGCAGCACCTGCTTCGTTTCGCCGGATACCGAAAGAATGACGGCTGCGATGGTGGTGTTGGGCGTGACGGTGATGGGATAGAACGGGTCGGTCACGCCCAGCGCGAATTTGCCCAGATTGGACAGATACCGTGCACCATACTCGGCTATGCTGCCGGAATTGCCGATGCCCACCAGAAACACCCGCTCTGCCCGTGCGATCATACCGGCGGCTTCGTCCAGCGCTGCATCGTATTCCGGCGTGCCGACTTTCCACAGAAAGTTCTGCAACTCGCCCAGCGTGTCCGGCAGACGGGATCCCTGCGCGGAACCGGCCTGCTCCTTCAGCTTCCATTTGAATTGCGCATAACCGTCACAGCCCACCTTTTTGCAGAAGTGCAGCACTGTGGTGGTGGAAACGTGCGCTTCCGCTGCCAACTCCCGGATGCGCATGAAGGGCACCGTGTTCGGATGCTCGATGATGTACTGGTAGACCAGCAGTTCCAACTCGTTCAGATTTTTGATCTGCTGCGGGGTGAATAGTTCCATGAAAAGGCTCCCTCCTTGTCCCGATATCTGTCCTTATTATAGCAAAAGGAAGAACGGAAAAACAGGGCGAACATTTCCGTTTGCATTTTTAGCGCGGCTGTGCTATACCGTTTTATACTGACAGCATCAGTATGTGCGATCGTAGCTCAGCTGGATAGAGCCTTCATTCTGCTTTCCGAAGAAAACAAAAAATCCGAACCCTTCTCCTATCGAGAAAAGGTTCGGATTTTCATTGTTTGGTGCGATGGAAGGGACTCGAACCCCCGGCCTACTGATTCGTAGTCAGTCACTCTATCCAGCTGAGCTACCAACGCATACGTTCCGTTCGGAACATGATGTATTTTATCACGAAGGGCAGGGTTTGTCAACAGCTTTTTTAAAATATTTTTATATTTTCCAAAAAAGAACGTCTTTTCTTTGATTTTATTGCGGCTTTTCTGTAATTCTTCTGCCACATCGGCGCAAAAAGTGGCTTCTACGGCCGCTTTTTGCCCGCCGGGCGGGGGAGAGTGGGCGTGGCGCTCAGCCCTCCTGCGCCAGCTGACGGGCGATCTTTACACCGGTAGGGGTGGCGGCAAGGCCGCCCTGACCGGTCTCGCGCAGGTCGGGGGAGAGCAGACTGCCCACGCGGCCCATGGCGTCGATGACCTCGTCGCAGGGGATGGCGTAGTCCACCCCGGCCAGTGCCATGTTGGCGCAGGAAACTGCGTTCACCGCGCCCACCACGTTGCGCTTGATGCAGGGCACCTCTACCAGACCGGCCACAGGGTCGCAGACCAGACCCAGCAGGTTGCCCAGTGCCATGGCGGCGGCAGCGGCGCACTGCTCCGGGGTGCCGCCCTTCAGGTTACACAGGGCGGCGGCGGCCATGGCGCTGGCTGCGCCTACCTCGGCCTGACAGCCGCCCTCTGCGCCCGCCAGCGTGGCGCGGGCGGCGATGACCTGCCCGAAGCCTGCCGCCACATACAGTGCGTCGCAGACGGCGTCCTCGTCTGCCTGCCCGGCGCGCGCCAGCGGCAGCAGCACCGCCGGCAGCACCCCGCAGCTGCCCGCCGTGGGCGCGGCCACGATGCGCTTCATGCAGGCGTTGCACTCGGCGGTTTTCAGGGCTTCCGCTGTTACTGCGGCCAGATAATCATCGCCCAGCAGGCGTCCCTGCTGCCACGCCTGCTCCACCTTGGCGGCATCGCCGCCGGAAAGGCCGCTGCGGCTGCGCTGCGTGGGGTCGTATTCCTGACTGGTGGCCTGCATCACCTGCCACAAATGCCGCATGGCGGCGCGGCTGTGCGCCTCGGTCAGGCGGCTCTCCTCCAAATCGCTGCGCAGCACCGCTTCTGCCAGCGTGATCTTCTGGCCGCGGGCGGCAGCCAGCATCTCTTCACAGGACAAAAATGCCATGGCTCATTCCTCCGTTTCTTCCGGCTCGTCCACGTTCAGGCAGGTCACCTTCAGCAGACCCGGCATCACCGCCAGCTGCCGCTCCAGCGCGTGGGGGATGTGGGAGTCGCACTCCAGCACCATCACCGCATAACCGCCCGCAGCGGCGCGGAACACCTGCATGGACGCGATATTGATGCGCCGCAGTGCCAGCGCCATGGTCACCTCGGCAATGCAGCCGGGGGTGTCCTCGTTGTGGATGATGAGAGTGTTGCTGTCCCCGCCGAAATCCGCCGGGACGCCATCGATCTCCGTGACGCGGATGCGTCCGCCGCCCACCGACGCCGCCTTGAGCGAAAGCTGCCGCCCGGTGCGGCTGGTCAGGGTGAGCACGGCGGTGTTGGGGTGGGCAGAGCGCAGCTCTACCGGGTGGATGCTGAACTGCATCCCCCGCTGCGCGGCCAGCGCAAAGCTGTCCGGCAGACGGGGGTCGTCCGGGCGCAGACCCAGCAGCCCCGCCACCAATGCGCGGTCGGTGCCGTGCCCCTTGCCGGTGGTGGCAAAGCTGCCGTACAGGCCAATGTCTGCCTGCGCCGGTACCTCGCCCAGAAGCTTTTGTGCAGTATAGCCGATCTTTGCCGCACCGGCGGTGTGGCTGGAAGAGGGTCCGATCATCACCGGGCCCAGAACATCAAATAATCGCATAGGGGACAGCCTTCCTTTCCTGAGGGTTTTCCCACTTTTGCGCGGCAGCTGCTGCCGCAAAACGCGCTTTTTTCCTGCTTAAATGGACTAAAATTGCCAAAACGGCACATTTTTATCAAGTTTATTATACCGCTTTTGCTGCACTTGTGCTATAATAACTTTATTAATGTTTGAAAATGTCCCCAAAATGGCGTTCTGGCTGCTGCCTTGCAGCGCCGCCCCGCCGCCAAGGGAACAACACGGAGGGTAGATCCTATGAAACTGGTAAGCGTGGAAACTCCTGAAAAGAGTGTCTGCAAAATGACCTTCAGCGCTACGGCTGAGGAACTGGAGGCCGCCTCCAATGCGGTCTATGAGCGCACCCGCGCCACTTATACCATCAAGGGCTTCCAGAAGGGCGAGGCCGACCGCGCACAGATCGAGGCTGACCGCGGCGAGCACACCTTCTGGTACGATGCCATCAACGACCTGATGGATCAGGATGTGCCTGCTTTGTACGAGGCTGCTTTGAAGGAACACGGCTTTGCGCCGGTGGATGATCCCAGCTACGATCTGGTAAGCGTGAAAAAGGACGAGGGCTTTGTGGCTACCGCCACCGTGGCGCTGCAGCCCGAGTTGAAGCTGACCAAGACCACCGGCTTTACCTCCCAGTGCGTCACCCCGGAGGTGACCGATAAGGAGATCGACACGGTGCTGGAGCGCCGCCGCAACTACGCCGCAGAGCTGGTGCCCCACAAGGGCCCCGCTGTAAAGGGCAATGTGGTGCACATGGACTTTGAGGGTCTTCTGGACGGTGTGGCCTTTAAGGGCGGCACGGCAAAGGACCAGTCGGTGCAGCTGGGCAGCGGCCGCATGATCCCCGGTTTCGAGGACGGCATTCTGGGCCACAAGGCAGGGGACGAGTTCGAGATCAACGTCACCTTCCCCAAGAACTACCCCAACAAGGAGCTGGCCGGAAAGCCTGTCGTGTTCAAGATCAAGCTGCATGACGTGTGCGTGCGTCAGCTGCCTGCCCTGAACAGCGACTTTGCCAAGAAGATGGGCAAGGAGACCATGGAGGAGTACCGCGCTTTCGTGAAGCAGCAGCTGTTCGACGGCCGCCACGGCGGTGCGCTGAACCATGCCAAGGACATGATCCTTGGTCAGCTGGCCGATGCCGCAGAGGGCGAGATCCCCAGCATTCTGGTGGAAAACGCCTACCAGCAGCAGATGCAGGTCATCCAGCAGCAGCTGCAGATGCAGCGCATGAGCCTGACCACCTATCTGAGCCAGATCCACGAGACCCGCGAGAGCTTTACTGCCAAGGTGCGTGCCGCCGCAGAGAAGAACACCCGCGCCCGCATGGCACTGCTGCAGATCGCACAGCAGGAGAACCTGTTGCCCACCGATGAGGAGATCGACAAGCAGCTGGCTGAGCGCGCTGAAAAGACTAAAAAGACGGTGGAAGAGATCAAGGCAGGCACCGATGTTGCCGCCCTGCGCCGCAACGAGGGCATCCGCAAGGCTGCCGATTGGGTCATCGACCACTCCACCATCGAGGAAAAGGTAGAGAGCAAGTAAGCGCTGACGGTTTGGAATGCGCGCCGCTTCTTACGGGTTGCGGCACCCAGCATCCGCATCGTGCCTTGGGCGGCACGTGCGTCTTGCTGGCCGCTGCCCCAACAACTCCTCCCTGTTTCCGCCACTGGCGGCGGTCGTCGTCGTTGCTGCGCATCAATAGAGGAAAAACAATTTTAAATTTGAGAACCGGGAAAATCTGCGGATTTTCCCGGTTCATTTTTCACAGAAAGGAATGCAGTTCTCCTTTACGACCTTTCCCGTGAAAATGCAATGCCGGGCGGTCCGCAGACCGCCCGGCATTGATCTATTTAAGAATAATACTTCCGCTGATTATGCGCAGAGCAGCGCGGCGCGCATTTAAATCGTTTTTCAGGTCAGAAGGTTGAAGCCCATGATGACCACGCCCAGCACCACCAGCACGACGCCGGTGGCGCGGTTCAGGGTCTTGGGAGTGGCCTTGTTGGCAAACACGGCGGCAATGCGCGCCCACAGCAGGGTGAACACCACGCACAAGCCCCATACCAGCCAATCAGGCGTGCCGCCGATCATAAAGTGGGACACCGCACCGGTCAGGGCGGTAAAGGTCATGATGAACACGCTGGTGCCCACGGCAGTTTTCAGTTCGTACCCCAGCACGCTGGTGAGGATGAGCAGCATCATCATGCCGCCGCCCGCGCCGATAAAGCCGCAGATGAAGCCGATGAGCACGCCGCACACCACCGACTGCACCGCACGCTTTTGCGCGCTGACCCCCTGCATGGCTTCCTTGGTGGTCATCACCGGACGCAGGATGAACTTGATGCCCAGCAAAAAGGTCATGAACACCGAGAAGCCGCCCATGGTGGCGGAGGGCATCTTGCTGGCCACCCAGCTGCCCACCACCGTAAAGGCAAGCACGCTTGCCATCATGATCAGGCCGTTTTTGATATCCAGATTCTTGTTTTTATGGTAGGTATAGGCGGACACCGCGCTGGCCAGCACATCCGAGGAAAGGGCAATGCCCACGGCCATGTAGGGGTCCATGTGCAGGAAGGTGATGAGCATGGGGCTGATGACCGCCGCCGCGCTCATACCGGCAAAGCCGGTGCCAAGGCCGGCACCCATGCCGGCAAAAAAGGTGACAAGCACCGTAAACAGCAAGTGCATTTTATCCATTCTCCTTTAAGATCTCGTCCAGATTTTTCCCGATGATCTCCATGGTGCGGAAAAACGCCTCCCGGGTGGCGGCATCGGTGTTTTGCAGCAGACGGGCAAAAAAGCGTTCCTGCACCTCGCGCCCCCGTGCGATGACCGGCTGCGCCTTTTCGGTGCACAGCAGCTGGGTCTTGCGGCGGTCGCCCGCCACGGCGCGGCGCTCCAGATACCCCTCCTGCACCAAGCGGTCCACGTTTACCGACACAAGGTTCGCTTTGATCTTGCGGATCTCCACGATATCCCGGGCGGTGGTGCAGTCCGGGTTGTTGGCTAAAAACATCAGGATATCAAAGGCGGTCTGGGGCAGCTTTAGTTCCTGACACAACGGCTTGCACATGGCGCTGTACGCCTGCGCGGTCTTGAAACTGATTTCTATGGTAGGGTTCATGGAATGCTCCTTTTGTTCTTATATGGACAGTTCATTTTTGAAGTATTATAGTGCAGATGAGGGGAGATGTCAAGAGAAAAAGAGAACCAGCACATCCTGCGGACGCGCCGGTTCTCTTTTTCAATATGATGATTGCGTTCAGAACACCGCCACAGCGACCAGACGCACCAGCAGGGCACACAGCCATGCCACGGCGCACTGGTTGACCACCATGATGGTGGCCCACTTGCCGCCAAGCTCCCGCTTGACCGAGGCCACCGCCGCGATGCAGGGGGTGTACAGCAGGCAGAACACCAGCAGCGGTGCGGCCTGTGCCGGGGTGAGGGCTGTGGTCAGGGCAGCCGTAGAGCCGAAGAGGACCAGCAGCGAGGACACCACGCTCTCCTTGGCCATAAAGCCGGAGATAAGGGCGGTGGAGATGCGCCAGTCCGCAAAGCCCAGCGGGGCAAACAGCGGGGCGATATCGCCCGCGATGCGCGCCAGAATGCTGGTCTGCGGGTCGGCGGTCAGCGACAGGCGCAGGTCAAAGTTCTGCAGGAACCAGATGATGATGGTGGCACCAAAGATGACCGTAAAGGCTCTCTGCAAAAAGTCCCGCGCCTTTTCCCACAGCAGCTGCGCCACGTTTTTCAGGCCGGGCAGGCGGTAGTTGGGCAGCTCCATGACAAAGGGCACGGCTTCGCCCTTGAACACGGTGCTCTTGAGCAGCAGCGCCGCCAGTACGCCCACCAGAATGCCGGTGAAGTACAGCAGCACCATCACAAGCCCTGCGTACTTGGGGAAGAACGCCGCCGCAAACAGGCTGTAAATGGGCAGCTTTGCGGAGCAGCTCATGAACGGGGTGAGCAGAATGGTCATTTTGCGGTCGCGCTCCGAGGGCAGGGTGCGGCTTGCCATCACGCCGGGCACGGTACAGCCAAAGCCGATGAGCATGGGCACGATGCTGCGGCCGGACAGGCCGATGCGGCGCAGCAGCTTATCCATCACAAAGGCCACACGCGCCATGTAGCCGGTATCCTCCAGCATGGAGAGGAAGAAGAACAGCACCACGATGATGGGCAGAAAGCTCAGCACGCTGCCCACGCCGGTAAAGATGCCGTCGATGACCAGCGAGTGCACCGCCGCGTTGACATTCCAGTTGGTCAGGGCGGTGTCCACAACGCCGGTCAGGGCATCAATGCCCATTTCCATGAGGTTCTGGAAGAACAGGCCGATGACGTTGAAGGTAAGGAAGAACACCAGACCCATGATGGCGATAAAGGCCGGGATGGCGGTGTATTTGCCGGTGAGGAACTTGTCGATGCGGTTGGAGCGCAGCTGCTCCTTGCTTTCGTGGGGCTTGACCACCGTCTGCGCCACCAGCTCCTGAATAAAGGAGAACCGCATATCCGCAATGGCGGCGGCGCGGTCCAGCCCGCGCTCCTGCTCCATCTGCACGATGATATGTTCGATCATTTCTTTTTCGTTGGGGTCCAGCTTCAGCGCTTCCTCAATGCGGGGGTCACCCTCCACCAGCTTGGTGGCGGCAAACCGCACCGGGATGCCCGCCGCCTTGGCGTGATCCTCGATGAGGTGCAGGATGCCGTGGATGCAGCGGTGCACCGCGCCGCCGTGGTCATCCTCGCTGCAGAAATCCATGCGCCCGGGGCGCTCCTGATACTTTGCCACATGGACAGCGTGGTCTACCAGCTCGTCCACGCCCTCGTTCTTGGCGGCGGAGATGGGGATGACCGGGATGCCCAGCATGGCTTCCATCTTGTTGATGCGCACCGTGCCGCCGTTGCCGCGCATTTCGTCCATCATGTTCAGCGCCAGCACCATGGGGATATCCAGCTCCATCAGCTGCATGGTCAGGTAGAGGTTGCGCTCGATGTTGGTGGCGTCCACGATGTTGATGATGCCGGTGGGCTTTTCGCCGATGATGAACTGCCGGGTGACGATCTCCTCGCTGGAATAGGGGGACATGGAGTAGATGCCCGGCAGGTCGGTGACCTCAGTCTCCGGGTGTCCCTTGATGGCACCGCTCTTGCGGTCCACCGTCACGCCCGGGAAGTTGCCCACGTGCTGGTTGGAGCCGGTGAGCTGGTTGAACAGGGTGGTCTTGCCGCAGTTCTGGTTGCCCGCCAGCGCAAAGGTCAGGGTCTTATCCTCCGGCAGGGGATGCTCGCCCTCCTTGGTGTGGTACTTGCCGCCCTCGCCAAGACCCGGGTGCTCCACCATCTTTTCCGCCACCGGGGCGTGCACCGCCGGGGTCTTTTCGGTGGGGGTCACGGTGATCTGTGCCGCGTCATCCAGACGCAGGGTCAGCTCATAGCCGTGGATGCGCAGCTCCATGGGGTCGCCCATGGGTGCCAGCTTTACCAGCGTGACCTCTGCCCCGGGGATCAGACCCATATCCAGAAAATGCTGCCGCAGTGCGCCCGCACCGCCCACAGCATCTACTATGGCGCTTTTGCCGATCTGTAACTCTTTTAACGTCATATCCGTTGCCTTCTTTTATATGTACTGTTCCTGTATGTTAGTCTGTGTTAACAAATGTAGTATAGGCTAACTGGCAGCGGATGTCAATAGAGAATATCGACACAAAAAAAGCACCGCACACTCTCAGGCGAGGATATGCGGTGCTCCGGTTCAAATCATTATTACTTCACGGTATGGTAGCCATCGGGGTTGTTCTTCTGCCAGTTCCAGCTGTCGGCGCACATCTCCTCGATGCCGTACTCAGCCACCCAGCCCAGCTCGTTCTTAGCCTTGGTGGGGTCGGCGTAGCACTCGGCGATGTCGCCGGGGCGGCGCGGGTCGATGACATAGGGGATCTCCTTGCCGCAGGCCTTGCTGAAGGCGTTGATGACGTCCAGCACGCTGTAGCCGTGGCCGGTGCCCAGGTTGCAGATGAACAGGCCGGGCTTTTCTTCCAGCTTTTTGATGGCTGCCACATGGCCGCGGGCCAGGTCCACAACGTGGATGTAGTCGCGCACGCCGGTGCCATCGGGGGTAGGGTAATCATTGCCGTACACATGCACTTTTTCCAGCTTGCCAACGGCAACTTTGGCGATGTAGGGCACCAGGTTGTTGGGGATGCCGTTCGGGTCCTCTCCGATCTTTCCGGAAGGATGTGCACCGATGGGGTTGAAGTAACGCAGCAGAGCAACGTTCAGCTCCGGGTCTGCCTTGCAGCAGTCGGTCAGGATGCGCTCGGTAAACACCTTGGTAGTGCCATACGGGTTGGTGGTTGCACCAACAGGGAAATCCTCGCGGATGGGCACGCTGGCGGGGTCGCCGTAGACCGTGGCGGAGG
>OIDB01000091.1_pt1 | contig 38176 bp, 33 predicted proteins | sample 1581471 | NCBI WGS metagenome assembly OIDB01 (sample SAMEA3882539, study PRJEB24775) | human gut metagenome | biome: human-associated habitat; feature: intestine environment; material: feces | place: Netherlands | collected 2009/2010 | reverse complement strand
CACCGTTGTACTCTTTGAAGGCAACAAGGTAAAGCAGGTAAAGACCAACAATGCCTTAAAGAAATACTGCAGTAAAAGTGAACAGGATACGATAGACAATCTATTAAATATTTTTTCAGTTTTGGACAATAGGGAGATTTATGACAAAGCAGGAATTTTTAAATAATTTTGCACAAAAGGAAAAACCGAAAGATACAACGAGCGCCATGCCATTTCTCATGGAAAGTATTAAAGAGGCAAAGCGTAACGGCATAGAATTTACCAAAGAAGAGGTATATTCCATGTGCACCGAGCTAAGCAAAAACCTGCCTGAGAAAAACCGCAGGCAGGTTGAAAGGCTTTTAAAAATGCTATAGTTAATTTTTAAGCGAATCTGTATTTATGCGAAGTATCTTGTCTATCGGAGCAGGCGAATTTCCCTTGCCATCCGTACCCTCAAGGTACTTCTCCCCCGCAGATTCAAAAATGACATACAATCTTTTATCCACACTGTCAAGCTCCTCTGAGCCCGGCGGCATCTCTATTGTGATGTCGGGGCTGTTGGGCCTTGACGACAGAGCTATGAGTGATTTGTAGCACTTGATATACGATGACTCATTTCTGCCATAGGAGGTGCTCAGATATACCTTTCCTGAGGCATCAAATGTAACTCCCTGCACCCTGGCAGGTATCGTATATGTGCTCAGGCTTGTGAGCTTGTCGTCCTTTTTGTCATAATAATATGCTACCATCTTTGACTTAAAAAGGATATTATGAGTGGCTATCCACAACCTGCCTCCATAGTATGTGATGCATGACGGCTTGTTTCCCACATCAAACACATCTACCACACCTGTCGCATCGATGACCTGCTTGGAATTCGCAGTGGCCATTAGAGAGATAAAATCATACGAGATACGCTCCACAGTTGTGTCGTAGGAATTGCACACCCATACATTTTCCCCGTCAAAGGCAATTCCTCCCAGGTGACTGTTTGCATCCATGCCAAGTGTCACAAGGTACTCTCCGTCCTCCCTGTCAAATACCATAAGCTCCCCTAGTGAGCCCTTGTCATCAGAATAGCTCGTGATAAGCACGTATTCGTCCGTGATACAAATTCCCTGAGGACACTGTGCCTCACTGAAAATATAATTATTGAGAAAATCATTTTCCTTCGTCTCCGGCATGCCCGGAATATCTATTTCATCTATAAAATCGTAATCGCAATCCTTAAGCGCCAGTGTATGCGCTTTTTTATTACTCCTGTAATTGTAATGCTCTACGCTGTATTCATTGTTAATCGTCCTGACCCATTTGGCATATACCACATATCCATTTGCTTTTTCGTAGGTCAGAACATCCGCCTTTTTTGAAAAATGCTCATCCAGATACCAGCCATCAAATTTATAACCGTATTTGTGTGGTTCTCTTAGTCCCATGAATTTCTGCTTTGGTGTGATGTATCCATAATTATTGATATTATTTGCCGCACCGCCCAGATTATAGTAAATATATGAAACACCATCACTTTCTGACATATTGTCAACCAGTGTATTTAGTGATGGCCCGGAAGCAAAAGAGGCAGTTTCTGCCTCTTTTATCTCCGATGCAAACACATGAGTATTGGTAAAAATCAATGTAAGTAATATAATTAATGCTATTCTACTCTTCAACTTCAACAAGCTTGCTTGCCCTTTCTTCTATCTGTTTTGCAGCCACATCATCCGGTGCCTGCTCATATCTGGCAAACTCATATGAGAATGTGCCGCTTCCGCTCGTCATTGAGCGAAGTGTGGCATTGTATCCATAAAGCTCCAGATAAGGAATATCCGCAACTATCTCCTGATATCCATTGTCTGTCGGGTTCATGCCCATCACTCGCGCACGTCTCTTGTTAAGCTCACCCATCACATCACCTGTATAGCCCTCAGGCACCACTACCTTAAGAGTGGCAATCGGCTCAAGAAGCACCGGCTTTGCCTCCATAATGCCCTTTTTAAATGCCTGCTGTGTTGCCACCTTAAAGGCCATCTCAGATGAATCAACCGGATGATAAGAGCCGTCATACAGCACAGCCTTTATACCCGTCACAGGATAGGCTGCAAGAGGTCCCTTTTTCACGGACTCTGCAATACCCTTTTCAACAGCCGGGAAGAAGTTCTTCGGTACAGCTCCTCCTACGACCGTCTGCTCAAATACATATGGCGTATCCATATCACCTGACGGCTCAAATGTCATCTTGACATGTCCGTACTGTCCGTGTCCGCCCGACTGCTTCTTGTACTTGTACTCTACGTCAGATTTTTTCCTGATAGTCTCCTTAAAGGCTACCTTTGGACGCATAAGCTCTATCTCCACCTTGTACTTTTCAAGAAGCTCACTTGCCACTACCTCAAGCTGCATATCACCGATACCATATAGTACAGTCTGTCCATTTTCGCTGTCATTTACACTGTTTAGTGTCAGATCCTCCATTAACAGTTTCTGTAAAGACTGGGAAATCTTGTCCTCATCGCCCTTTTTCTTTGCCTTGTAGCGCATTGCCACATACGGCTTTGATATACTTGTTCTAAGATATGTAACCGGCATATTTCTGGTGGAAAGCGAATCTGTCGTAAGAGTCTTTGTAAGCTTTGCAAGCGCTCCTATATCACCTGCATGAAGCTCCTTTACTTCCTCCACCTTACTGCCTCTCATCACATAGAGCTTTCCGATTTTTTCATCGCAGTCCCTGTGATAATTGTAAAGTACATCATCTGTCTTTAGTACGCCCGAATTAACCTTGATCAGTGAATACTTACCGATGTACGGGTCAACTATAGACTTGAACACATAAGCGCTCTTTGATTTTGCAAAATCATAATCAGCATTATACACCTCATTTGTCTTGGTGTTAATACCGGTACAGCTTCTCTTCTCAGGACTTGGCAGGTATTTCACAATATCAGCCATAAGTGTATACATGCCTCTTGCGAGAATATTTGAGCCCATGAGCACCGGTACAATAGAGCCCTCAAACACGTTTGCACGAAGCGCAGCCCTGATTTCATCATCAGAAAACTCCTCTCCGCCGAAATATCTGTCCATGAACTCCTCACTTGTCTCAGCTACAGCTTCAACTAAAGCCTCACGACATATTCCCAGGTTCTCCTTTGAGTACTCAGGCACATCAAACTTATCCACGCCTCCGCTTTCATTCCATCTCTTTGCCCTCTGCTGGATGACATTGACATAGCCCACAAACTTCTCATTCTCTCTGATTGGCAGATGGAATGGAGCTATTTTCTTGCCGTAAAGCTCCTGCAGCTTTAGCACCACATCCTTGAAGCTTGCATTGTCGATATCCATGTCCGTCACGAAAATCATCCTCGGCAGCTTGTATTTCTCGCATATCTCCCATGCTCTTTTTGTGCCTGTCTGTATGCCTGCCTTGCCTGAAACCACGATGATTGCAGCATCTGCAGCCGATACAGCTTCTTCAACCTCTCCCACAAAATCAAAAAAACCAGGAGTATCGAGAATATTTATTTTGACATTATCCCACTCTATCGGTACAACCGATGTATGTATAGAGAACTGACGCTTTATCTCTTCTTTGTCAAAATCGCTGATAGTGCTGCCATCCGCTACAGTGCCCATTCTGGTAGTCTGTCCTGCCAGATATGCCATAGCTTCCACGAGTGATGTCTTGCCACAGCCGCTATGGCCTAAAAGCACGACGTTTCGAATCTTCTCAGTAGTGTAAACATTCATTTCAAGTACCTCCCTGACATTATTATAGTATGTAAACATTGTACTAATATTTTATATAATTTACAACACTTTTATGCAATCTGACGATTATTTTTTTATTGTTATATTGGAATAAATATGCCAATAATTTATTGCTTTATAGTGTTAAATTGGATATAATATATTGTAAATATTCAAAACCACTATAGTGCGATTTTGAGAATGTGCGTGTGGTGATTCTGAATAGTTACAATAAAGAATTAGGAGATACACATAAATGCATTTTGATAAAGTTGGCTTTATAGGGCTCGGTCTGATTGGCGGCTCTATAGCCAGAAAAATGAAAGAAAATAATCCAAAGGTCTCAATTATCGCAACAGCTGGGCATCAACAGACCATAGATGATGCCTTTGGTCTTGGCCTGATAGATAATAATGAGCTTTTAGAGCTTAACGCTTTTAAAGACTGCGACGTAATCTTTCTGTGTGCACCGGTAAACAAAAATATCGAATATCTCACACAGCTTAAGGATATCATAAAGGATGACTGTATCATCACAGATGTAGGCAGCACCAAAACCCAGATTCACGAAAAGGTCATAGAGCTCGGCCTTGAGCGCAATTTTATCGGCGGTCATCCTATGACCGGCTCTGAAAAAACAGGCATACTCAATTCAGACAAGCAGCTTTTGGAGAACGCCTACTATATTATCACTCCTACTGCTGCAACTACTGAAGAAAATCAGAATGATTTCAAACAGTTTGTACTTTCACTGGGCTCGATAGCTCTCATTTTAGACTACAGGGAGCACGATCATGCTACCGCAGCCATCAGCCACCTGCCACATATGATTGCATACTCTCTTGTCAATCTGATTGAGCATATTGATTCCGAAAAAGAGACCATGAAAACTATCGTTGCCGGAGGCTTCCGCGATGTGACACGTATCGCCGCAAGCTCCCCTGTCATGTGGGAAAACATATGTGAGTCCAACAAAACACAACTGCTCTCACTCATGGACCAGTATGAAGCCAATTTCCATAAGCTTCGCGAAATAATTGCAGAGGGCAGTTCTCAAAAGATGATTGATTATTTCCAGGATTCAAAGAATTACAGGGATTCACTCACACTGCCCGGTGCCAAAATCCGCAAGGATTTCCACGAGATATTTGTCGATATTGCCGATGAGGCAGGCGGTATTGCAGTGCTTGCAAGCCTTTTAGCCTTCAACGGCATCAGCATCAAGAATATCGGCATCATAAACAACCGTGAGTTTGAGGAGGGTGTACTGCGCATAGAGTTCTATGACGAAGATGCTCTTGAATCGGCTATCAGCGTACTTAAAGAAAGAAACTATACTATTCACCGCAGATGATTTATCCTGTTATATGGTTTTAATACCAAAAACAAAGAGCCGTAAAACGAATTTGATTCGTTTTACGGCTCTTTTTATACCGTCCAATGCAGCACTGTTTACAAATAAACAGAAACCAATAACACTTTATTAATAGACGCTCTCCTCAAGTACCTCATAGAAATTCTCAAAAGTCTTGCGGCAGCAATAAGGGTCTATTATCTCAACCCCCTCTGCCTTAAGCCCCGGCAAAGTAAATGACATGGCTACGCGATGATCGTCATACGTTTTAATTTTACAGGGCTTAATACACTCTGCCGGATAAATCCTTAAGCCATTTTCAATTTCTTCAACCCTCACACCTAATTCAGCCAGGTTTTCCTCGATGGCTTTTATCCTGTCACACTCCTGCAGACGGATATGCGAAATGCCTTCTATCCCTACAGGTGCATTTGCAAACGGTGCAATCGCAGCAAGTGTCAGCGCCTGGTCTGAGAATGTTGACAAATCCCAGCTTCCGCCATGTATATGAGCATTCTTTGGTGGCATACACACTATGCCGTCTGCCTCGTCGGAAATTGTGCAGCCCATATCCGCAAGCACATCAAGAAATGCCACATCTCCCTGCAAGCTGTTCTGGTGCACCCCCATCACCTTTGACTTAACATGTAAAAGCGGGCTCATTGCATAAAAATAGCATGCAGCCGACACATCCGGCTCTATATCATAGTCTAAGCTTTCATACGCTGCTTTCTTAGGGATAATAAAGCTGTTATTCTTTTTGTCCTGCATCACATCGAGCCCAAACTGCTTCATCATAAGACGCGTCATCTCAACATATGCCATACCATGCGTTCCTGTGACATTAATCGTAAAGTTCTTTTCCATCACTATAGCCGAGATAAGAAGGGCACTCAAAAACTGGCTGCTCTTGTCTACGTTTATATCAACAGTATCAGCATACTCCCCTGTATTTCCGATGGTAAAAGGAAAATGATATTCGTTCTCATCATACTCAATATGGGCACCCAGCTTTTCAAGCGATACAAGCAGATCCTTCATAGGACGTTTCTTCATCTGCTCAGAGGACACTATATGGTATCTGCCCTTTGACAGTCCAAGAAGAGCTGTAAGAAAACGCGCAGCGGTACCTGCACTTCCCACATCTATCTCAGCTTCATTCTTTGGTATCCTGCCTCCAAAGCCTGTTATTGTTATTTCTCTTTTATCCTCATCCACCAAAACCGGAAATCCCAGACGAATCAGTGCATCTATAAAATGTCTCGAATCATCACTAAAAAGACACCCTTTTAAAACGCTGCGCCCGCTTGCGAGTGCAGCGATTAAAAGGGCCCTGTTTGTGATACTCTTTGAGCCAGGTACACTGGTTACTATATCATGTGGATGATTTACTTTTTTTACTTTATAAATCATTGAAAATCTGATAAATATCAATCTTGAGTGCATCAGTGTCTGTCATACCGATAAACACAGCACCATAGTGATATACTCCTTCTTCACTGTCTGTTCTTCGTACAATCTCGACAACCGCATCCACAACCTCCTTGGTCCAAATTTGGATCTTGGTGTCATAATATGTATGTATATCAAGAGGTACCTTTGCATTAAATCCGATACCGCTTCTGGAAATATCTGTGACATCCACATGACAATACTTAAGTGTTGTCACTCCGTCCTCATCCAGCCGCTCTAACTGTACCGATACATCAATGTCAAGTCTTTTATGTCTTCTCTTTTCTTCCATTCACTTTACCCCATCTATTATATTATTGACTAAGGGAACAAATTACCCTCAAACAACATATTAGTATATATGACTGATTTTTACAAGTAAAATTTATTCAGCTGCCTCATCGTCCATATGCATATCGTTCGTTATAAACATCGCATCACCAAAGCTGAAAAACCTGTATCTTTCCTCTACAGCCTCTTTGTATGCATTGAGGACATGCTCTCTGCCTGCTAATGCTGACACAAGCATGACAAGTGTAGACTGTGGCAGATGGAAATTTGTAATCAGACAGTCAATCACCTTAAAGCTGTATCCCGGATAAATAAAGATATCCGTCCATCCGCTGCACTCTTTTAGCATGCCGTTTTCATCGGATGCTGCCTCTAAGGTACGAGTGCTTGTAGTGCCGACAGATATTATTCTGCCGCCATTTTTCTTTGCATTATTAATCTTGTCTGCAGCCTCCTGTGACACCATGTAAAACTCAGAATGCATATGGTGATCAAGCACATTATCCACCTTTACCGGTCTAAACGTGCCAAGCCCCACATGTAAAGTCACCTCTGCAATATCCACACCCTTATCTTTTACCTGCTGTAAAAGCTCCTTTGTGAAATGCAGACCTGCCGTAGGCGCAGCGGCCGAGCCGTCATACTTTGCATATACTGTCTGGTAGCGGTTCTTGTCCTTTAGCTGATGTGTGATGTATGGCGGCAATGGCATCTGTCCGAGCTTATCAAGTATCTCCTCAAAAATACCCTCATAGCTAAACTGAATCAGCCTGTTTCCATCATCAACCACATCTATTACTTCACCTATTAAAAGTCCGTCACCAAATATAATTTTCGTGCCCGGCTTTGCCTTTTTACCCGGTTTTACAAGGGTCTCCCATACGTCATTTTGTCTGCGCTTTAGAAGAAGTATCTCTATCTTTGCCATAGTGCCTTCTTTCACGCCAAAAAGACGTGCAGGAATGACCTTTGTATTGTTGAGCACAAGGCAGTCGCCCGGTCTTAAATATTTAACAATCTCCTTGAACACATGATGGCTGACTTCTCCTGTCTTCTTGTCAAGCACCATGAGTCTTGAGCTGGAGCGGTCCTCCAGAGGATCCTGTGCTATCAGCTCCTCCGGAAGATCATAATCAAAATCTTTTACGTCCATAATTTTCCTATTCCTAACACTATACTAACGTCTAACCACGAAGTGTGATACCTGCAGTCTCTTTAAGATGAGCAAGTATATCCTTTACAAAGCCCTCAACCTTCTTAGTCTTAAGCTCCTCATCCTTTGGTGTAAATACTACACTGTACGCCATGCTCTTCTTATTCGGAGGAAGCTGTACACCCTCGTAAACATCAAACAGTGTAACATCTGAGACATAATCACAGGCTTCCCTGATACCGTTTTCAATCTGCTCACATGTGATATCCTTGTCCACAACAAAAGCAAAATCTCTCTTCTCATCATCAAATTTTGAGATTGGAGTAAATACTCTGTCCTTTCCATACCACTGTGAAAGAACTCTTAAATCAAGCTCCATCACATATGCCGGTACTCTCATGTCAAGCTCATCGCATATCTCATATCTTACCTGACCGAGATATCCGACCTTTTGACCGTCACAGAATACCTCTGCTGTCTGATACGGATGAAGGAATGGCTTTTGAGCCGGCTTGTATGTAAACTTCACATCAAGCGCATCTGCTACAGTCTCAGCCAGTCCCTTTATAGTAAAGAACGATTCATCCTCACCGAATACGCCTGCGCATAGTGTCTCTCTCTCATCCGGATACTCTGTAAGCGGAAGCTCCTTTGCGATAAAGATATTTCCCAGCTCAAAGATTCTTCCCTCCAGGATACCCTTCTTCTGGTTTCTTGCTATGGCATAAAGCATCTCAGAAGCAAGTGTTGTTCTCATAAGCGAGAGGTCAACATTGATTGGGTTTATAAGCCTGATAGCATGTCTTTCAGGTGCATCCTCCGGGAATCTGAGCAAATCAAGATCAGCAGGTGAGAAGAATGAGTAATGTATTCCCTCATACGCGCCTGCTGCACAGAGCACCTCTTTTATCTTGCGCTCTGTCTGCTGTCTAAGGTTGAGTCCTCCGAGTGTAACCTGTGCTGTAGGCATGAATGCAGGAATGACATGGTCATAGCCATACATACGGATAACCTCCTCGGCCACATCCGGATAATCCTCCATATCCTCACGATATGCAGGTACCTGAATGGTCAGCTCGTCACCGTCTATCACAGGCTGGAAGTTCAGAGAGGTTAAGATTCTCTCGATGTCAGCGGTAGGTACTTCGATACCCAGTACGCCGTTCACCTTCTTGATGCTTGCCTTCATCAACCCAGCTCCTCGATCAGATGCAGTGCTCTCTTGCTGGCCATAACGGTAGCATACTCATCCACGCCTTTGGCATATCTCTGGGAAGAATCGGAAGACTGTCCCAGTGCTCTGGAGCTCTTACGGATATTGTCTCTTGCAAATTTTGCGGACTCGAAGATGACAGCCTCTGTGGTATCGCGGATCTCGGAATTTAAGCCACCCATGATACCTGCCAGTGCTACGGGCTTTACGCCATCGCAGATGACGAGGTTGTTTTCGTTTAATTCGAACTCTTTTTCATCCAAAGTCACAATCTTCTCTTTGTCATGGGCACGTCTTACATGAATGGCATTGCCTTCAATGTAAGAAGAGTCAAATGCGTGCATGGGCTGACCCAGCTCTTTTAAGATGTAGTTCGTGATATCTACCACGTTGGAGATAGATCCGATGCCTACCAGTGCCAGACGTCTCTTCATCCATGCGGGGGATTCGCCGATTTTTACATCAGTTACATAGTGTGCGATATATCTGGGGCACAGATCCGGAGCATCCACAGTTACGGTGAAACCGTCCTTGGTAACGCCGCTCTCGGTGTAATCCAGTGCCGGCGTCTTCACGGGTTTGTTCAGGATCGCCGCTACTTCTCTGGCAATACCGAAGATGCTCTCGCAGTCCGGTCTGTTGGCGGTAATGGCAATGTCGAAGATCCAGTCATCCAACTGTAACAGAGGCTTTACATCTGCACCGATCTCGGCATCCTCCGGCAGTACCAGCAGTCCGTTGTAGCCTGCACCGGGGTACAGATCCTCAGTCAGTCCCAGCTCGGTACCGGAACACAGCATACCGCAGGACTCATAGCCGCGCAGCTTGCCTTTTTTGATCTTCATGGTGCCTTCGATGGTCACATGATCTTTTGCGGTAGCATATACCTGTGCACCTTCCAGTGCTACGGGGTATTTGCCGCCTGCATGTACGTTGTCCGCACCACAGCAGATCTGCAGGGGCTCTGCGCCGCCTACATTTACCTTACATACATGTAAGTGGGTCTCAGGGATGGGCTCACACTCTTCTACCAGACCTACGACCACACCGCTGATATCCTTGCCTACTTCATAGGATTCCTCTACCTCAAATCCGCAGGAAAATAACTTTTCCTCCAGTTCCTTGGCTTCTACATCAATATCTACATATTCTTTTAACCAACTAAGTGGTACTAACATATCTTTTACCTCCTTCAATGCTGTCTTGTACGACATCCTCTCGTAATGTTCCTTGCATCGTTACTGTTTTAAAATCATATTCCTGTGATCTTAGTCATCATTGATCTGATCCAGTACACGCATATCAGATTGATATAACAGTTTGATATTGTTAATACCGTACTTTAACATTGCCAGACGCTCAATACCGATACCAAATGCCAGTCCGCTGTACTCCTCGGAGTCAATACCGCAGTTCTCCAGCACTTTCTTATTTACAATACCTGCACCCAGTACTTCGATCCAGCCGGTACCCTTGCACAGACGGCAGCCGCAGCCACCGCAGGCGAAGCAGCTGACATCGACCTCTACGGAAGGCTCGGTGAACGGGAAATAAGAAGGACGCAGTCTCGTGGTGGTACCTTCACCGAAGATCTTCTGTACCAGTACTTCCAGCATACCCTTCAGGTCACACAGAGTGATGGTCTTGTCCACTACGAGGCCTTCCATCTGGGTAAACATCGGAGAATGGGTCGCATCATCATCGGAACGGAATACTTTACCGGGACTCAGGATCTTGATGGGAGGCTTCTGACTCTCCATCACGTGAACCTGACCTGCGGAGGTCTGGGTTCTAAGCAGGAATTCCGGAGACAGGTAGAAGGTATCCTGCATGTCGCGGGCGGGGTGATCCTTGGGCACGTTCAGGCGGGTGAAGTTGTGGTCGTCATCCTCGATCTCCGGGGCATCTGCCACGGCAAAGCCCATACCGGAGAACACGTCGATGATCTGGTTGGTGACCAGCGTCAACGGGTGCAGACCGCCCACGGAGCGGGTCTTGGCGGGCAGGGTGATATCCACCGTCTCGGCGGCGTTGCGGGCAGCAAGTTCTGCCTGCTTCACGGTCTCGGCGGCGGCATCGTAGTCTGCCTGCACCTTCTGCTTGAGTTCGTTGATGATCTTGCCCATGGCGGGGCGCTCTTCCGGCGCAACGGTGCGCAGATTCTTCATCAGGGCAGGGATCTTGCCGTTTTTGCTGAGGTATTCCTGCCAGAAGGAAGCCAGCGTCTCCTTGCTGGACACCTGACCAAGGCTTTCAGCGGCCTGCTTGGCCAGCTCATCGATCATTGCTTGCATGGATTTTCTCTCCTTTATTCTTTGTGTTCATGGAGCGGGGTATAACAAAAAAGCCCCGTCCCCTGCCCGACTGCTCAGGCAAAAGGGACGAAGCTATAACCATTTCTGCTCCGCGGTACCACCCGGTTTCCGTCTGCACAAAGGCAGACGGCGCTCAAACGCCGTAACGGGGCGCAACCGTTCTGTGCTAATAGATGCACCCGCATCGTTCGCGCAGACCGCTCGGGAGCGAACTTCAGCCTCTGCCGCACATGGAAGCCCTTTCAGCCGGTGAAGCTTCTCTCTTTGCCGTGCAGACAGCGCCTACTCTCTCCGTCGCTGCGTTTGGTATTATGATAACCAAGAGTTATGTTACCACATTTTGCGGCGGTTTGCAAGCCGCAGAGCGGTTTTTGTTTGCCGGAGCTGCGTTTTGTGCCTTTTTTCGGTCAGGCGGCAGGCCTCGCAGGCCGTGATGCAGCACACCGCGAACACCAGCAGGGCACAATCTGTCGGCACGCGACGCATGGGCACTACACGGGCGCACAAAGTATTGAAGCTTTCCACAGCGCTCTGCGGTAAGCCCAGATAAAACAGCGCCAGCGAAAGCGGCAGGTGCAGCACTCTGCCCCATAATAAGGGGTTGAACGAGACCTCCGGCGGGCAGAGGGTGCGCACTTGCAGCAGCACCGAAGTGCCCTGCACGCTGAGTGCGGCGCAGCACAGCCCGCTTGCCCACAAACCGGTGCGGGCGGCGTAGTCGCAGCCGGAGCATACTTCCAGCAGCATGGCCGGAAAGGGTGCAAGCGCCGCGGGCAGCAGCAGCCCGCAGCCTGCCGCCAACAGGCGAAAATACAGCACAAAGCCGCACAATTTCAGGTAGGTCACCGCTGCTTGCGCAAGGATAGTGTCGAGCGCCGGCGGCGGTTCAGTTTGCGCGGCAGCGGGCGGCGCGGGCAAAGGCTCCGGTATGCCGCGAACACGGCAGAGCAGCGCAGCTGTCAGCCAGCCTGCCAGTACCTGTGCGGCAAACAGACACACCCCCGCCGTACGGCTGCCCAGCAGCTGCTCCCCAACCGTCAGAATAACAAAGGATGGCCCGGAGCAGATGCAGGCGGGCAGCAGAGCCGAAGCCTCCTGCGAGGTCAGTTCCCTGCTGCGGACTGCCTCGGCAGTGGCAGCGGCAGCAGGGGCAAAGCCGCCCACAAGGCCGATGAGCAGCACACTGCCCGCGCTGCGGCTGCGCAGGCCGATACAGCGTACCACCGGCCAGAGCAGCACACCCAACACCTCGCCCGCGCCGCTACGCATGATAAGCGCCGACACCACCAGAAACGGAAACAGTGACACCAGCAGCGGCCCGCCGCAGAGCGCAAGACCCTGCCGGAAGGCTTCCGCGCAGGTCTGCGGCGCGGCAAACACTAGTGCCGCCGTAGCTGCACCCAGCAAAAAAAGCCCCGGATACAGCGGTTTGCAGCTTTTACTCATAAGCACGCCCTCCCCCTCCATATATATGGAAGCATGGGCTGTGCAATGTACAAAGCGCGGGACGGGAGGGACAACGATGGCCAGAGCACACCACGACCGGCGCACCCCGGGCGACTGGCTGCGCGGGCTGTTCCGACAGCCGCCGCCCGGGTTTTACAGCCGCCCTACCGTATACCTGAGCGGCGACCGGATGGAGATCGAGCATTTTTGCACGGTGTTATTCTTTGATGAAAACAGGCTGTGTCTGCGGCTGGCGAAGGGGCGGTTCACGGTATACGGCAGCGGACTGCGCATCTGCACCCTGACCGCCGCACGGCTGACGGTGCAGGGGCAGTTTTTGCGCACCGATTTTTCCGATGAATAGGAGGCCATCATGGAAGCTGCAAGCCTTTGGGCGGGGGTGCGCTTTACCGCCCGGAACGGCAGCCCCGAGGCACTTTTGACCGATGCCGCCGGACAAGGGCTGCATTTATACGGTATTTTTTCCCTGCCCGGCGGCTTTTACGGCCATTGCGCAGCATGGCAGTACCGACGGCTGGCCGCACTTGCCCGGCACAGGCGGGTGCGGCTGCGGGTAGAAAAACGGAAAGGGCTGTATTTTTTGCTGCGTCCGCTGCTGCGGCGCAAGGGGCTATGGGCTGGGCTTGTCGCTTGGGGGCTGGTACTGCTCTGGCTGCAAGGGCTTATATGGGCGGTGGACTACGGCAGCCTGACCACCGGACAGCGGGCGCGGGCGGGTGCAGTGCTGCGCAGCTGCGGCTTGCAGCCCGGCACTGCCGTAACCGAGGAGCTGCTGCGCACCGGAGAGTACGCCCTGCTGGAAAGCGGCGAGTTCTCGTGGGCAAGCCTGAATTTTGAAAAAGGCAGGCTTGCGGTAGAAGCTGCTCCTGCGCGTGCACGCCCTGAAATTGCCGCAGGCACCCTGCACGGGCTGCGGGCAAAGTGCAATGGAACGGTGCTGCGTACAAATCTTGCCAGCGGCACCATGCTGGTAGCCCCCGGGCAGACCGTGGAGGCCGGGCAGGGGTTGATCGGCACGGCACGCAGCGAGCGGGACGGCACCTTAATCTTTGCCCCGGCGGCAGGCACAGTGGTGGCGCAGCTGGAGTGGCAGACAGACCAGAGCGTTCCGCTGGCAGAGACGATGTCGCAGCTGACCGGCGAAAACAAAACAAATTACCGGCTGTTTTTCGCGGGGCACTCTGCCGCGCTTTCCCCCTTTGCACCCGATAGGGATGGGCTGTGCCGCACCCGGCATCTGCAATTAGAGGTTTTTGGTCTGCCCCTGCCCTGCGCGGTGGAGGAGACCACCTATTACGGGCAGCAGCAAAAAACGATGTACCGCACCGAGGCACAGGCGCTTACGCTGGCGCGGCTGCAAGGGCTGCGGGCACTGCACGATGCTTTCCCGGATGCCGACATCCTCGCCCGCCGGGAGGAATGCACCGTGCAGGAGGATACCCTGCATTACAATGCCGTGTATACTGTGGCGGCAGATATCTGCACATAACAAAAGGCGGACGATTTGGAATGGTCTCCGCTTTGCTCTGACCATGTTCAGCGGAAAGATTATTGTTTATTTACAGGAGGGGTCGAAAGGGAAAACTTCAGCTATAAAAGCAACTTACTTCGGAAGCGCAGAAGCAAAAAAGGCGGCTGCACACAACTGCGCAGCCGCCTTTTGAAAAGCGGATTTTTTTATTGTACGGTATGTTCGGCTTCAGCGGCCTGTGCAGCCTGTGCATCGTACTCGGCAAGCAGAGCGTTCAGGTCGTACTGATACTTGCTGTGGCAGAAGTGGCACACCACCTCACAGTTGGGGTCCTCGTCCCGCATCCGCTCAAGTTCGGCACGGCCAAGACTGAGCAGCATCTCCTTGGTGCGCTCGGCGCTGCAATCGCACTGGTACTGCACCGTGCGCTCGTCCAGCACGTTGGGGGTAAAGCCGGCCAGTGCCAGCTTCATCATGTCCTCGGGGGTCTTGCCCGCATGGAGCAGTTCGGTGACAGAGGGCATGGCGTTGATGTTCTTTTCCAGCTGGTCGATTTCGGCATCGGTAGCGCCGGGCAGCAGCTGTACCATAAAACCACCGGCGCAGAGGATGGACAAGTCTTTGTCCACCAGCACGCCCAGCGCCATCACGGTAGGCACCTGCTCGCTGTACGCATAGTAGCTGGTCAGATCCTCAGCGATCTCGCCGGATACCAGCGGCACCTGCCCGACCGTGGGCTCCTTTTGCAGGCGGTTGTCCCGGATGACGGTCAGCACGCCGTCCTTGCCCACGGCAGTGCCCACGTCCAAGTGGCCGTTGGCTTTGGCGGGCAGCTCCACCAGCGGATTGTCAATGCAGCCCTTCACATTGCCGGTGCCGTCGGTGCAGGCGATGAGCACGCCCGCAGGGCCGCCGCCCGCCACACGCAGGGTGATGCGGTCTCGGTCATCCTTGAGCATGGAGCCCATCAGGGCAGCACCCGTGAGCAGACGACCCAGTGCCGCGCTGCAGGTGGCGCTGGTAGTGTGAAGCTTTTCCGCTTTACGGACAATATCGGTGGAATCCACACCGCAGAACACGACACCGCCGTTTTCGGACAGGCCGCGGATCAGGTTTGCCATAGGTTATTCCTCCAGTTGTGTATACTGTTTTGTTGCGCAGAAGAAGTAGCGCTGGCTTTCCTCGGTCAGCGGGCCGAAAGTCTCGCCATCGCAGACGCTTTCCAGCGCAAAGCCGTGCTTTTCCAGCGATACACGGATGGTAGCCAGATCATAGGTATACTCGCAGAATTCCTCGTGGAAATGCTCGCCGGTCTCGTGATAATCAATGTCCACCGTGATCTCCACCTTGCGGTCGGCGGCGTTATAGTGGTTGCGCCACACGCAGGCAGCATCCTCTTCCTCAAAGGTGAATTCGTTATCGCCCAGAACCTTCTGGTGCTTATAGGGGGTGTTCATATCAAACAGGAACACCCCGCCCTTTTCCATGAAAAAGCCCGCGTTGGCAATGGCGGTATCCAGATCCGGGATGTGGTTGAAGGTATCAAAGGTAGATACCGCCGCCCGGATGGTGCCGTAAAGATCCAGCTTGAGCAGGTCCTGCCTCAGCAGCAGCAATCGACCGGAAAGTCCCAGCTGCTCGGCCTTATCCCGCACCACGCAGAGCATCTCCTCCGACTGGTCGATGCCGATCATATCGTAACCCGCCTGTGTCAGCATCAGGGTCAGTTCCCCGGTGCCGCAGCCAAGGTCGGCCACAATGCCGTCATGGATGCCGTGGGCTTCCAGCTTTGCATGGATCTGGCTGTACAGGGCGTCGTAGTCCGCTTCGCCGTTGAATTCATCATAAAAATAGGCAAATTCGTTGTAAGCCATGGCGTTACTCCGCTTCTTCGTTTTCCGCAGCCACTGCGGCGTTGAGCACTGCTTGCAGCTCCGGGATGCCGTAGCCGTTTTCGCCGCTGGTCAGCACCACCTTCTGACAGCCGTAGGGGCGGCAGATGTTTTCAAAGTCCTCCTGCGTTTTGGCAAGCTGGCTCTTTTTCAGCTTGTCCGCCTTGGTCAGCGCCACCACATAGGGAATGCGGTGGTAGTGCAGGTAGCGCAGCATCTGTAAATCGTCCGCGCTGGGGGCGTGGCGGCAGTCCAGCAGCTGCACCAGCAGGGTGTGGTGGCGGGGTGCCTCGAAGTAGCTGTTGATGAGGTCATCCCAGCGCTCGCGGTCGGCGTTGCTCACTTTGGCATAGCCGTAGCCCGGCAGATCCACAAAGTAGCAGTCGTCCACCGAATAGAAGTTGATGGTAGCCGTTTTGCCCGGCGTACTGGACACGCGCGCCAGATTTTTGCGGCTGCACAGCTTGTTGATCAGGCTGGATTTGCCCACGTTGGAGCGCCCCGAAAAGCTCAGTTCCGGGCGGTCACTTTCGGGCAGCTGGCTGGAAATACCATAGCTGGCAATAAAATCGGCTTTATTGAAGATCATGGCGTGTTCCTTTCTGTTTTTCAGCAGACAGCGCCCGGCTGGTTCTTCTCAGGCGCGGCGGGGATGCGGCTTTCCCCTGCTTTGGACTTTTTGGTGCGGGGACGGCCTGCGGTGCTCTTTGCCGCCTTCGGCTTGAGCAGGGCGGCAGCCAGCACCTGCGAGAGGTTCTGCATGGGCAGGAAGGTCAGATTCTTCTTGACCTCCTCGTCCACGTCGTAAAGATCAGGTTCGTTGTCCTTGGGGATGAGCACGGTCTTCATACCCTCACGGTAGGCAGCCATGCTCTTTTCCCGCAGGCCGCCGATGGGCAGCACATTGCCGTGCAGGGTGATCTCGCCGGTCATGGCCACATCGCCGCGCACCGGAACGCCGGACAGGCAAGATACCAGTGCCGTGGTCAAAGTGACGCCGGCAGAAGGGCCGTCCTTGGGCACAGCACCCTCCGGGGCGTGGATGTGCAGATCGCACTTTTTCAGCCGCTCGGGGTCGATGCCGTATTCCTCGGCGTGGACGCGCACCCAAGTGACCGCCAGCTGTGCGCTCTCCTTCATCACATCGCCCAGAGAGCCGGTAACGGTGATTTTGCCGGTACCGTTGTCCATGACCTGCACCTCGATGGGCAGGGTCTCGCCGCCTACGCTGGTCCATGCCAAACCGTTGGCGATGCCAACGGCGTTAGTGCGGTTGAGGAAGTCCGGCTTGACGATGCGGGGGCCCAGCAGTTCCTCCAGCATAGTAGCGGTAACAGCTACGCTTTCCACCTCGCCGGCGGCGATCTTGCGGGCGCACTTGCGCAGCACACTGGTAATGGTACGCTCCAGATTACGCACACCGGCCTCGCGGGTGTAGCCGTCGATGATGCCGTAGAGTGCGCCCTGGTTCATGGTGACCTTGCCGGTCAGGCCGCAGGCCTTAAGCTGCTTGGGCAGCAAGTGCTTGCGGGCAATGTTATACTTTTCCACGCGGGTGTAGCTGGGCAGCTCGATGACGTCCATGCGGTCCCGCAGCGGGCCGGGGATGCTGCCCAGATCATTGGCGGTGGTAATAAAGAGCACATGGCTCAGATCAAACGGGATATCAATGAAATGATCGTTGAAGGTGCTGTTCTGCTCCGGGTCCAGCGCCTCCAGCAGAGCTGCCGCCGGGTCGCCCCGGAAGTCCCCTGCCAGCTTGTCGATCTCGTCCAGCAGCATCAAGGGGTTGGAGGACTTGGCGGTGATCATGGCGCTGATGATCTTGCCGGGCATAGCACCGATGTAGGTGCGGCGATGACCGCGGATCTCGGCTTCGTCCCGCACGCCGCCAAGGCTGATACGCACATACTTGCGGCCAAGGCTTTCGGCGATGGAGCGCGCAATACTGGTCTTGCCAACGCCCGGAGGGCCTACCAGACAGATGATCTGTGCCTTCACGTCCGGTGCCAGCTTGCGCACGGCCAGCATTTCCAGAATGCGGTCCTTGACCTTTTTCAGGCCGTAGTGGTCCCGATCCAAAATCTGCTGGGCGCGGTGGATATCCAGATCATCCACGGTCATGGTGTTCCACGGCAGATCCAGACAGGTATCCAGATAGGTACGGATGACCGTGGCTTCCTGATTGCTACTCTGCATCCGGGACAGGCGGTCTACCTCCTTGAGCAGTTTTTTCTCGCTGTCCTCGGCAAGGTGCAGCTCCCGGATCTTGCGGCGGTAATCGTCGGCCTCGGCGTGGGTATCGTCCCCCTCGCCCAGTTCATCGTTGATAATGTGCAACTGCTCGTGCAGGTAGTAATCGCGCTGGTTCTTGTCCATGGACTCGTTGACCTTTTCCGCGATCTCCTTTTCGATCTTCATCACCTGGCATTCGCGGCGCAGCATCTCCACAAGGCGCTGCAGACGGCCGTTGAGGGTGTTCTCGTTCATCACAGCCTGCTTGTCCTCATAGCGGAACAAGAGGTTTGCCGGCATATACTCGGTGAGGAACATGGGGTCATCGCTGGAAACGATGGTGAACACCACGTCCTTGGCAAGGCGCGGGTTCATGCCCAGATACTCGTCAAAGCCGGTCTTGAGGGCGCGGAGCAGCGCTTCGGTCTCTACAGCTTCTTCGGGCTTCGCGGCACGCACCGGAGCGGAGCGCACGGCAGACAGCAGAAAATCGCCGGTGGTATCCAGTTCGGTCAGCTTGGCGCGGTACTTGCCCTCCACCAGCACCTTGACCAGTTCGTCCGACACGCGCAGCACCTGCTTGACCTCGGCTACTACGCCGTAGGTGTACAAATCCTGCTGGGTGGGCTCACTGGTCTCCATCTCTTTCTGGGCTACCAGAAATACGTTGGAGTTGTTGGCCATAGCCCACTCCACGGCGGCAATGCTCTTTTCCCGCCCGACTTCAAAATGAACAAGGTTGTTGGGGAACACCACCAGCCCGCGCAGTGCGATGGTGGGCAGATGGAGCTCCTTCCGCTCGACCTTGATGGTAACTTTTTCAGACATATACAAACACCTCCCGACTGCCGCTCAAGTTCCCATGCTGCGGCAGCTCTATCCTTTGGGGTCTTTTTGATAAAAATACAGTTGTTTCCTTATTATACAGATTTCCGGCCAAAATGCAACTGCCCTGCCGAAATGGTCGGTCATTCGGGGCGGTTTTCGTGGGTGTTGAAGCCCATTTTGCCCAGCGCGGGCAGCAGCGCCCGCAGCGTGACCGAGGTGAGCGCACCCATGACAAGCCCCAGCACCAGCATGACCGGCGCGTAGTACAGCGACAAGGACGAGGAGATGATGACCCCTGCGCCCAGCAGCTGCCCCACGTTATGCGCCAGTGCGCCGCAGACCGACAGGATGAACCATGTGGGCCGCACCGGCAGAAGATAGTACAGCACCCACATCACCGCAAGGGACAAAAGCCCGCCGCACAGCGAGAGAAAGCCCGCCGTGAAGCCGGACACCAGAAAGACGAACAATGCCTTGAGTATATCCAGCACCAGCGCCTGCCGGGGACCCATGAAGAACAACGCGTACATGACCACGATGTTGGCAAGCCCCAGCTTCATGCCCGGCAAAAGCCCCGGGATGACCAGCGTGCCTTCAATGAAGGAAAGCGCCATGGCCAGCGCAAACAACAGACCGGACAGGGCGATGTGCCGCGTTTTTTGATAGTTGCGGTGATTTTTAGGCATAGAGGATACGCTCCTTTATTCTTCGGGCTGCTGCGTCTGCTCGTAGGCTTCCTGCTCTTCCATAGCGGCTTCCCATGCGGCAAAAAGCTCTTCCTGATGGAAGCGCAGGTCACTCAGCTCATCGCTTTTCTGGCGCAGCAGGTCAGGGTCGTTGTACACCTCCGGGGAGTTAATCTCGTTGTCCAGCTCCACCTCGCGTGCACCGCAGGCCTCCATCTCGTCCTCGCAGGCCTTGATCTTGGCGCGCAGCTCGGCGCGGCGGCGGCGCTGTTCCTTGCCGTAACCGGTCTTGGCAGGCTCGGCAGCTTTCTGGGCGGCCTGCGCCGGGGCGGCACGACCCATCAGGGCATCGTAGCTGGGGTAAAGCACCGCCTTGCCGTCCTCAAGGTAGAGGATGGGACAGGCCAGACTGTTCATCAGGTGACGGTCGTGGGTGACCAGCAGCAGGGTACCGGTGTAGGCCATCAGTGCTTCAGTCAAGTTTTCGCGGGTATAGATGTCCAAGTGGTTGGTGGGCTCGTCCAAAAACAGCAGATTCGGGCGCTCCAGCACGATCTCCGCAAAGCGCAGCCGCGCCAGCTCGCCGCCGGACAATGCCTCACAGGGCTTGAACACGGTATCGCCCCGGAAGCCCAACTTTGCAAGGTGGCTGCGCACTTCCAGCTCGGTCATGCGGGGGTACTTGTTCCAGATGACATCAATGACCCTGCCCTGTCCCAGACGGTTCTGCTGCTGGGCAAAAATGCTGGGACGCGCTCCGGTGCCCAGCCGCACCATGCCGCCGGAGGGACGGCGCTTGCCGTCCAGCACCTGCATCAGGGTGGATTTGCCCGCACCGTTGGAGCCGGCAATGATAAGCCGCTGCCCACGGCAGACCGTATAGGTAAAGGGTTCCAGCAGGGTGCGCTCCCCGATCTTGATGCTGAGGTTTTTCAGCATCACCAGTTCATTCCACGGTTCTACGTCATATTCAAAGCGGAACTTCAGTTGGTTGGTCTCGTCCTTGGGCGCCTCGGTGATCTCCAGCTTTTCCAGCTGCCTGCGGCGGCTCTGTGCCATTTTGGTGGTGGAGGCGCGCACAAGGTTGCGGTCCACATAGTCCTGCAGCTTTTCAGCCAGTGCCACGTCGGCATCGTGCTGCTTCTGGCGCAGGGCATCGGCGGCTTCCTTCTGGGGCAGATAGGCCGAGAAGTTGCCCTTGTAGGTGGTCATGGTCTGGAAGGACACCTCCCAGATCTTTGTACAGACATTATCGAGGAAATAGCGGTCGTGGCTGACCACCAGCACCGCACCGGAGTAGCCCTTGAGATAGTTTTCCAGCCATTCCATGGTGGCAAAGTCCAAGTGGTTGGTGGGCTCGTCCAGAATGAGGACATCGGGCTTTTCCAGCAGCAGCTTTGCCAGGCGCAGCCGCGTCAGCTCGCCGCCGGAGAGCACTGCAATGTTCTTTTGCCATGTATCCTGTGCAAAACCCATGCCGGACAGCACCTTTTTGATATTCACGTCCATGTTGTAGCCATCGGCGGCGTCCACGATATTTTGCAGGGCATCGTGCTGTGCCAGCAGGTCGGCGTTATCGGGCTGGGCAGCCATGCGGCGCTCCAAGATCTGCATCTGCGCCATGGCATCCAGCACCGGGGCAAAAGTGGCGCGCATCTCGCCGTAGATATCCAGCGTGGCGTCCAGCTTTGCGTTCTGCTCCAAATAGCCCAGTGTTACCCCGTGGGTCACACTGAACTCGCCCTCGTAGTCCTGATATTCGCCGGTAAGGATCTTGAGCAGAGTGGTCTTGCCTGCACCGTTCTGTCCCACAATGCCGATGCGATCTTCCCGCTCGACACTGGCGGTCACATCGTGCAACACCACCTTTTCGCCAAAGGTCTTACCCAGTTTTTCCAAATGTATCAGCATAATTTTGTTCCGTTATCCGTTTTTTCAAGTTTCAGCACTGGTGGCGGCGGTTCTTCAGGCCAACGTTGGCCAGTTCCTCCTGCTCCATCACCAGCGGATACAGTTCCTCCAGACTGGCGATCTCGTAGGTGGGGATCACCTTGCCGGGGTTCTCGGCGTGGTTGGGGTTATACCAGCAGGTATCCAGCCCGGCGTTGCTGCCGCCCTGAATATCGCTGGCCAGGCTGTCGCCCACCATCAGAACGTGCTCCCGGTTCTCCACGCCCAGTGCGCGCAGAGCCGCATCAAAGATGCGGGCATTGGGCTTTTCGCAGCCCATTTTCTCAGAGATGAACACGTCCTCCATAAAGTTCATCACGCCGCTTTCCGCCAGACGGCGGGTCTGCACCATCTGGGCACCGTTGCTGACGATAGCCAGCGTTGCCACCTCGGAAAGCTCCCGCAGCACGTCCAAAACCTCGGCGTTCATCAAGTCCGGGTGGGTGGACAGCTGCTCCAGATAAAAGCGGTTCATCTCCGCGCCGTCACCGGCGGCATCGATGGTCTTTAAGAAGCGGCTGAACCGCTCGCTGAACAGCTTTTCGCGGCGGATCTGGCCTTTTTCCAGCTGCCGCCACAGCTCCTCGTTGATGGTGCGGTAGGTCTGCACAGTCTCGGCGTCCGGCTCGATGCCAAAGTTCACCAGCGTTTCGGCCAGCGCCTTGTTTTCCGCTGCGTCAAAGTTGAGCAGCGTATTGTCTGCATCGAACAGGATGCAATAATATTTTGCCATAGTATCTCACTTTCTTTTCAGCATTTCCCACTTTGGTGTATCAACAGGGAGAAGCCAGCCCCACCCCCGGCAGAGCTGGCTTCCCATTATTCAGAAACGATTTCATACGCAGACAGGTCTGTTTGTGCCGGGGCGTTGTCCGGGCATTGTGTCTTTCCCTCGCAGGGCGTCAGACTGCATTTCTGCATTTCTTCCTCCAGTGCGCTGTTATCCACATTTTCCCAGTCGGTATCGTAGTAATCCACGCTGCCGTTGGTCACGTCATTCTCCCCGGGCAGGGAGGGTGTGCGCATCGCTTCCCAGTACATAAGGGCTCCACCTTCCTCTCTCGCCAGCCTATGCGGCGCAAGAAGGAAATGTGCCCTTAGTTGGCAGCTTCCTTGCTGGCGCTTGCCTCGGTTTTGGAGGAAGCGGGCTTTTCCTCTTTAGAGGTTGCCGGTTCATCTTCCTTGGAGGAAGCCGTGTGCTCCTGCTTAGAAGAAGCAGGTTTTTCCTCCTTGGAGGAGGAGCTGCTCTGCGAAGAAGAAGCGGGCTTTTCTTCCTTAGAAGATGCCGCAGAAGAGGCAGGCTTCTCCACCTTGGAGGAGCTGCCAGCGCTTTCAGAAGTACCGTTCGAGGAGGAAGAAGCGGGCTTCTCCTCCTTGGAGGAAGCGGGTTTCTCTTCCTTGGAAGAGGCCGGTTTTTCTTCCTTAGAGGAGGACGTTTCTTCCTTGGAGGATGCAGGCTTATCCTCCTTAGAGGAAGCGCTGGAGCTGCTGGAACTGCTGGAGCTGCTGGTGCTGCCGGACGTTCCACCGCTGACCGTAAGTTCCAGCTTGTTGCTGGTGACGGTGCAGTCGTTATAGCTGGCGGTGGCGTACACCCGGAAGGTGCTGCCCACCATAGAGGGGTCTACCTCGCCCTTTACGGTGGTCTTACCGGCAGCCTGTGTTACCTCGCTGCCGTTGACATACCAGCGGATGCTGGAAGCATCCAGATACTTGCCCTTGAGGGTCGCTTTAAAGGTATAGGAATCCCCCAGCCCAGCCTTACCGCTGCTGCTGACCTGGATAGAGGCCGCTGCAAACACAGCGGTCACATCCACGTTCTGGTCAAAATTGGTATCGGTGCGGGTGCGCTTGGTCACGCCATCGCTCCACTTGACGAACACATAGCCGTCCTCCGGCACAGCGGTCACCGTAACGCTCTGGGCGGCGCTGGTCACCTTGACGGTAAGAGACTTGCCGCTCTCGTCGCCGCAGGTCAGGGAGCCGCCGCCGGTTTTGTCCACACGATAGTCCGCCTGATACTCCGTTTTTTCCTCAACAACAGAGGAGGAGGCCGTCTCCGAGCTGCTGGGTGCCTCCACCGCAGAGCTGGGCTTGGCGGTATACTCGGCGCGGGTGGGGATATTATTGGTATCCGGGCGGCGATCCTCGGTCTCGTAGGCGTGGGTGCGCAGATACTTCAGCAGCACCTTCAGGCCTGCGGGCTTGAGGTGGATATCCCCGCTCTGGTAGTAATCGACATTGCCGTAGCCGTTGGCGTCCTTCAGTGCCTCGGCAGAGTTGAGGAACTTGACGCCCAGCTGCTCGCACATGGTCAGCAGCGCCATGTTGAAATCATCAATGCGGGTCTGATCCATATTGGGGTAGTTGGAGTGGTTGGACGGGACCGGCGGCACCGTGTTGACGATGATATCGGTATAGGGATAGCTGGCCTGAATGGCCTGTACCAGCGCGGTGTAGTTGCTGATAAAGTCCTCGGTATTCATGCCGTTGTCGTTGGTGCCCAGCATAATGACCACCCGGCGGGGCTTCATTTTGGCCACCGCCTGCGCAATGGTGTAGCGGTTATCGTCCCGCTTAAAGGTAACGATGCCCTCGTTCAGGGCGGCACTGGTGCCAATGCCTTCCTTGGCGCAGAACTGCTGCAGCGAGATCAGACCGTTGGCGTACAAACGCACCGTGTTGGAATCGCCGATAAAAAGGGTCTGCTCCTGATAGGCGTCACCAGCATCAGCAGTCCCGGTGAGCAGCGCGCTGGAAGTCTCGTTGATCTGGTAGTGGTCGGAGATATCCTCCTCCCCTTCCGGAGCGGGCGCGGGGGTAATAATGGAAGAATCCCCCGGCTGCTCCGTCGGGTTCTTGCCCCGCTTGAGCATAGTAAGGGTGATGCCGATGGTCAGCAGCGCCGCCAGTGCACACACGATGCACACCAGCACCGCCTGCTTCTGCATCGGGGTCAGTGCCTTGTTCTCCTGTTGATTATTGCTTCTCATATTCTATCCATTCTCCTTCCGAAGGAATGAAACTTCCTGTCATACCCGGGCTGCCAGCAGCCGGTCGGTAAGGTCGGCGCAGCTTTCGGCCAGCAGCACCGGATGGAAAGCTTCCAGCTCTTCCCGGCTGCCGTAGCCGTACAGCACACCGGCAGCATCCAGACCGCAGTCGGCAGCGCCCCGCATATCATCGTTGCGGTCGCCCACCATCAGCACCCGCTTGCCCTGCAAGGCGGGCTGGCTGAGCACATAACGCACGACCTCGGTCTTGGTGTCCCGGCTCTCGTCCATGGAGGCACCGCCGATAAAATCAAAATACTGCGCCAGACCCTGCTCCTCCAAAATAGGGGTGACCACCTTGGTGGGCTTGGAGGTGGCGGTGCACAAAATAAAACCAGCCTGCTTCAGGGTTTGCAGCATCTGCAGAACGCCCGGGAACACAGCACACTCGTGGCTGCCCTTCACCGCATAGCTCGTGCGGTAAAGGTCGGTGGCCTTTTCGATCAGCGCCGGGTCGGTGAAGTGCTCACCGAAGCTTTTGCGCAGCGGCGGGCCCAGATACCGGCGCAGGTTTACGCCGGATACATCCACACCCATGGTGCAGAAAACCTCTTGCAATGTATGAATGATACCGGGGGCCGAATCGATCAGCGTCCCGTCCACATCAAATAGGATCGCATCATAATGCAGCAATATTTTATTCCTCGCTTTCATGGTGATACATCCAATAGTATAGCACAGATTTGATACATCAGCAATTCCAACAAAAGATTTTTCTGTCTCTTATGCAGGATTTTCATAAAAAGGGAGGCTGCTGCACCCTGTTTTGTGCAGCAGCCTCCCTTGCGGCAGAACGATTCAGAGCAATGTCGGGCAGCCTGCGGGCTGCCCGACATTGCATTTTCACGGGTTAGATTGCAGTAAAGATCGTCCCACGCAAAAAACATTACTGCGCAGGTGATGGGCAGCCGCTGTCCCCCGGGACATAGAGGTTGTTGGAAACGAACTCCAGCTTATCCTTGAGCACCAGCTCAAGGTTTGCGACGGCGTGCACCATGTTGGTGGCGGAGTCGTTCACTTCCAGCAGCTTGCAAAGATCCAGACCGTCCAGATCCATGGCTTTCTGCATCTTCCGGCTTTCGGCACACAAAATGTGGCTGAGCGCCGTTTCCTGCAAGGCAATGCTTTCCATCAGGTCCACAACAGCCTGATCCAAGCTGACCTTGGGCATCTCCGGACACTGAGAACGGGCACAGGGGGTATCGATCATCATAGGGCAAAACCTTCCTTTCCGGTCGTGTGCCCTATCCTATGCTGCGGCGGGTACGGCTGTTACTGCTTTTCTGCCTGTGCGCGCACCTTCTCGATGGTGTCGCGGTAGCCGCCGGAACCGTACTGGATGCAGCGGTTGATGCGGCTGATGGTGGCGGTGCTAATCTCCACCGCCTTGACGATCTGCTCATAGGTGGCACCGTCCAGCAGCAGCTTTGCGGCCTGCAGGCGCTGCGCCATATCCGAGATCTCCTTTACAGTGCACAGATCCTCAAAAAAGGCGTAGCACTCTTCCCGGCTCTCCAGACTGAGGATAGCGTCAAACAGTGCATCCGTCGTCTCGTTTCTTCTGGAATTTTTTTCAGCCATTGTTTTTCTCCTTATTATAACAGCGGCGACAGCATGCAAAGCAGCCGGTGCTGCCGCGCGGAATATTCTGCACGCTATTACTTTAGCACTTCAAAGTGTGAAAGTCAAGACCTGTGGGTGAATGGTTTTCAATTAAGAGCGTATTCAGTTTTATTCTCTTCACACATGAAAGAAAATCACCTAAAAATTATTCCCAGAAAATGGCTTGAATTGGCGTATCCTCTGAACTTGTTACAGAAATATTGACAATTGATGAAAACGGGAATAAAGTAGGACACAATCATTCAGCAAATGCAAGGAACAGGACATGATCTTCTGCATCACCCTCTTTCAGCGAGCCGCTTCTCGGGTGAAAAAGCGGCAGTCAGGAGCAGAGGACCCTCGCCTGCGAGCAGCCTGTGTGAACCGGGTTTTGTGCCCCCAAGTAGCATGGTGCCGTCCAGCCCACGTTATCGGGCAGCATGGTCAGTATACCATGCGTGGGAGAGTGGCTGTTTTAACACAGCAAGCGAAGTGGTACCGCGGAGTATTGCTCCTGCCCTGGCAGGCGGGAGCAGAAGCCTTCGTCTTCGGAGTGTGGCCGGAAAGCCCGGTCATGTGCTGAGGACGAAGGTTTTTTACGCTCCGGGGAAGCGCTTTGCCGGACGGCATCCCAAGGTGTATCTGAAAAGTCGAAAATTTAGCCTATTTCTACAAGCACAGCTGGCTTTTGCGTTAAACCGCCTTGAAATCCACAAAGGATTCCTGCGGCTGTTTGCCTTAAATCCCGCTTGTGCCTGCGAAATATTCGTCATTTTCTTTGTTTTCAGATACACCTTAACGTTCCGAACCTGTTGCAGAGTGAAAAAAGGAAAGAGGTAGAAAACTATGAATACGCTGGTCATCGTATTGATCGCAGCGGTGTGCCTGTTTGGCGCTTATGTGCTTTACGGCCGCTGGCTGGCTAACAAATGGGGCATCGACCCCGCAGCCAAGACTCCGGCTGTCGTCCACGAGGATGGCCGGGACTATGTGCCCACCAATGGCTGGACGGTGTTTGCCCACCAGTTCAGCTCCATCGCTGGTGCAGGCCCTGTCACCGGTGCCATTCAGGCCGCAGCCTTCGGCTGGCTGCCGGTGCTGTTGTGGGTGCTGCTGGGCGGCATCTTCTTCGGCGCTGTTACCGACTTTGGCGCTCTGTATGCTTCCGTTAAGAACGACGGCAAGAGCATGGGTATGCTGATTGAAAAGTACATCGGCAAGACCGGCCGCAAGCTGTTCCTGCTGTTCTGCTGGCTGTTCTGCGGCATCGTGATTGCCGCTTTTGCGGACATGGTTGCCGGCACCTTCAATGCCTTCGGCGCAGACGGCGCAATGGTTGAGGCTGCCAAGACCAACGGCGCTGCCGGCATGGTGTCCATCATGTTCATGGTGTTCGCCGTTATCTTTGGCCTGCTGCAGAAAAAGTTCAGCTTCTCCGGCTGGAAGGAAAGCGTTATCAGCATCGTGTTCATCGTGCTGTCCTTTGTCATCGGCGCAAACCTGCCCCTGATCCTGGGCAAGGCCGCTTGGAGCTACATCACCTTTGTGTACATCTTCTTTGCTGCTGTGCTGCCCATGTGGCTGCTCAAGCAGCCCCGTGACCACATGACCACCTTTATGTTCGTGGCCATGATTGTGGGTGCTGTGGTTGGCCTGCTGGTGGCACACCCCACCATGAATCTGCCTGTGTTCACCGGCTTTACCAACGAAAAGCTGGGCACCATGTTCCCCATCCTGTTCGTCACCGTGGCCTGCGGTGCAGTTTCCGGTTTCCACAGCCTTGTTTCCTCCGGTACTTCCTCCAAGACCGTTGAGAACGAGAAGGATATGCTGAAGGTCGGCTACGGTGCCATGATCCTTGAAAGCCTGTTGGCTGTTCTGGCTCTGTGCGTTGCCGGTGCTGCCGCAGCTGCCGACGGTACCCCTGCTGCCGGTACTCCGTTCCAGATCTTCAGCCGCGGCGTTGCCGGTTTCTTTGAGATGTTCGGTGTGCCCGCCTACGCTGCTACCGTGTTCATGACCATGTGCGTTTCCGCACTGGCACTGACCAGTCTGGATGCCGTGGCCCGTATTGGCCGCATGAGCTTCCAGGAGCTGTTCAGCGTGGACGACATGGAGCACGCCGAGGGCTGGCGCAAGCTGTTCTGCAACGTGTACTTCTCCACCTTCATCACGCTGGTGTTCGGCTTTATCCTGACCAAGATCGGCTACGCCAACATCTGGCCGCTGTTCGGTTCTGCCAACCAGCTGCTGAGCGCACTGGTGCTGGCTACCCTGTGCGTGTTCCTGAAGGTGACCGGCCGCAGCAACAAGATGCTGTTCCCCCCTCTGGTCATCATGCTGTGCGTTACGTTTACCGCACTGGTGCAGCGCCTGATCGCTATGGTCAAGGCCATCAGCACCGCCGCTTCTGTTACCATCCCTGCCGGTGAGACCACTTGGGGCGCTGTGTTCATCGCAAACGGCCTGCAGCTGATCCTTGCCGTGCTGCTGATCGTGCTGGGCCTGAACATCGTGTTCCACTCCTTCTCCGCTTACAAGAAGGCTGAGCACAACAGCGAAGCAAACGTCTGATTCTGCCATTCACAATCCTGTTTTCAATAAACAAAACGCCGCTGACGATGCACAAAGCCGTCAGCGGCGTTTTGTTGTGGAAGCGTATTTTATATGTAAGCCCGGAAAATCCGCAGATTTTCCGGGCTTACATTTTCACAGACTGAGGAAAAGAGAAACGGCCTATTATAAATGACAGCTTTCCCAGCTTTGCAGAGCGGCCAGCTGGGTCTCGGTGTGGAACCAGTGCTCCCCGCCCTCCAGAATGGTCAGGTGCGCCCCGGTCTGCTGCCGGAACCGCTCCATAGCGGTGTGCCCGGTAAGGGGATCTGTATCAGCATAGAGCACCTGTGTGGGTACTTTCCAGTGCAGCGGGTGCTCCCGCACCCAGCACAGATACGGCCACGAAAGCGTCTCCCCAAAGTCTGTGGGGATCTCCCCTGCCGCGTGCAGCTGCTCCTCCGTTACCCCTGCCTGCTGCATCAGGGCAAGGATCAGCTTTTCCATATCCACCACCGGGGAGACAAGCAGCGCCTTCTCCGGTTTTTGCGTCTGCAACGCCTGCATAGCAAACCACGCCCCGATGCTGACCCCATACACTCGGATATGCTTCCACACCGGCTGCATCCGGGCATAGACCGTTTGCAGTTCCCGGGTGACCACCCACGGCACCAGCTTTTCCGGGCTGTTTTTTCGGGTGCCGTGCTCCGGCAGATCGACAGCCAGCACCTGCCAGCCTGCCGGGCAGGCTGTGCGGGCAAAGCGGGCAGCCTCGGCTGCGCTGCCGTTTTTGCCGTGGACGTAGAGATAGACCCGGCGGCTGCGCTTGCCGTACAGGACAGCCGGGATGCCTGCGATCTCAAGCTTGATTTTTTCCATAACGGCTCCCTCCTGTTTTGGGGCGCATTGCGCCCTGTTTTTCTCTATGATAGCACAAGCAGCAGCCAAACACAAACAGGAAAAAACTAATGCTAACACGATTTTGAATGGCCTCCGCTGCCGCTCTGGCCATTGTTCAAGGAAAGTATATTTTAATATTTGAGATTCTGAAACGCCTGCGGGCGTTTCAGAACCTCTTTTTCACAGAAGGGGTCGTAACTGGAAACGGCAGCTGTTGCCTCTTATGTCCTCTCCCGTGAAAATGGGATAACGGAGCGTCCGCAGACGCTCCGTTATCCCAAAATAATAAATCATAATTCCGCTGAATATCGCCAAAGCACTGCGGCGGCCATTTGAAATCGTCCTGCACAAAAAGAGCCACCGCACAAGACTGTGCGATGGCTCTTGAGATAGTGTTTCAGGTTTTGCTTAGCCGAAGATGTTGATCAGGATACCAGCAGCAACGGCAGAACCGATAACGCCGGCCACGTTGGGGCCCATGGCGTGCATCAGCAGGAAGTTGGAGGGGTTCTCGCTCTGGCCGACCTTCTGGGAGACACGAGCGGCCATAGGCACGGCGGAAACGCCGGCGGAACCGATCAGGGGGTTCACCTGACCGCCGGTCAGCTTGTACATGACCTTGCCGCACAGCACACCGGCTGCGGTGCCGAAGGAGAAGGCGATCAGACCCAGCACGATGATGAACAGGGTGCGGGTATTCAGGAAGGTGTTTGCACTGGTGGTGCAGCCAACAGACAGAGCCAGGAAGATGGTGATGATGTTCATCAGCTCATTACCAGCAGTCTTCTGGATACGATCCACAACGCCGCACTCCTTCATCAGGTTGCCCAGCATCAGCATACCGACCAGAACGGCGGCATCCGGCACGATGAGGGAAACAATGATAGCGACCATGATGGGGAAGATGATCCTCTCGGTCTTGGAGACGGTGCGCAGCTGCTTCATGACCACAGAGCGCTCCTTGGAGGTGGTCAATGCCTTCATGATGGGCGGCTGGATAACGGGCACCAGTGCCATGTAGCTGTACGCTGCCACAGCGATGCTGCCCAGCAGCTCAGGTGCCAGACGGGAGGTAACGAAGATAGCGGTGGGGCCGTCGGCACCGCCGATGATGGAGATGGCAGCGGACTGCTTCTGGGTGAAGTCCACCAGACCGGTAGCGGCCAGCAGACGAGCGCCCATGTAAGTACCGAAGATACCGAACTGTGCGGCAGCGCCCAGCAGCAGGCTCTTGGGGTTGGAGATCAGGGGTGCAAAGTCGGTCATGGTGCCGATGCCGAGGAAGATCAGCGGCGGGTAGATGCCCAGCTTAACGCCCATGTAGAGCATATCGGCCAGACCGCCGTTGTTCAGGATCTCGACCCACATGGGGTGCTCCAGACCGTCACCGACGAAGTACTGCATGTGGATGATGCCGCTGCCGGGGAGGTTGGCAAGGATCATGCCAAAGGCCATGGGTAGCAGGATCAGGGGTTCGAACTCCTTGACGATGGCGAGGTACAGCAAAAAGCAGCCCACGCAGATCATCACGGCGTACAGCCAGCCGCCGGGCTGGCCAAACTGTGCAAAGCCGGAACTTTGGAAAATACCGACCAGAGTATCAATAAACTGTGTCATGCTCTTCCTCCTGTGTTAAAACGGGGCCGTGGTGTCGTTCACGCCGGCCTTGCCCCAGCCATTTTTGCCACGACGCACTGCCTTAAGGGTGTACTTGCCGTTGCCCATTGCATGGATAGCAGCCATAATGGCGGCCACCACGTCACCGGGGATGCCCTCCTCTACCTGAGGAGCGGGCGCAGCCTGCTGTACCGGAGCGGCAGCGGGCTTTGCGGCGGGTGCCTGCGCAGCAGTCTTAGCGGCCTTCTTCTTGGCATTCATCGAGTCGAAGATCTTGCCCTCCAGCGTGATGATAGCCATCAGCAGCACGAGGATCAGGAACACCAGCACGATACCAGTAATGGTAACGACCACATCGAAACCTAAGTCCATGGTTTTTCCTCCTGTTTGTTGGATACTGCAAGCGATACAACATCGTTAGCAGAAAATCAATTTGGGTATAGTATACCGTATTTTGCCATTCATTTCAACAAAAATTAACAAATTTTATTTTTGCTGCTTTGTGATATGACATGGACAAAACGAACCAAGCTTAGCGGCGGCCGATGCGCGGAGTAGCATCCGTAAAGCCGGTTTCCAGCTTATCACCGATGGAAAGGCTCTGTGCCGTGCCCAGTGCAACGCAGTTTACGGGGTCCGGCGAGACTGTGACCTCCACCTTCAGTTCTTGGCTCAGATATTCGGTCAGGCCGTGCAGCTGGGCGCCGCCGCCGGTCAGCATGACGCCGTTGCGGTAGATGTCGCCTGCCAGTTCAGGCGGGGTCTTTTCCAGCACCTGATGGGCTGCGGTGCCGATCTGCTCGCTGAGCATCATCACCGGCTCGTACAGATCATCGGTGGAAACGGTCACGCGCACCGGCAGACCGGTGAGCAGGCTGCGGCCCTTGATCTCCATGCTCTCGTGGAAATCGGTCTTTTGGGGGCAGCAGGCAACGTGCTTTTTCAGTTCCTCGGCGGTGCGCTGGCCGATGGCGATGCTGTATTTGTTGCGGACGTGCTTGAGAATCTCCTCATCATAGTGGTTACCGGCCACGCGCACACTGGTGGCCTTGACCTTGCCGCCAAGGCTCAGCACGGCGATATCCGTGGTGCCGCCGCCGATATCAATGATCATACGGCCGTCCGGCAGGGTGATGTCGATGCCGGAGCCGAGAGCAGCGGCAATGGGCTCATCGATCAGGTACACCTGACGGGCACCGGCTGCCACCACAGCCTCCACCACGGCATCGCTCTCAATGCCGGTAATGGCGGCGGGCACGCACACTGCCACCCGGGGCTTGACCATGTGGGAGCTGTACACCTGCTTGACAAAGCGGCAGATCAGCTCCCGGGTCATGGTGTGGTCACTGATGACGCCATCCTTCAGCGGGAAGATGGCGGAGATATAGTTGGGCGTGCGTCCCACCATGGCCAGTGCCTTGTCGCCGGCCTCCAACACGGTGTTCTTGCGGGTATCCATTGCCACAACGCTGGGCTGGTTGAGCACTACGCCCTTGCCCTCCTGCGCGATGATGATGGTAGTAGTACCAAGGTCGATGCCGATATCATTCTGTGCCATAATTGCCTGAATCCTTTCTCTGCGTTCCTCTATCATGTATGTAACGCCCGCAGCGGCGGGCAAAAAAAAACAAAGACTATTTTAGTATAACATAGTTGCGGCAAAAAGTATACAAGCTTTGCCGCTGTTCTGCGCGGTTTTATCAGGGGCTTTCCCCTTCTGTGCTGAGCTGCTGTGGCGGCTGTCCGGCCTGCAGCAGAGCGCACAGGCCGCTGTAACGCAGATTCTGCCGGATGTTGCTCATCATGCTGTTCACCACATCCCTGCGGCCCGCCACAACGCACAGCCTGCGCGCGCGGGTGACACCGGTATAAAACAGGTTGCGGTAGCACAGCCTTGGCGGCACCTGCGCCGCCGGCAGGATCACCGCCGGGAACTCACTGCCCTGACTTTTGTGCACCGTGATGGCGTAGGCGATCTCCAGCTCGTTCAGGTTTTCCGCCGGGTAGAGCAGCCGCCGGTCGTCCATACGCACCACCATGGAGCGCTCCCGCAGGTTGATGCTTTCCACAATGCCGATATCGCCGTTGTAAGCGCCCACGCCCTGCTCGCCGCCGATGCGGTTCCAGACGATCTCATAGTTGTTGCGCACCTGCATCACCTTGTCCCCCACTCGGAACACCCGGGCGGCGCTTTGCAGCTGAGGCTTGCCTTTCTGGGGCGGGTTGAGCAGGTTTTGCAGCTCCACGTTCAGCGCCTGCGTGCCGGTGGGGCCAAGCTTTGTGGGGCACAGCACCTGAATATCCCGGATGGGATCAAAGCCGTAACTCCGGGGCAACCGGGTGGTAACAAGGTCACACACCAGATGCTGCGCAGCCTCGCCGTCCGCTTCCAGAAAGAAAAAGTCATCGGTCTTGCTGCCCTTTTGCAGCGGCTCGCCGGAGATGATATGGTGCGCGTTTTCCACGATGAGACTGCGTTTTGCCTGCCGGAAGATCTCGTTCAGGCAGACGGTAGGCACGCAGCCGGAGTGGATGACCTCGCTGAGGATGTTGCCCGCACCTACGCTGGGCAGCTGGTCGGCATCACCTACCATAATAATACGGCAGGTGTAGCGCAGTGCCGCAATGAGTGCCTGAAACAGCTTGACGTCCACCATGCTCATCTCGTCCAGAATGACCACGTCACACTTGAGCAGGTTTTTGTCGTTGTGGATAAAGCTGACCACGCCGCCGGTGTAGTCCACCTCCAACAGGCGGTGGATGGTGCTGGCCTTGCGCCCGGTCAGCTCGCTGAGCCGTTTGGCGGCGCGGCCGGTGGGGGCGCACAGGGCTACCCGCTCGGCCTGATTTTCCAGCAGCTGCAAAATGGCGTTGACCGTGGTGGTCTTGCCGGTGCCGGGGCCGCCGGTGAGCACAAGGCAGTTCTCCGTCATAGCCTTGCGGATGGCTTTCCTTTGCAGGGGGGCGTAGGCAAAGCCCTGCGTCAACTCTAAGATCTGAATGTTTTTATCCAGCTCCCGCACGGTATTCTTGCCGCGCTTTGCCAGCAGATTCAGCCGGTCGGCAATGTCCTGCTCCGCAGCCAACAGATCCGGCAGGTAAATATAAGGTACCGCATCGAACATTTTCACGCACAGTTCTTCCGTCTCGATGCAATGATCCAGTGCACGGGCCAGCTTTTCCGGCGGCTGATGGATGAAGTTGGAGGCAGTGGCCAGCAGCTGTGCCCGGGGCAGACAGGTGTGGCCGTTGCCCGCGTTGTGGCGTAAGGTGCGCAGCAGGGCCGCTTCCAGCCGCTGGGCGCAGTCCCCTTCCATGTGGTAATACTGGGCGATGCTGTCCGCGTGACGGAAGTCCAGCTGTAACGGCTCGCCGCACAGCAGATAGGGGTTGGACGCAATAGCCTGCATTGCCCCCACGCCAAAGGCCTTGAACACCTCCATGGCCTTGCGGGGACTGATCTCGAACTGCGCCAGATAGGCGATGAGCTCCCGCATGCCGAACATCCGCTTGAACTCCTGCTGGATGCGATCGGCTTTATCCGGCGAGATGCCGGGGATCTTGGTCAGCCGGGCGGGGTCGTTGGCGATGACCTCCAGCGCTTCAGCCCCGAACATATCAATGATCTTATCCGCAGTCCTTGCGCCGATATACGGCAGGGAACGGCTGGCCAGAAAGGCGTACACCGCTTCCAGATCCTTGGGCATATCGGTTTCGCATTCCTGCGCGTGGAACTGGCGGCCATAGGTGGCGTGGTTTTCGTATCGGCCGCGGCAGATGACGCTTTCCCCTGCGTGTAGCTCGCCTACGATGCCGCAGACCACCGTGAGCACCCCGCCGCCGGAGATCTCGAACACCACATAGCCGTTATCCTCGTTCTCGTAGATGATATCCTCCACGACGCCTTCAATCTGTTCCAACTGCTCGTCCACCAATTCCACCTCCTTTTGCACAGATATTATAAGTATAGCCCTTTTGGCGGGATTTGTAAATTGTAGAATCCGTAAAATACCCTGGCGGCTCTCGCCTTTTTCCGGCAGTTGTGCTATACTGGGCGCAAACACTACGTCACGAAATGAGGAGCAACAATGGAGATCATCATTCATCAGGCCATTCTGCACGTTCTGGATACCACCATGGATGCGCCGGTGCTCAGCGGCGGGCCCATGGAGCTGACCGCCGAAAAAAACGCCTACCTGCAGAACCACATTGAAAAGCTGCTGGCCAGCGACGATATCCGTCAGTGCCGCCCGTTGCCGGACTCGGCCTTTAAAAATGAGCTGGAGCACAATCAGGACTTCGTGGATCTTTCCTGCCGCATTGCCGGGGTGCTGTTCGACTATATGCACGCCCACACCACCATCCCCGGGGCAGACCTTGCCGTGGTGGATTTTACCCGGGACGGCGCGCCTTGGCTGGGCATTCTGAAGCTGAACTACAAAAACGGTTACACCCACTATACGGAAACCGTAGAGGGTGCACCGGTGAACTCCATCATCCAGCAGCGCGCCTGCCTGCCTACCCAGAGCGGCAAGGTAGAGGAGGGCGCACTGGTAGACCTGACCGATTACTCCATGCGGCTGCTGGAAAAGAAGTACGATATTGACGGTCACAAGGAGTTTTATCTCTCCACCGTGGTGTTCCAGTACACCACCGCTCAGCCGGAAAAGAAAAAACTGCAGGCCATTCAGGAAGCCGCCGTGCAGGCTGTGCAGGAAAACTACGCCGAAACGCCCCATGTGGAGGCACAGGTGGCCATGATGATCGCCAATCAGGCCGCCGACAACGACAATCAGGTGTCCATCCAGCAGGTGCGCCAGCAGCTGGAAGAGGAATATCCCCTCGCCGCTGTGCCCTTTGACGACTATGTGGAAAAGAGCGATGTCCTTGACAGCGCCGCCCAGCCTGTGACCGTGACCCCCGCCCGCATCCGCCGGATGGAGAGCCGCAGCCTGCGCACCGCCAACGGCATTGAGGTAAAGATCCCCACTGAGCTGTTGAACGCCGAATCCGAGGTAGAATTCCTGCACGCTGATGACGGCAGCATCTCCCTGCTGATCAAAAATGTCATTTTGTAAGCCGTAACAGCAAAATCTTGCAAAACCCTGCGTTTAGCCTTGCTATCCGCAGGGTTTTGTGCTATATCAGTGTTGTATCTTTCATAGTATATCCGTTACGACCTTAGAGGAGGAAATTTTATGGAACTGGCTCTCATCACCGCGCAGCAGGTCGCGGTCTTGTTCCTGCTGATCGGCACAGGCATGGTGGCGGTCAAAACCGGCGTGCTCAAGCTGGAAAACAAACAGGCGCTTTCCAATCTGCTGGTGTACATCATCGTACCGGCCATGGTGGTAAACTCTTACCGCATGGAGTTCAGCACCCAGATCCTGCATAATCTGCTGGCGGCTTTTGGCATGAGTGTCCTGTCCGTGCTGCTGGGCACCGTGATCACCCTGCTGCTCACGGCACACAAGACCGGCAGCCGGATGCCCATTTTCCGGTTTGCCTGCATTTTTTCCAACGCAGCGTACATGGGCTTCCCGCTTATTTCGGCGCTGTTCGGCTCCGAAGGTCTTCTGTATGCCAGTGCCTACGTCACCGTGTTCAACATTCTGCTGTGGACGCTGGGTTATGGCCTTGTCAGCGGCGGTTCCAGCGTAAAAGAGGTTGCCCGCAGTCTGGTGCGCACCCCGGTGCTGTACGCCATTGTGGTGGGTCTGGGCATCTATCTGCTGCAGATTCCCCTGCCTGCCCTGATCACCCAGCCGCTGGAGCTGCTGGCCGGGGTGAACACCCCGCTGTCCATGCTCATCACCGGTATGCTGATTGCTGCCGGTGACGTGCGCAGCATCGTGACCGACAAGCACATCTGGAAGCTTGCCTCCGTGCGTATGCTGCTGATCCCGGCGGCTACGCTGGCACTGTTCGGGGTGCTGGGCTTCCACGGCACTGCTGCACAGGTGGTCACGCTGCTGGAATGCTGCCCGGCTGCCGCCATCACCTCGGTATTTGCGGTGCAGTTCGGCCACGATGAGCACTTTGCCGCCGGAAGCGTGGTGCTGACTACCCTGCTCAGCATCGTTACCCTGCCGCTGTGCGCACTCATTATTACTATGGTGATGTAAGACGCCCTGCGGCGGTGCTGCTATATTTATATTGTAAGAAGAGCCGCCGTGCATCGTGTTGTACAGCGGCTCTTTGCTTTGAACGGGACGATTTGGAATGCGCTCCGCGTCGCTTTGCGCATAATTAGCGGAATCGCTATTTTAGATTTCGCGTTTGGAGCGACCGCGTTTGCGGAGCACAGCGCAGCAATAAAAGCCCCAGTGGGGCTTTTAAGCGGCAGAGCGGTCTGCGTTAGCAGATGGAGGGGCTTTGCCCCGACAAGCTCTGCGGAGCGCTCCAAACGCTA